>Ga0115571_1002091_pt1 | contig 13397 bp, 13 predicted proteins | sample COGITO_mtgs_1205_FD_87293 | JGI IMG/M metagenome (GOLD analysis project Ga0115571, IMG submission 87293) | Pelagic marine microbial communities from North Sea - COGITO_mtgs_120531 | ecosystem: Environmental > Aquatic > Marine > Epipelagic | place: Germany:Helgoland, sampling site Kabeltonne...
CAATGCATGTCGATCTTATTGAAAAAAAACTCCTTCATGGAATTGAGGTGGTCAACTTCAACACCTTATCCGAAGAAGCCATAGAAATTGCATTAGAAAATAATCTAACCATGGTAGGAACCTCCGATGTCCATAAATTGACCCTCTGGGATTTCGATATTCCACAAGGAGGACACAGACCCATGACTTTTGTTTTGTCTAAGAACAATAGTCCAGAGGAAGTCAAAAAATCACTTTTCGAAGGAGAAACTGTGGTTTGGTTTAAGGAAATGATGATCGGAAAAGAAAAGTGCTTGAAAGACCTCATCAAAGCCAATCTAACCGCTTCCTCCCCCAACTTCAAAGGTGATGAATTGATTGGAAAAGTCGTCTTGAAAAATCATTCGGCCAATACCCTCCACCTTAAATACACAGGACCCTATACTTTCCATCAGGATGGAGCCATTTTCAAAATTGATCCCTACGCTGAAAAAAGTATTGACATCAAAACACTCGAAATAAAAAGCAATCTAGAACTCCCTTTTGAATTACTCAACGGCATCATTGGACGCAAAAAATACCTTAATTTTAAAATCATAACCGAATAATCTTTGAAAACATTTTTTTACCTCTTTAACCTTATTTTAATTTGCTATGGCTCAAAAAACAACTTGGGTCTGTATGCTCAGACGGTAATTTACAAGACCCAACTGCCAAAAAAAATTGAAGAAACCTCAGGCTTAGAATTTTTAGATCAAGACTTTCTTACCCACAATGACTCTGGAGGAAAGGCCGTACTCTATCGCTTTACTACCCATGGAGAACTTTTAGAACAATACAACATTGAAGGAGGTGAAAACAATGACTGGGAAGACATCGCACAAGATGAAAACTTTATCTATATCTCTGACAGTGGAAACAACAAAGGAAAAAGAAAAAATCTAAGCATTCTGATCGTAGATCCTAAAGACAACTTTAAAAAAGTAGGGCAATTGGCATTCCACTATAACGATCAACTAAATTTTGACAAAAGAAAAAAACATCCCTTTGATGCAGAAGCTCTGATCGCTACCCAAAAATCTCTGATTCTGTTTTCTAAGAACAGAAAAAATCTCACCACAGAGTTATATTCCCTTCCCAAAACGGAGGGTAAATATTCATTGAGCGCTCAAAAATCTTTCGATGTCCAATCCCTCATCACTGGAGCAGACTATCATGACAAACTCAAACTCGTTGCGCTGGTAGGTTACACAAAATCTGGAGTACAATTTTTATACACCCTCAGTTCTTTTGATATGGACAATTTGAATTCTGTCAAAATAAAAAAATTCAAACTGCCGCTAGACGGAAAACAAATTGAAGCCATAAAAATCGTCGATCAAAAAACCTTTTGGATTACCAGCGAGGATGAGGGATATAGTCATCCCATGTTATATAAAATTCAGCTTTAATTCTACTGAGATATTAGGTTGTTATTCTAAAGGAGTCTATGTCAACCAATCTTTATGTTGGGGTTTGTCCTATATAGTAATTGGATCCCAATCATTTTCCTAGACCCTAATTTGATCAGCTCCGCGGTCTAAGACAATTTTTTTGAGAGTTTTTTGGAAACCATTGAAAGCTTACTATAGACCCTCAAAAGCCAATGGACTTTTACAAAAAGTTGAAAACCAATTCTTATTTATAAAGAGTGAATTGGTTTTCTAAAGGCCTATTAAATAATAATTAATAATATTAGTAAATAAGTTTTGTGATTTCTGCAGGTTTTTTCTCTTAAAAAGTGATTTCATTAAAAAAAATAAGGAGAATTTTTGTTCAATAGAACTTATTGGACTTAATTTTGACCACTTGATTCATTCTTTTAATTGATTTATGGTTAATACGAGGGCACCTGTTTGGGTGCCCTTTTTTTCATATCGATTTTAACTTCCATTTAACCTCACTTTACCAATTTTTTAACACATCAAGAAGTACCTTTATGGTGAGACTTTTAATAAGCTTCATTTTTGTTTGTTTAATTGGTTTAACCCGCTAAAGTTATAGATTTACTTGGCGGGTTTTTTCTTACTAAAAAAGTCGAAAACTACTGTGAAACTTCATATTCGAATTCCCAATTGGGATCGTCCAATCTATTGATGATGTATTCAATAGTAATTTCTTTGCCTTTAGCAATAGGCTTAAGTGCCTGAATTCGAATGTGTTTTAGTTTTCCCATTTGCTCATCCTTTTCAGCTTCAAAGGCTTTGCAATTCGGAATTTCGTGATGGTTAATAAAACCTCCCAAGGGCAAGCGAATGTAGCCATCAGGAAAGCGCTCATCGAAAATATGAGAAATTCCTAAATCAAATCCTTTGGGCAAATCGCGAGTGGCAAAAACACCCAAGCCTTCGATTTTACTTTCTTTGATGGTCAAAAATTCTGGTAGCGGCCGCCAACTTGTCTTTTTTATCATAACGCAATCTTTAAAGTCATCCGATGCTGTGGAATCAATCTTCCAAATTAAATCTCTTTCCGTTGATTTACTACAAAAGTACCTAAAACTTACGGATCTAAAACTCCGGTTATTTATAAAAATAACTCCTTTTCATTACTCTATGTTTTAATACTGTTTTAGCATTGCCCTTATAACGGGTTCATAGGCATCAGCATAGCGTACCATTCCCAAATCATTAGGATGAGAACCATCTGTAGCGCCCTCTCCATCGGTACCCAAAAGGTAATCTCCATCCAAATAATACAAGTTACCTATTCCTGCATCAGATAACTCAGCGTAGGCTTTCTTGAGTGCCGCTCTACTTTTTTGGTGGTGGACTTTTCTTTTGGGGAAAAAGGAAGTATTGGTAAAACTTCGATCTTCCACCAGCAAAATAGGAGTGTTATCATGAGCCTCTCTCAATTTTTTAACCAAGGGAACTGTCCGTTCTGAAACCGTCGTCTCATTCATATTGGGAAGGCAATCGATCACATATGCACAGGGGTCTAGCTCTGCCAACAAATCTGCTACTTCGCCCTCCATACGACCGTTGCCAGAAAAACCAAGGTTGATGGTAGGACGCCTTAATCTTCTTCCCAAAATGGCTGGGAATGCCATCCCAGGTCGAGATGCACAAGCACCATGCATTATCGAAGTTCCGTAAAAAAGTATGGATTGCTCCTCTCGAGGTGTCAAGGGAGTAAATGATTTCCCTTTCAATATCCCAATTTCCAAATCATCAACTCCATTATACAAGGGTAAATAGAGGGTATAACGACGGGAACCCGGACTAAGATCTTTCGCAATTGAAGTGTCCATCTGTTGCTTGTCAGGTCTCACTACAGCAACCCATCGGTCCCTACCTTCATCATCATTACCGTACAAATCCAAACCACTTACTCCTGTGGCAGGCATATGAGTCATGTCAAGTCGCTCCAAATGTAAATTATAGCGAACATATAAGTTGGGGGAATCGGTTACAAAACGCACGCACATCCCGGCGGAATGACGAGACAGATTCCAGACAGGTTCACGAACCACGCCCTCTGCTTTGGCAGGCAAACGATCAAAATATCTCTTGGTGTTATTCCAACCTTTCCCTTCTACCCCTATTTCTTTAACATCAAACCAATCTATTTCTTGATCTAATACAGATGGATTTTGTGCCCATAAGCTTGGAGAGAGACCCAAGGTGATTGCCCCTCCTAACATTTGAGTGGTAAATTGGCGACGGCTATATAGGTTTGATCTCATGAATACTGGCTTTAGTTTTTTCAATTAATTGATAATCAATATACGATGAATTCTTTTATACTGTCTTATTAATTTGTTGGATAGGCTTAGTCACTTTTATTCTGAACAAGGCTACAAATAGACTTCCGTAGAGCGAATGAACCAAACTCGAAATGGCCGCAGGAATCGCCACTGCGGGATTGACAAAATTTTCCTTGGCCAATACCACACCCAAGCCTGAATTCTGCATCCCCACCTCCACAGAAATGGTCCTACTCACTGCTTCATCCTTCAACAAAAACTTACTCAAAAAATAGCCCAAAACAAAACCAATTAAATGGAGCGTCATAATAGAAAAAATCAATGACACCCCTGAGCTCAAAATGATTTCTTTTCCCTGTCCGATAATACTGGCTACGATCAAAGTGATCAGGATTACGGCTATTGAGGGAGAATAAAATTGAATTTTTTGAGTGTATCGCGGCAGTTGAACGTTGAGAAAAACACCCAAGACAACTGGTACCAGGACCACCTTCAAAGTACTATAAAACAATCCCATGGCATCCACGTCAATTTCATTTCCAGAAAGGCTACTCGTCAATAGGGGGGTCATCACTATAGCCGCCATGGTCGAAAGAGCTGTCATACTAACCGATAGTGCCAAATTGGATCGGGATAAAAACACAATTACATTGGAAGCCGTTCCTCCGGGACAACTTGCAACCAAAATCAGTCCCACCGCAAAAAAAGGAGGTAGATCAAAGACCCTAGCCAAAAGCCAACCCATAAAGGGCATGACCGTAAATTGCAATAACAAGCCCGTTAAAACCCATTTGGGCGTTTGGGTCACCCGACGAAAATCTTCCCATCGCAATGTCAAACCCATACCCAGCATAATGCCACCCAACCCTAGGGTAATCCATTGTCCTGAAAACCATGTAAAAATAGGAGGGTGATAGAGCGCCAGGCTAGAAGTCGTTAAAACGATCCAAGGAAAAGCTCTAGGAATATGGTTAAATATTTGCAAGGGTTAAGGGGTTCTAAAGGTCCATATTTCGTGCAAAGGATCCCCTTTGCTGCTAAATCCTTTGTGGTGCCAGTCCAACCCTTTTTGGGTGTATTCAAACTCCAATGAAATCCCTGCCTTATTATTATCTCTTGAGAAAAAGTCAATCGTTTCCGTATAGGTGCCATTTTCTGCGTTATACCGCCCTCCTCCTGAGCCGTGGAAAGAGAAAGTAGCGGTATTGAAAGCAATCCATTGGAAAAAACCATCAATCAGAATTTTCATCGTTTTTCGGGGACGGCTGGTGTCCCTCCTTCGCTCTTGATTTTCTTTGACCCGACCTGCCATCAACCATTTACCCTGAAGCGGTAGAGTATCTGAGGAGTTTTTTATCCATTGATCTAAATTGTCAATCACAACAAATTTTAAGCTGTCTTTGGAAAAATTAGAATTGAATTCCAAACTAACCCTAAGCCCGTTACCCCTCTTTTTATAAAAACCTCCTATGGTTTTTGCAAAGTTATTGGGATCGGTGGTAAACTGTGTTTCTACAAAATAAGACTCGTCCATCAATATGCGGTGTTCAAGACTTTGCCCATTTTCCGAAGTCGTAAAAGAAAAAACTTGTCCCGACACAGTTGGGGAAATAAGCAAAAAAGCCATCAAAAAAAATAGGAACTGGTTTTTCATTATTGTTCCTTTAAGGTGCGATCTAGGTGCTGGGTCAAAAACATTCTTCAATGTAATAAATTGATGCTTTTTTAAGCTTTTTTTAAAAAAAAATTTAGGTGGCTCTCTATTTTTAAAAGCATTTAGACATAATTTATTACTTTAATCAAAATTTAACCTCAATTAAAATATGAAATTACTTAACCCAATCATTTTTTTAATACTACTGGTTAGTTGCCAATTTTTTTACGGCCAAAAGGTAGCTTTTGAAGAATACGATCTCGAAAACGGTCTTCATGTGATCCTGCATCAAGACAATTCCGTACCCATCGTGACTACCGCTGTACTCTATCATGTGGGTTCCAAAGATGAAGATCCTGAAAGAACAGGTTTTGCACATTTCTTTGAACACCTTTTGTTTGAGGGTACTCAAAACATTCCCAAAGGAAAATGGTTCAGTATCGTTACAGGTAACGGGGGTTCGAATAATGCCTATACCACCAATGATTTTACTTATTATTATGAAAACTTTCCTTCCAATAACCTCAAACTAGGACTGTGGATGGAATCCGAACGTATGCTTCACCCCATCATCGATCAAACGGGTGTGGATACTCAAAATGAAGTAGTCAAGGAGGAAAAACGCATGCGATATGACAATAGCCCTTATGGCAAATGGAACGAAGAGGTCAAATCCCATTTGTATCAAGTTCATCCCTACAGCCAAACGACCATTGGAAAAATGGAACATCTAGATGCTGCTACCCTTGAGGAATTCATGGCCTTTAATAAAAAATACTACATTCCCAACAATGCTATTTTAACCGTTGCTGGAGACTTTGACATTCCCCAAACTAAAAAATGGATTCAGGAATATTTTGGCTCTATTCCCAAGGGAGCCGAAATTGTAAGAAAGTTCGCACAAGAATCACCTATTGAAGAGACCATCAAAGCAGATGCTTTTGATCCCAACATACAGATTCCTGCAATTTTCTTGGCCTACAGAACTCCGGGGCGAAATTCGAGAGATGCCCGAGTACTCGACGTTATTTCTACTTACCTCAGTCAAGGAAAAAGTTCCAAACTCTATAAAAAACTAGTAGACGACCAAAAAATGTCACTACAAGTGGCTGCTTTCAATATGAATGACGAGGACTACAGTACCTATGTGATTTTGAGTTTACCCCTAGGGGAAACCCAACTCGAAACCTTGATCTCTGAGATTGACGAAGAAGTAGAAAAAATTCAAAAAGACTTGATCTCCGAAAAAGACTACCAAAAACTGCAAAACCAGTTTGAATCTGAATTTGTCAATGCTAATTCCACCATAGAGGGCATCGCCAATTCACTGGCTGAGTACTACACTTTTTACGGGGGAGACACTGATCTGATCAACAAAGAGTTGGATCTTTACAAATCGATTAGCCGTGAAGAAATTCGCAATGTTGCCCGAAAATATCTCAACTCCAACCAACGATTGGAATTACACTATTTACCTGAACCTCCAAAAGAAGAAAAATGATAAGAGCCCTAATATTATTCGTTTGTATTGCCTTTTTGAGTAATGCACAAGCGCAAATTGATCGATCTATTCAGCCCCAACCTGGGCGCGCACCCCAAATTAATTTTGGAACACCAAAAGAACACCAGTTCAAAAATGGTTTGACCCTGATGGTGGTTGAAAACCACAAACTTCCTCAAGTTTCCGCTTCCCTTCGCATCGACAATCCCCTCTCTGTAGAAGGAGAAAAAGCAGGAGTATCAGGTCTTCTTTCCAGTATGATGGGCAAGGGATCCAAAAACGTCCCAAAAGACGAATTTGAGGAAGAAGTTGATTTTATGGGAGCTCGTTTGAGTGTCAATGCTGAAGGGACCTATGCCAATTCATTAAAACGATATTTCCCTCGAGTTCTTGAAATGATGGCCGATGCAACATTACATCCCGATTTTCTCGCCGAGGAATTCCAGAAAGAAGTGGACAAAACCCTTGAAGGTTTAAAGTCTACTGAAAAAGATGTCAAAACCGCAGCTAGGAGAGTAGAAAACCTCCTTTCTTATGGCAAAGATCATCCCTATGGTGAATACGTATCGGAAGAAAGCATCAACAAGATCTCTATTGATGATCTCTTGCAATTGTATCAAAAAAACTTTCACGCTCAGAATGCCTACATCACAATAGTTGGAGATATTGATTTTGAAACTGCAAAAAAACTAACCAAAAAATATTTTGGTAAATGGTCTAAAGGCCAAGTGACACCCTCCTCGTTTCCCCAACCAGAAAACGTCTCTCAAACCCAAATTGCCTTTGTAGAAATGCCCAATGCCGTTCAATCTGAGGTATCCGTTTTAAGTACGGCAAGCATTGACCGAAACAATCCAGATTACTATGCGCTAACCATTGCCAATCAAATTTTGGGCGGTGGTGGAGAAGCCCGATTGTTCCTCAACCTCAGAGAGGACAAAGGCTATACCTATGGTTCTTATTCTCGTTTTAACACCAACCACAAAACCAAATCCCAACTTCGGGCTTTTGCAGCCGTCCGGAATACTGTAACAGACAGTGCTGTAGTACAATTACTCTATGAAATTGATCGGATGAGGAAAGAAAGGGTCACCGAGGAAGAACTAAAACTCGTCAAAGAAAAATACGCAGGCTCCCTCATTCGCTCTATGGAAGATCCTGAAAACATTGCAAATTTTGCCTATAATACTAAAACACAAAATCTACCTCTCCATTTTTATAATGATCTGCTAAAAAATGTCCAAAAAGTGAGTCGGGAAGATATATCTAGGGTATCAAAAAAATACTTTAATCCCAATCTGATGCGGGTGGTGGTGACTGGTAAAGGGAGTGATATTCTAACTCCTCTAGAAAACATAGAGTTCAATGATCGGAAATTAGATGTCTTTTATTACGACAAATATGGCAATGCTACAGACCGACCCGAATTTTCAAAACCCTTGCCAAAAGGAGTAAACGCCAAAACTGTTATGGATGGCTATATCGAATCTATCGGTGGCAAGTCCCTATTGGAAGAGGTAAAAACCAAAACATCAATTTCGGAGGCCAATATGCAGGGTATGACCCTTCAAGTATCCAATCGACAAACCACCAAAAAACAAATGCTGATAGAGGTGAGTATGATGGGAAACGTCATGCAAAAAACGGTTGTTAACCCCAACAAAGGGTATAATGAGATGCAAGGGCAAAAAATGGACATGGGAGAGCAAGAACTCCAAAATGCCCTGAAAAACGCTGCCATTTTCCCTGAGATGGAAGTCGACCCCAATCAAATCTCCTTAGAAGGAATCGTTGTCGTTGATGGAAAAGACGCTTATGAAATAAAATGGTCGGACAACAAAACCAATTTTTACGCTGTTGATAATTTTCTAAAACTCCAAACGGTAGAGACAATGGAAATGCAAGGACAAGTTCAATCCTCCACAACCTCTTTTAGTAATTATAAGACCGTCAAAGGCATTCGCTTCCCTCATACTGTCCAACAAGATATGGGGCCCCAAAAAATGGATTTTATAGTAAAATCCATAACCCTAAATGACCCAATGGACGACAGTTTATTTGAATAAAATTTTATCCGAAAAAAGAGCTGTACCAAATACAGCTCTTCTTTTTAAGCCCAAAAAATGAGTAAATTAATTTGGTCTCCTTTAAAGACGGATTGAAATCAAATCAAGATTTTCAATGGGATAGAATTCTAATTGTCAACGACGACTTCCTAAATCATTAAAAAACATCCTAATTTTAGTATTATATTTAAACCATGAAACATTCACTCTTTTTTACACTTTCGATGGGACTTTTGGTTTTGAGTTTCACCGCCTGTAAAAACAATACCACTCCCAAAACCGTTACCGTATCCACGGCCGTCAAAACCGTTGAAGTGACCTTTAAAGAAGCCCAGCCAATGTCTATGGATATTGAAGGTATGGTTTGTGCAATGGGTTGTGCGGCTGTCATTGAAAAAAACCTCAACCAAACTGCTGGGATCAAAGAAGCCAAAGTAGATTTTGAAACCAAAAAAGCAACTTTGATTTACGACGCTGATGTCCTCAATCCAAACGAAGTTACCCAAGTTGTTCTCAATACGGGAGAGGCTTACACAGTTAAAAGTTTTGAATTGTTGGATTAATACTTCCAACGCAAGCTTTCCATCAGATGCATCACGTCTCGCTCTACATATTTGGCAGCTGGCATGATAGAATCGTAATTGGGTCGGGAATAAAAATAAAGCGATCCCATCAAGAAATGATCTGTGGAATCGGTTAAAAAAAACTGCAATTGAGAAGCTGCATTTCCAACCACAGTAAACAAGGTTCCAAAAACCCTTTCTTTGGGGGCCATAAAAACCCTTTCCGGAATTTCTTCCGCCTTGATCATGTGCTTTCCAGGAAGCTGATAGGCATCGTTTAACAAAGAATCTATATTGTTCTCGACAGCAACATAGGACAAATAAAGTGTTGCTTTCATTTTGGGATAATATAAGTACGGAGCTTTTTTGTCAATTCCTTTCAATTGGACCCAATTGTTATATTCAAAATCAAAAGGATAAGTATTGGGAACAGCGCTATATTGAGGCTCAGGGTACTGCAATCGCAATAGCGCTTTAGGCTTAGGTTGTTGGATACTTTCACAACCCACACCCAATATCAATGCAAGAATAAGTGTCGTCTTGGCCTGTATTATTGAACTCATGAAGAGGAGGGTAAAATTACCTTAATTCTTTTGATTCTTTTGCGATCTACAGATTCGATAACAAACTGATAGTCTTCAAATTTGATGAGTTGGCCAGCTTTGGGAAAAGCTTGGGCCACTTCAAGTATAAAGCCCGCAATGGACTCCGACTCTCCCTTGGCTTTTTCAAAAATTTCCTCCTCCTCCAACTCAATGACCTTATAAAAATCTTTGAGGTTGATCTTGGCGTCAAAAACAAAAGTATGATCATCCAATTTGGAATAAACCAATTCATCATCGTCAAACTCATCGCTGATGTCCCCAACGATTTCCTCAATCACATCTTCTAGGGTAATAACCCCCGAAGTCCCACCATACTCGTCGACAACCACAGCCAAATGAATTTTTTTCTGTTGAAACTCTTTTAGAAGGTCATCCAGTTTTTTATTTTCAGGCACATAAAAAGGAGGTTTTAGAAGCTTTTGCCACTTAAAATCGGGCTGCTCTAGGTGGGGTAAAAGATCTTTTGTGTAAAGTATACCCAACACATTGTCCATATTGTCAGTATGGACTGGAACCCTAGAAAATCCTTTTTCAAGAATTAGGGGTACTATGGTTTCCATCTCCATGTACTCTGATAGGGCAAACACATCTATACGGGGACACATTACCTGTTTGGTATCGGTATTTCCAAAATTTACAATACCCTGTAAAATTTTGTGTTCCTCTTTGGTCGTTTCTTCCTCATTGGTCAACTCAAGGGCTTGAGACAATTTGTCAATTGAAAATTCATTGTTCTTTTGCGCCAATCTCGATTCCATAAATCGGGTGATCTTGCTCATGGGAATGGTCAGAAAAAACAAAAAATAACGGTCTATTGAATAGATAGGAAAAGCTATGGTTTTTGAAAAACTCAAAGCGTTCCGGTTGGCATAAACTTTAGGGAGAATTTCACCAAAAAAGAGAATTAAAAAAGTGATAACCCCAATTTCGATCAAAAGGACAAATAGAGGGTTTTCTATTTGACTAAAGAGTACCTCTCCTATGGAAGCAAAAAGCAATACGATGGCAATATTGATAAAATTATTGGTAATCAATATGGTAGCCAAAAGACGTTTGGGTTTTTGGAGCATCTTTTGGATAATCTCCATTTGTCGAGACTTCTTTTCCTCCTCAGAGTCAAGTACTTCTTTGGTCAAAGAAAAAAAAGCCACTTCAGCACCAGAAACCAGTCCTGAGGTGATCAGTAAGAATACCAGTAGAATGACTTGAATCCAGAAGGACCCCTCTATATCTAGAAAAATAATGACTAAACTTAAAGGGTCAGGATCCAATTAATTTATAATTTGATTAAAACGGAAGATCGCTTTCTGGTGGAGCTTCTTCCTTAGCAGGAGGGGCTGCTTCTGGGCTTGATCCACCTCCCTCATTCTTCTTGGTTGACAAAAAGGTAAATTCATCTACGTTGATTTCTGTGGTGTAACGATCCTTATTTTCTTGATCTTGCCACTTTCTGGTTTTGATACGACCTTCAATATAGACTTTATCTCCTTTGCTAAGGTACTTTTCACAGATCTCTGCCGCTTTATTTCTCAAAACGACGCTGTGCCATTCTGTATTAGTAACTTTCTCTCCTGAAGTTTTGTTGGTGTAAACTTCATTTGTCGCAAGTGAGAATCTTCCCACGCAACCACCACCATCGAAATAATGCATTTTGACATCATCTCCGAGGTGTCCAATTAACATAACTTTGTTTAATGTACCACTCATGATAAAAGATTTTTGGATTATTGTACCAAATTTAGCAAATCACAGTCAGTTGATAAAAAATTTATCTCTAAAATTTTGGAGTACCCTCGGCATAGGATAGTCTTGAATTTCACTGCTTTCAATGTCCAGACTATCACTTTGATTGAGCTTGACAATCCAAAAATTAATCTCTAAATGTTGGTGGGTGAGTTTATGTAAGACAGGCTGTTCATTCCATTTTTCCATTATAAAATCAGCATTAATCTGGTGCTCACTCAATAACTTTTTAAATTCTTGATCTGTAAAATTTTTTCGCTTTTCAAAGGTCTCAATAAGTGGAAATTGATACAAATTTTGCCAAATTCCCTTGCCCTTTCTTTTTTCCAAAAGGGTATTTTTTAGATCATCGATCATTACAAAATAATGGAGGTAACGCTTTTTTACTTTTAGTTTTTTGCCTTTGACCGGAAGTAAACTTACTTTTCGTTGTTGGAAAGCCAGACATTCGTTTTGGAAAATACAATCCAAACAATTGGGATTTTTGGGGACACACTGAAGTGCACCAAACTCCATCATGGCCTGATTGAAATCGCCTGGAGGAGCTCCTTTCATTAAAATTTGTGCTTTATCTTTAAAAACTTTGTGCGCACCAGAGGTATCAATAGGATGGTTGATCCCAAAAGTTCTAGACAAAACTCTGTACACATTTCCATCCACGACAGCTTGCTCTTGATTAAAACAAATAGAAGTTATAGCGCTGGCCGTATAATCTCCAATTCCCTTTAGGCTTTTAATTTGATCAAAATCATTGGGAAACTTTCCATCATATTGTTCAGTGATTTGTTGTGCAGTGGCGTGCAAGTTTCTGGCTCTAGAATAATAGCCCAAACCTTGCCATAGCTTCATCACTTGGTCTTCACTAGCCTTGGCCAGTGCAGTAACAGTAGGAAAAGCTGAAAGAAAGCTCTCATAATAGGGAAGCCCTTGTGCTGTTCTGGTTTGTTGTAAAATGATTTCTGACAACCATACATTGTAGGGTTCCTTATTTTCTCGCCAAGGAAATGATCGACGATTTTCATCAAACCATTTGAGTAATTTTTTTTGGAAACCCATTTGAGCTGTAAAAAGTAAATTAAGCGAAAATCGCAACTGCTAAGATAAAAAGGTAAGTCTGAATGAATTATCATTTTAATTTTTATATTTGCAGGCCTCTAAATGCTAACATTAATACAAATAAATTAAATATGACAAAAGCTGATATCGTAACCAATATATCTGATCAGCTAGGGATTGATAAAACCGATGTTCAAGCCACAGTTGAAAAATTCATGAAAGAGATTAAGAACTCTCTTGAAGGTGGTGAAAATGTCTATTTACGTGGTTTTGGAAGCTTCATTATCAAAACGAGAGCAGAAAAAACTGGAAGAAATATCTCTAAGAACATAGCGGTAAAAATTCCAGCTCACAATATTCCTGCTTTCAAACCTGCTAAAGTTTTTGTTAATGGGGTAAAATCGAAGGTAGAAGTTGCTTAATAAATTATTTATAAACTCAAAATTAAAGCTGAAGTATGCCAAGTGGTAAAAAAAGAAAAC
>Ga0115571_1002092_pt1 | contig 13397 bp, 10 predicted proteins | sample COGITO_mtgs_1205_FD_87293 | JGI IMG/M metagenome (GOLD analysis project Ga0115571, IMG submission 87293) | Pelagic marine microbial communities from North Sea - COGITO_mtgs_120531 | ecosystem: Environmental > Aquatic > Marine > Epipelagic | place: Germany:Helgoland, sampling site Kabeltonne...
ACGATCAATTGAATACCTGCATCAGCAGCTTCAATGATCGAATCTTTACAAAAAGCAGCAGGTACATAGATAACTGACGCAGTCGCGCCTGTTTCTGCAACTGCGTCTTTTACTGTATTAAATACAGGAAGACCTAAGTGCGTCGTACCGCCTTTACCAGGAGTAACACCACCGACCATTTGCGTACCATATTCGATCGCTTGCTCAGAATGGAATGTACCTTGACCACCAGTAAAACCTTGGCAGATTACTTTAGTATCTTTATTAATTAATACTGACATTATTTGCCCTCCGCAGCAGCTACAACTTTTTGTGCAGCATCTGTAAGCGACTCTGCAGCGATAATATCAAGACCAGAATTAGCTAATACTTCACGTCCTAATAACGCGTTAGTACCTTCTAAACGAACCACTACAGGTACGTTTACGCCAACTTCTTTAACTGCGCCAATGATGCCTTCAGCAATCATGTCACAACGTACGATACCACCAAAGATATTAACTAATACTGCTTTAACATTCTCATCTGATAAGATGATTTTGAATGCTTCTGCAACACGTTCTTTAGTCGCGCCACCACCAACATCTAGGAAGTTAGCAGGTTTGCCGCCGTGTAAATTAACGATATCCATCGTACCCATTGCTAGGCCGGCACCGTTAACCATACAACCAACATTACCATCTAGCGCAACGTAGTTTAGTTCCCAAGCAGCAGCTTGTGCTTCACGCGCGTCTTCTTGTGAAGGATCGTGCATTTCTTGAAGCTTAGGCTGGCGATACATCGCGTTACCATCGATAGCAACTTTAGCATCTAAACAATGTAAATCACCGTCAGCTTTAATTACTAGAGGGTTGATTTCGATTAGTGCTACGTCTAATTCTTCAAACATTTTCGCTAGACCCATGAAGATCGTAGTGAACTGACGAATTTGCACACCTTTAAGACCTAAAGCAAACGCGATTTCACGTGCTTGGTAAGGTTGTGCACCGACTAGTGGATCGATAGCTGCTTTTAAGATTTTTTCTGGGGTTTCTTCTGCAACCGTTTCAATTTCAACACCACCTTCGGTAGATGCCATGAAAACAATACTACGTGTTGCACGGTCAACAACTGCACCTAAGTACAATTCTTGAGCGATGTCAGTGCAAGTCTCAACTAAGATCTTTGTCACTGGCTGACCCGCTTCGTCAGTTTGATATGTAACCAAGTTTTTGCCTAACCAGTTTTCTGCGAAAGCTGTAATTTCTTCTTTCGTCTTAACTAGTTTAACACCGCCAGCCTTACCGCGACCACCAGCGTGTACTTGACATTTAACTACCCACTCTTCACCGCCAATGCGATCCGCTGCGTCAGCAGCTTCTTGAGGAGTACCGGCAGCAAATCCTTCAGATACAGGTAAACCGTATTCTTTGAAAAGCTGTTTACCCTGATATTCATGCAAATTCATGGTTATATTCTATCCGCTTTAGTAAATTTAAAAAAAGTCGACATCCCGACTGTAATTATAGTAGACGTTACTCCAACGTCTATAATAAGAAAGATGATACATCACACATCACCTTTCTCAATTTATTCAAGACTAATGTCTTAAAATTTATTATACATCTAATAGTAAACGAGTTGGATCTTCTAGCATTTCTTTCACTGTCACTAGGAAACCAACTGATTCTTTACCATCGACGATTCGGTGATCATAAGATAGCGCTAAGTACATCATTGGTAAAATTTCTACTTTACCATTGACGGCCATTGGGCGGTCTTGGATCTTATGCATACCTAAAATTGCACTTTGTGGTGGGTTGATAATTGGCGTTGATAACAACGAACCAAATACACCACCGTTAGTGATCGTGAAGTTACCACCTTGCAGTTCATCAAGTGATAATTTACCGTCACGACCTTTTAATGCTAAGGCTTTGATACCTGATTCAATACCAGCCATACCTAATGTGTCTGTATCTTTTAATACAGGAGTCACTAGACCGCGAGGCGTAGAAACTGCAATCGAGATATCAAAATAGTTATGATAAACAATATCATCACCGTCAATTGACGCATTTACTTCTGGGAAACGTTTCAACGCTTCAGTCACCGCTTTTACATAAAAAGACATGAAACCTAAACGAATGCCATGACGCTTTTCAAAGCTTTCTTGGTATTGCTTACGTAAATCCATGATTGGTTTCATGTTGATTTCGTTGAAAGTAGTTAACATTGCTGTTGAGTTTTTCGCTTGTAGTAAACGATTTGCAATAGTTTTGCGTAAGCGTGTCATTGGAACACGTTTTTCAGTACGTTCGCCCATAGGAACTGCCGGTGCCTCTGTAGTTGTGCTCGCCGCTTTAGCCGCAGGAACAGATTTTAATGATTTTTCAACGTCGTCTTTAGTGACACGACCGCCTTTACCTGTGCCTTTAATGCTCGCAGCATCTAGGCCTTTCTCAGCTAATAAACGACGTACAGATGGACTAAGCGCATCTGACTCAGCGCCGCTATCTGCTGCTGCTGCAACTGGTGCAGCTGCAGCAACCGCGCCTGCTACAAATTTAGCAATAGCTTGCTCAGCTAAGACTGTTGCGCCTTCTTCAAAAAGAATCTCAGATAGGACGCCTGCACTGGGTGCTACCACTTCTAGTACCACTTTATCCGTTTCAATATCAACTAGGTTTTGGTCTTGTTCAACCGCTTCACCTACTTTTACATGCCATGTGGCAATCGTAGCATCAGCAACAGATTCTGGTAATACAGGTACTTTGATATCCGTGGCAGGACCGCTAGCAGCTGGTGCTGCAACGGCTGGAGTCGCTGTTGCGGCCGGAACTGCCGCAGCGCCACCAGAAGTCAGATTAGCAATTAATTGCTCACCTAATACTGTATCGCCTTCTTGAAATAAGATCTCAGAAATAACGCCATCTTCTGGTGCTACAACTTCAAGTACCACTTTGTCGGTTTCGATATCAACAAGATTTTGGTCGCGAGACACAGTGTCACCCGCTTTAACATGCCAAGTTGCAATCGTTGCATCAGCTACCGATTCTGGTAACACCGGAACTTTAATTTCAGTAGTCATTTGAGATCCTTATTTAATGGTTAGTGCGTCATCAACCAATTGTTTTTGTTGTTGGTTGTGAACAGAAATATAGCCTACCGCTGGTGAAGCTGAAGCATCACGACCGGCGTAAGTTAATGTCGCTCCTTGCGGGATAGACGCATAAAAGCGATGTTGTGAACAGTACCAAGCGCCTTGATTCATTGGCTCTTCTTGACACCAAACCCAATCTGTAACGTGCGCATATTGTGCAAGTTCAGCGTTGATTTCATCAATTGGGAATGGATATAACTGTTCGATGCGGATAATAGCCACATCAGTTTGTTTATTTTCACGGCGTTTTTCAAGCAAGTCATAGTAAACTTTACCTGAACACATGACGACGCGTGTAACCTGTTTAGGGTCGATCTCGTCAATTTCACCAATGATATTTTGAAATACACCCGTCGATAATTCTTCTAATGAAGAAACAGCTAGTGGATGACGTAACAATGACTTAGGCGACATGACCACTAATGGGCGACGCATTGGACGAACTGCTTGGCGAACCAACATATTATACACTTGCGCAGGTGTAGATGGAACACACACTTGCCAGTTATGATCAGCACATAATTGTAAGAAACGCTCTAGACGTGCTGAGCTATGTTCAGGACCTTGACCTTCATAACCGTGAGGTAACAGCATCGTTAAGCCGCACAAGCGACCCCACTTAGCTTCACCTGAACACAAGAATTGGTCAAATACAACTTGAGCGCCGTTGGCGAAATCACCAAATTGTGCTTCCCAAATAGTCAAAGTACGCGGCTCAGCTGTCGCAAAACCATACTCAAATGCTAATACTGCTTCTTCAGATAGCACAGAGTCATATAGTTCGATATGCCCTTGGTCTGCATTTAGGTGTTGTAACGGCATATACGTAGAACCGTCAGTTTGATTATGCAATACCGCATGACGATGGAAGAATGTGCCACGGCCAGAATCTTGTCCCGTAATACGAATATCATGTTGGCGGTCTAAGATGTTGGCATACGCTAAGTTTTCAGCCATACCCCAATCTAATAAACGTTCACCCTCAACCATCGATTTACGATCAACGTATAACTTATTAACACGTGATTGTAATTTTTGGTCTTCCGGGAAATCAATCAAACGTTGCCCTAGCTCTGTCAGTTTTTCTACTGACGTTGCTGCATCATAAGGTACATCCCAATCATGTCCAATAAAAGGAGTCCAATCCACTGAATGCTCTGTCATTGGACGCCATTCTTCAACTACACATGCGCCATGATCTAACGCTGAACGGTACTCAGCAATGAGTTTTTCAACTTCATGATCATCAATCGACCCTTCTGCCGTTAATTGATCAGCATAGAGTTGACGAGGTACAGGGTGCTTTTTGACTTTTTGGTACATTAAAGGCTGAGTTGCATTCGGCTCATCAGCTTCGTTGTGACCGTGACGACGATAACAAACTAAATCAATAACCACATCACGTTTGAACTTGTTACGGTAATCTAACGCGAGTTTAGTAACAAACAACACCGCTTCAGGATCATCACCATTTACATGGAAGATTGGCGCCTGAACCATTTTAGCGATATCAGTACAGTATTGAGTCGAACGGGTATCTTCAACTTTAGACGTGGTAAAACCAACTTGGTTATTAACAACAATTCGAACTGTGCCACCCACTGCAAAACCGCGGGTTTGAGACATGTTAAAGGTTTCTTGAACAACACCTTGGCCAGCAATCGCTGAATCACCGTGTATTGTGATAGGCAAAACTTTTGCGCCATCTCCAGAATCACGACGGGAAAGACGAGCACGTACCGAACCCATTACAACTGGATTAACAATTTCTAAATGCGATGGGTTAAACGCTAACGCTAAGTGAACATTGCCACCTTCCGTCGCAAAGTCAGAAGAGAAACCTGCATGATATTTAACATCACCCGCACCTAACGAATCATCATGCTTACCTGCGAACTCATCAAATAATACCGATGGGTTTTTACCTAAGACATTGACTAATACGTTTAAGCGACCGCGGTGAGCCATACCTATTACGACTTCTTTAGTGCCAGCTTTACCCGCTTCGCTAATTAAGCCTTTAAGCATTGGAACTAAACTATCACCACCTTCAAGCGAGAAACGCTTGGCACCTGGGAATTTCGCGCCTAAGTATTTTTCCATACCATCAGCAGCGATTAACCCTTTCAGAATTTTAATCTTTTCTTCACGGCTAATGACTGGCTTAGATTCAACAGATTCAATACGTTGTTGCAACCAACGTTTTTGCTCTGTGTCGGTAATATGCATGTACTCTGAACCAATTGAACCGCAATAAGTACGGTTCAATGATTGGAATAAATCACCTAATGGTAATTTGTCTTTGCCTAACGCATAAGAACCCAAATTAAACTGGGTATCAAAATCTTTGTCAGTTAAGTTGTGGTGTGATAACTCTAAATCGCGAACACGTTCTTGCTTCCATAGACCTAATGGGTCTAAGTTAGCATGCTGATGTCCACGGAAACGGAAGGCATTGATTAACTGTAATACTTTGACTTGTTTTTCATCACCCGCAGCACCAATTATAGGTGCAGCACTGTTACCTACTCGAGCCATTGGCCCAAGCGCTGCCATTTTTCGGAATTCATCACGAACTTTGGTGTGATTTGAATCGATCTCGACTCCATCTACCTTAGGTAAAGTTTCAAAGACGTGTTGCCAAGTCGATGGGACGCTTTGTGGGTCCTCGAGATATGCTTCATACAATTCCTCAACGTATGCCGCATTCGCACCAGCCATGTGAGATGTTTCCCACCATGCTTTCATTGCGCTATCTTGCATTATAATGCCCTGTCTACAAATTTAATATCACGTGAGTTCATCACTGACCTCACCACTAACTTTTACTCAAAAAAATAGCTATCTGTATTACAGATAGCTATTTAGAAACTAATTCGTGGGCGGGGAAACCCGCCCATAATCACTAAACAGCTCGTTGTAAGAGCATGGACTTTATCTGACCAATCGCTTTGGTCGGATTTAACCCTTTTGGACATACGCTAACGCAGTTCATAATGCCGTGGCATCTGAATACACTAAACGCATCGTCAAGATCATTCAATCGTTCATCAGTCGCACTATCGCGACTATCAATCAAGAAACGGTATGCATGTAACAAACCGGCTGGACCGATAAATTTATCAGGGTTCCACCAGAAAGATGGGCATGATGATGAACAACACGCGCATAAAATACATTCATATAAACCATCAAGTTTCGCACGCTCTTCCGGCATTTGAATAAATTCACGCGATGGTGGATGGTTATCGTCATTGATTAAGAAAGGTTTAATTTTCTCATATTGAGTATAGAACTGTGTCATATCCACAACCAGGTCACGTACTACCGGTAGACCTGGTAACGGACGAACAATAATCTTACCTTTACCTAACGCTGATAACGGAGTGATACATGCAAGGCCGTTTTTGCCATTCATGTTCATCCCATCAGAACCACACACACCTTCACGGCATGAGCGACGGAAAGATAATGTCGGATCTGACTCTTTTAAGGCAATCAGTGCATCAAGCACCATCATGTCTTGACCTTCTTCAACTTCTAATGAGTACTCCTGCATACGCGGAGCATCATCAATATCTGGATTGTAACGATATATAGAAAAATTAAGTTGCATTGTCTTTTCTCCTTAATATGTACGTGCTTTCGGCGGGAATGCTTCTCGCAGAACAGGTGCCATATTAACTTCACGTTTAAGCATTGTTTCAGATTCAGGCAGATAAACACTATGGCATAACCAATTGTCATCATCACGCTCAGGGAAATCGAAGCGGCTATGTGCACCACGACTCTCTGTTCTAAAGTTAGCTGCAACGGCGGTACTGTAAGCCGTTTCCATTAGGTTATCTAGTTCTAAGCACTCAATACGCTGAGTGTTAAAGTCAGATGACTTGTCGTCTAGTCTTGCATTTTTTAAACGTTCACGGATTTCGGCCAATTCTTTAAGACCTTCAGCCATTGAATCACCTTCACGGAATACCGAGAAATTCAACTGCATACATTGTTGCATATCTTTCTTGATTTGGACTGGACATTCACCCTTACCAACTTCGCTGTTTTCCCAGCGATTGAAACGCGCTAGTGCGGCATCTATATCATCACTAGTTGCTTCACGAGTCGTTTCAATTTCATTCAGTTTGGTGCCTAGATGTAAACCCGTAGCACGACCAAATACAACCAAATCAAGCAATGAGTTACCACCTAAACGGTTCGCACCGTGGACAGATACACAGGCAATCTCACCACAAGCAAATAAACCTTTTACTTTAGACTCAGCACCGTTAGCATCGATTGTAATTACCTGACCATCAACATTAGTTGGAATACCACCCATCATGTAATGACAAGTTGGGATAACTGGAATCGGTTCTTTAACTGGATCAACGTGAGCAAAAGTACGAGATAATTCAAGAATACCAGGTAAACGAGACTCTAGAACATCTTTACCCAGATGATCGAGTTTCAATTTAAGGTGTGGACCCCAAGGGCCATCACAGCCACGGCCTTCGCGAATTTCTGTCATCATTGAACGAGCAACAACATCACGACCCGCTAAATCTTTGGCATTTGGTGCATAACGTTCCATGAAACGTTCACCGTCTTTATTGAGTAAGTAACCACCTTCACCACGGCAACCTTCAGTTACCAAAGTACCCGCGCCTGCAATACCCGTCGGGTGGAACTGCCACATTTCCATATCTTGTAATGGGACACCAGCACGCAATGCCATACCGACACCATCACCCGTGTTAATGTGTGCATTGGTAGTTGAAGCGTAAATACGCCCTGCACCACCAGTGGCTAAGACAACCGCCTTAGACTTGAAATAAACGACTTCACCAGACTCGATATCAATCGCAGTACAACCGACAATATCACCGTCTTGATTTTTAACTAAATCAAGTGCATACCACTCAGAGAACACTTTAGTTTTGTTTTTTACATTTTGTTGATACAACAAATGTAACAGTGCGTGACCCGTACGGTCAGCCGCTGCAGCAGTTCGAGCTGCTTGCTCGCCACCAAAGTTTTTAGATTGACCGCCGAAAGGACGTTGGTAGACTTTACCTTCTTCTGTACGTGAGAAAGGTAGTCCCATGTTTTCCATTTCAATAATGGCTTCTGGTCCTGTTTTACACATATATTCGATTGCGTCTTGGTCACCGATATAATCAGAACCTTTAACTGTATCGTACATGTGCCATTCCCAATTATCTTCATGTGAATTACCTAACGCAACGGTAATACCACCTTGAGCGGATACGGTATGAGAACGGGTTGGAAATACTTTTGATAATAACGCACAGGTTTTACCTGATTCAGTGATTTGTAATGCAGCACGCATACCTGCGCCACCTGCACCAATTACTACTGCGTCAAACTCATGAACTGGAATACTCATAATACCTTACACTCCCCACAACACGAATAAGCCAACTGCTACATAAGCAAAGGCGATTAAGTTTAGTACATATTGAATACCGGCACGTAAACCAGCTGGTTTAACGTAGTCAGTCAATACTTGCCATAAACCGATGCGCACGTGGAGCATAATTGACACTAATGCAGCAAACGTAAATACTTTCATAAACATACTAGCAAAGATTCCCTGCCAGATTGGATATGTTAGCGTTGGTGCTGTGAAAAACACAAACGCAATATAAAAGGAATAAAGAGCAATGATTAATGCTGTTGCACGAAGCGAAACCCAATCTTGGATCCCGTTACGTTTCATGGATGCTTGATTTGTTACCACAATGCCACCCCTAAGATTAAGGTTAATACAATCCAGATACCGATAATGATGTTCGCACTCAGGTTACCTGACTCAAGTTCTTCCCAGTAGCCCATATCCATAATCCCATGACGAATCCCGCCAAGGATGTGATAAGTTAAGGCTGATACTGTGCCTAATGCTACAAACTTCCCAATAAACCCGTCCATAATAGCTTGCACGTCATTGAAGCCTTGTTCTGAACCTAGCGATGCCGCCCAAGCCCAAATTACAAACAACAATGCAAAAAACATCGCTACGCCGGTTACACGGTGCAAAATTGAAGAAATTGCAGAAGGTGGGAATTTAATGGTGTTTAAATCCAAATTAACTGGTCTTTGCTTTTTCACAATACGTTAGCCTATTTTCTCATTCGTGGGGTTTTATCCCCTTTCAAGTGTGGTCTTTTATAATGATAAACGAGTATAAAAGTTCACAAATAACGGTTTCGTGCCAAATTCAGCAAATGTTAATCATTTGTGAATATTTAATAACTTAATTATCGGCAAATCCAACCGATATAAAAAGCACTGCGAAGTATATCCATAGCGGTATCGAATTACAATTTTTTGTTAGGAATTAAGACATTGGTAGTAAATTGTTTTTTGCACCTTCATATAACGAACTGAAATTAACGTTATATATTAAGGTAATTATCATAAAAATTGACTTACTGCTAGTTTAGACGTACAACTATGCCCCCTTTTCAAAAGGGAAAAATAGTTACATACTGCATATAACGCAATAACATGCACTCTATGCAAAATGCTATTATGAATAATAATGCAAATATGAATACTGAGGAGAACCACACATGGCAGACAAAAAAGCCATCTTAAAAATTGACGGTAAAGAAGTCGAACTTCCTATATTACAGGGTACAGCTGGACAAGACGTCATCGACGTACGTGCATTAGGCGCAACGGGTTATTTTACCTATGATCCTGGATTTATGGCGACGGGTTCTTGTGAATCGTCAATAACTTATATTGATGGCGTTGAAGGTGTTCTGTTACATCGTGGTTTCCCGATTGGCGAACTAGCCCAAGATTCAGATTATCTAGAAGTGTGTTACATGCTTCTTCATGGCGACCAGCCAACTGCAGAGCAATATGCAGAATTTAAAGACACAATCACCAACCACACAATGGTACATGAACAAATCAACATGTTCTTCCATGGTTTCAGAAACGATTCTCACCCAATGGCAATGCTATGCGGCACTGTTGGTGCTTTATCATCGTTTTACCACAGCGATTTAGATGTGACTAATCCAGCTCAGCGCATCCGTTCAGCACATCGTTTAATCGCGAAAATGCCGACTCTGATAGCAATGGCATACAAATACAGTGTGGGTCAGCCTTTTGTCTATCCTAAGAATGATTTATCGTACGCCGGTAACTTCTTAAACATGATGTTCTCAGTTCCGACAGAAGATTATTACATCAGCCCTGCTGTTGAAAAAGCCATGGATCGTATCTTTATTTTGCATGCTGACCATGAACAAAACGCGTCAACATCGACTGTACGTTTAGCGGGTTCTTCTGGCGCAAATCCTTATGCGTGTATTGCAGCAGGCGTTGCATCTCTATGGGGCCCTGCACACGGCGGCGCTAATGAAGCGTGTTTAAAAATGCTTGAAGAAATCGGTACGGTTGACCGCATTCCTGAATTTATTGCACGTGCAAAAGACAAGTCAGATTCATACCGCTTGATGGGCTTTGGCCATCGCGTATACAAAAACACAGATCCTCGCGCTAAAGTAATGCGTGAGAGCTGTCATGAAGTGTTGGCAGAGCTTAAGCTAGACGATCCGTTATTAGACGTTGCAATGGAGCTAGAACGTGTTGCACTCTCTGACCCGTATTTTGCTGATAAGAAGTTGTTCCCTAACGTAGATTTCTACTCAGGTATCGTGCTTAAAGCAATTGGTATCCCAACGAATATGTTTACGTGTATTTTTGCACTAGCAAGAACAGTAGGTTGGATTTCACACTGGCATGAGATGATGAGCCAACCAGGTCAAAAAATTGGCCGTCCTCGTCAACTATATACCGGTCATACTGAACGTAAATACGAAGCGATTAAAAAATAGTAGTCAAAAATTAATCTATTTGAAAGCACCTTAGGGTGCTTTTTTTATATTTTACATTCATTCTGTGAATACTTAGGATAAATCATGCCAATAATCGCTAAGATTTTAGGGTATTTGGGACTCATTCCATTTCTGTTCTACCCTTTACACATGCTGTTAGACCTGCAATGGTTAACGTCTATGCAAGCCCAAATCGCATTTACACAGTACTCTGCGGTCATTTTATCTTTTTTTGGTGGGATTCATTGGTACCAAGCAATCTGTGAACCCAAAAACTCGCATCAACTATACGTAGCAATGCTGCCAAGCATCAGCGCTTGGTTGAGTATGTTAATTTTTGATATAAAAATAACGCTATTTGTTTTATCTGTAAGTCATTTGTTAATACTAATGTATGATAAACATTATCTTCGTTTACCTAAACAACTGGTAATTGGATATACAAAAATGCGTTTAATTCTGACAACTATTGTTATTGTCTGTCATATGCTTATGATTTGGTCAGTGTAAGTGGTCGATTTTTACTCTATTTTTGGTTAACCAAAAATAAAAAAAGCATCGACCTAGAAGGTGGATACTTTAATTTGTTAAACTATTGTTAATGATTTACTGGAAAATACTTAATCTATCCGTCCATATCGATCGCTAAATCTGACAATATCATCCTCACCAAGATAAGTTCCTGATTGTATTTCGATTAATTCTAATGGAATTTTTCCAGGGTTCTCTAATGCGTGTACTTCACCAATCGGTATATACGTTGATTCATTTTCTGACACGATCATGGTGTTATCGCCGATTGTCACGTTAGCAGTACCTGAAACCACTATCCAATGTTCGGCTCGGTGGTGATGCATTTGTACAGAGAGCTTTTCACCAGGTTTAACAGAAATGTGTTTAACTTGAAAACGCTCACCAGTATCGATGGAGTCATAGCTCCCCCAAGGACGAAACACTTCTCGATGGAATTCAAATTCAGGTCGTTGTTCTGCCTTGAGCTGATTGACTATATGCTTAATATCTTGGACTTTATCCTTGTGAGCGACCAATACAGCATCTTTAGTCTCGACTACCACGACATTATCGAGGCCGATGACACTCACAAGTTTACCTTCGGCGTTCACATAACTATTAGTTGTATCATGTAGCATCACATCACCAACGGATGCGTTGCCTTGCGGATCTTTTTCTGCGGTTTCCCAAAGGGAAGACCAACTCCCCACATCAGACCAACCTGCATCCAATGGCACCATAGCGGCGTCTTTAGTGTGCTCCATGACCGCATAATCAATGGAATTATCAGGGCAAGTCGCAAATACTTCCGCATTAATGCGTGTAAAGTCCATATCTTGAGTTTGACCTGCAAGGGACTGTTGGCAAATAGTTAATATTTCTGGGGCGAATTGCGCAAGTGCATTAAGATAAGCACTGGCTTTAAACATAAACATCCCTGAATTCCAAAAATAGTCGCCAGTACTTACATAATCTTGCGCGGTCACTAAATCGGGTTTTTCGATAAAGGCAGCAACATCAAACCCGACATGTAAGCCATTATTAGACAAAGACGCACCACTTTTGATATACCCATAGCCTGTATGTGGCATTTGCGGCACAATGCCAAATGTCACCAGCTTGCCTTGTTCAGCTAATTGTTGTGCACGAGCGAGCCCAGTGTGAAAAGCAGATTGATTTTGGATTAAGTGATCAGCCGCAAGAATCAATAAAATAGGGTCAGATCCGCTTTCTTGGGCTTTTAGTGCGGCAAGCGCAATAGCCGGAGCGGTATTTCGGCCAACTGGCTCTAACAAAATACCCGAATGCTGGATATCTTGCTGACGTAACTGTTCTGCAACTAAAAAACGATGCGCCTCATTGCAAATGATCATCGGCGATTGAGCACCGGAGCCATTTAAACGTGCAATGGTATCTTGTAACATCGAGTTATCGGAAGTTAAGGCTAGAAATTGCTTTGGCATAGCGACACGGGATTTGGGCCACAAACGGCTACCTGTACCACCAGCAAGAATAATCGGCTTCATTAAGTTGTAATCCTTTACATAAAAAGAGTCAGAATAAGTAAAGCATAGTTTGCCTGACTCTGTCTAAAATAAATGGCAATATATCGCTTAATCCGTCAAGGTGCCAGCACGATAATCACGCATGGCTTGGTCAATTTCAGCTTGCGTATTCATCACAAATGGCCCGTATTGACACACCGGCTCATTAATCGGCTCTCCCGAAACAAAAATCACGCGGGTACCGGCTTGTGCCTTTAATGTTAGCGACGAATGTATATCTAACAACGCTAATTGACCTTGCTCGGCAATTTGCTGTTGTACTTCAACCTGACCTTCATAAACAAATATAAATCCATTATGCTTAGGTAT
>Ga0115571_1002094_pt1 | contig 13389 bp, 22 predicted proteins | sample COGITO_mtgs_1205_FD_87293 | JGI IMG/M metagenome (GOLD analysis project Ga0115571, IMG submission 87293) | Pelagic marine microbial communities from North Sea - COGITO_mtgs_120531 | ecosystem: Environmental > Aquatic > Marine > Epipelagic | place: Germany:Helgoland, sampling site Kabeltonne...
GAAACCAGTAAGCGGTACTTGTTTGCCCATCTGATAAACATTTGAAGACCCATTTTTAAACTGACGCTGTTCTGATCCAGAAAACTCTGTGTCAAGTGAAAACACCCCTCCTCGTGGTCCGGTATGGTTTCGATATCAGGATCAACAATTACGTGAAACGCATCGCCGCTAGCCATGTGCACGGCGCCTATCTCCCACAAATGACACTCGGTCGGCTCTGCAATATTACCCACAAATTCCAAGTCAAACACCACCAACTTGTTGACATTGTTCATCCACGTCGCCGTGTCTAACTTCACTGCCATCTTTCCTACTTATACGTGAGCAAAGGTATGTCGCCATACCTAGAACCCATTTCTAGAATACTTTTCAACGTCGACGTCCACACCCAGCAGCGCGTTGCGGTGATCCCCGCTCACGTAGGGCAGGGAAGCGTTCATATCGTACTCTAATCCTAGCGCGTCGCACAGCGCGAACGTCGTGATCCGTTCCTCCAACTCACAGATCATCTTTGAATAGACGGACTCCTGGTAATCAAATTCAAGCTCCGAAAACTGGTCCAAAATCTCTTTGACGGTTCCGTCAAATACAACTCTCCTCCTGTACAACGTTAAACAAACCACACCCAGCGACCAAACGTCGCACCGTCCGTCTGTCCTTTTTCCGCGCAGCACCTCCACCGGACGCCAGTTCAGCGTTACCATATCAGGAGTCTGACATCTGGAAGTCATCTGCATCGGTCGAGCCAGACCAAAGTCGATAATCTTGTACCTATCCCCAACCAGAACAATGTTATTAGGATTAATATCACGGTGAACAAGTCCACGAGCGTGCAGAAATGCCAAGCCCTGTGCAACATCCCACAACACCCTGTGATGGTGATCGTCCAAAGTCAGCGGCTTCCCCAGCTCGTACACACCACACCACCTATAGTTAGACCACGAACTACTGAAACGCTTGATCAAATTCGGGTGATCAAACCTACCACAGTACTCCTCGCGCACCGCCGCATAAAAAAAACTGCACTCAGTCGTACTCTGGGTCTTCACCGCGTAGTTCACACCCTTGTACCGAACCTTCCTCACAGAACTGTACGCTCCCTCACCGAGCAAAGGTCCGTCAACACTCGATAAAAATTCAGCAAGTGCCATTCTCATGCACCTTTTCAGATTCAAGAACACGCCATATATCAGGGTATATATACTAATCCAAATAGAACAAATGCACAACGCGCTGCTCTCCAAAAATCTTTTCATATTGATTGGCGTCGGACTACACACATACGCACTGTTTGGGACCGCCAACCCCTTTGGTATCGACGTATTCAAATCAGGAGACCCTTGCGCCACTTACCTGCTGCTCATGACCGTTGCCTTCTTCTCCGCAGTGATTGCGATTCTCGCCAAACTCTACGTGTACGTGTACGCGTACGGACACAGTGTCTGGACTTCCAGAATCATCAACTTGACACTCTTAATCGTACTATACCTCCAGGGTGCCGCCGCCTTCCAATCACAGTCCGTCGGACAGTGCGGAGACAGCGCGTTCGACAAAGGAGACTACGTACTCGCTGCTGGAATTTTGTCGATCGTGTTCCTCTTCTTAAAATCAATCAGCCTGACCGAGACGCAGCATGACCGAGACGAAAACCAGAATCGTTTTTGGGTATGAGGATTATAAATACATACACATCTATTCTAAATTTTATATGGATTTCTTATTAACAGATTTTACAATACCTCTCTACAACCCCGTAGACGAATTAATCAACCTAGACCTGTGCTACGAAGAATATCAGAAAAATCACCAACTAGAAGTCGTGTGGGACTCCGACACCGACTCCGAAACCACTCTCAAAGACAAGGAAACGCAGACCGATCCCACCGTCGAATTCCTGCTAGGACAACTGATACTTCAAACATGTCCACAAAAGGAGCTCGTCGAAACGTACGTCAAACGGTCCGTCAAGCACGTCAACACTTCAACAGAGCTTCTTCAAGCGTTAGCAACGGGCACTCAACAGGCTCGGCAGACATGTAGTAAACCGTCTCGTTCAGACGCGTGACACTGTCGTACAACTCCACAATATGCTCGTCAGGATTGCAGTTCTTCGCGGCAGTGATGTAAGACAGTTTTTGAGGAAACTCACACTCCTGAGCCTTGCTGTAGTAGTACTCGGACAGCAGCTTATTCTCAAACTCGGCATTCGCGCACGGTTTCCAAATCTTGTTTGATATCTCCGTCAACTGGTAAGACATGCGAGCCATCTTCGAACTTGGTTTGAAAGAATACGCGTTGTAACTCTGCAAACTACGAGTCGCGAACATCTTGCTCAGCTTGTACGTCACGCGCATCTCCGGCATCGCCCGAACGTAGGGCGTCCGATACCAATCAATATTAATCATGTCCTTCGACATCTGCAGCGCTTCCGACAACTTATTTTTAGTCTCACCGTAATCCTTCTGATCATACAACTCCTTCGCCTCCAGTAAAAGAGCCGCGTGTAACTCGTGCATCACGCGGTACTCTTCAAACTTCCAGCAGGTTGAATTCACACCCTTCCACTCAAAGAGAGGAAGACAGTGTAGCTTCACCGTTTTAATTTTCTCGAGCAGAGAGCGGAAGCCGTCCAGGTAAGCACTCCAGTCAGCTGACCGATCGGACTCCGTACGAAGAAGCAACTCCGACAACTTTATGCACTCTTTAGTATACAAGGGTACAACCTTCTCATACAACATTTTATATTAACAGTTGTTTATGTTATAGTACAATTATCATCTTCCTCTTCCACTTCCTTTTTAACAGTCACAGGCTTGCCACGCATCTCCCTCCGCAACTCACAGACCTGCCTCTTCAAAATCCTGATCTCCGCCTCCAGTTTCTTAACACGAACTTCCAATGAATTTGGAGCAAACACAGACATTTTATACAGCGTGCTGTCAGGCTTATACCCTTCAACGAGAACTCGTCAGCGACGGAACAGTGGCAATGTAGTAAAAAGAGTACGAACCACACACGCACTTCGCCGAATCCATCTGAATACGCGTACAAGACGTGCACCTAAACATTTTCACACACATGCACGCACATATATATATCAACGCCATACGTGGAAATATGAACGCCACATACAACATCATTCTCAGTCAAATTGAAAAATTCTCATGGGAATCACCTCTGTCCATTCTAATATTATCTCTTTCCATCTGCATGTTTGGTCTAGCGCTTCTAATACTGGAGCACGCCTGCAAAATCTGCGCCGCCTTCTCAGGCATCTGCAGAAGCTTCGTAAACGTCGTCACCTACCCATGTGGACGTAGAAGGCAACGCATAGTATACACACAAAAATTATAACATCCACGTCCAGCCACACGCGATCCGTAAAGCGCCACACGCGACTCCAACCAATTACGGAGAAACTAGACACTATCGGAAAAAAACTCCACACAGCGCTAGCCCTCCAAGGAATAAAACCAAGCGCGCTCAAGTAAGAAAGAAACTCTAACTCAGACTGCGCATCGTACATCATCAAATACTTCGCCTCCGCCGCCAACACGCCCGACATCAAAGAGACCACGTCCCATCCACTAGTGGACCAACAGAAACACGCGTGCACGACCGCCGCCACACGCAGAGCCCACTTCTTGTGACCACGATACCAACCCCACAGTAAGTTCACGCACACGTACACTATCTCCGGACGAAAGGACAGCGCCATGCACAGAAAAGACGCGTTCACAACCACGTAAAAGACGCGCGTCGGATAACCCATGCACAAATGAACGATCAGAGGAAACCAACAGTAGTCCAAAATATCAACATCAGGCAGAGCCAGACCCAGCGATATCACTGGAAATATAAGCACGTCCAGCCAATTCGTCTTCACGTAGTGCACCGTCTCTCCGTAAGACACCTGGGGAACCTCCTCCTCAAAGGAGAACGAGCGAAGGAGGTACCACACCGCATGCGCCACGTGCTGAGTAGACGTCGACGTCAACAGAGACAACGCCCACGACAACGTCAAGTACACCGCGGCGTACATCTACCACACAACTCCGTGCTACAGGTGTCGCCATACTTGTGAATGGCTTCGTGCGTCGGCGTGATGCTACAGGAGGATACAGTTCGTGATACTAAGAAATGGAGCGCCAAATTGTTATATTACCTACTTTACATCTACAAGCCACCTCACACGCATCTCCTCTCATATCCAAGATCGCGAAAGCCATCCTCAACACCCTATGACTAGTAATGCTCATGATCAAGTCGTCCACATTGTTCACGCTCAGCGCATGCACGAAACGACACGCCGCATACGCGTCGAACACCTTCGGACCGCGCCAAATCACATCCCAAGTCCACCTCTCCGGCACCATCGAACGACAAGTCAGTCGGAAGTTCCACCAGTCTGAGGCAGACACGTACTTCCCAAGCAAGTTCCATTCCATTTTTTGAAAAATTCGATGGCTTCGCTTTCCACCAACAGGTCGTCCGTCGATCTGCACAGCGTCGGACTCCGTCGGGGTGTCGGAGGCAGAGGGGTGCGCGTCATCTCGCGAACGAGACGGTGCAGGCGGTTGATCTCGCTGAACAAATCTTGACGCGACGCCTGAACAGCCTTCACGCTGACGTTGTACTCCGAACGCAGACTCTGCAACGTTCTTTGCGACGGCACGTGTATTACTCGCTTCCAACTTGCGTAACGCATGTTTTCCTCCGACAGACCTTCGCGCAAACAAGCCTCTGACCAAGACGTCAGCGAAGGGAAACTCTGGTCGTACAGTACGCGAGACGCGTCTCCGTTGGGATTTACTATGACCGTTCCATAAATGTGACCCCCGTGTCCAACCAGACCCCGGATAACGTACTTTTTGAACGCAAACTCGATTGTATCGGAAACGTTTATTAAACGATTTTGTATAAGACCTTCCATAAACCATCACACACAATATCAGCGTGAGAAGAAAATACTCGCCATACCACTGGAGCGATTCAGACCCTTACAGCAAGCACCGCGTCGTCGTCAATAAGTCTATTACCACGAAATCCAGACTTCACTCTCAACCACTCGTCGTCCGTCAACATGAAACTGAACGTATAACAGCGGTCCGCCACCTCAAACCGGACCGTACGAAGGTACAGCGGGTGGAAAAGGAAACACAACATCGCGAACCAAAAAAGAACAAACGCTATCCAAAGCTCATACATTTACCGAGACACGCACCAAGTTATAGTTCACTAGACCACGGTGCACCAAACCTTCATCAATGGTGTCCATTTTAGTCCTCCATTAACTGAATTGACATTTGCTCCCGCTCCAATCAGATGTTTGACAAGTTCCTTCTTCAAGCAGTTTTATGACAAGTTTCAAATTATTTGTAGAACACGCAAGGTGCAGATTTTATTTGATTCAGACAACTTTATAAATAGTGACACTATTTATACTATAATTTCAGTATATTTACCTAATTTTTGCTCATCATGATCGGCTTAAAAACGGAGTCTGTAGCCTGGTAATTTGGTTTCACCGTTAGGTGTTAATAATTTTTTAAAATTATCATGTAAATCTTGTATTTTAACTGTAACATACGGAACTCCAGCCCCGCCTGTTGAAACCTTCTTATTTATCCCATCTCCCCAGTGATATTGTTCAAAATGTTCACCGCCAAAAATATATAGTTCTTTTTTAAAATCTTTTCTCGAATATGTTTTCGATGATTTATCAGTGTAATATATAATTACATTATCTTTTTCATGATAGTCAAATGGACTATTAAATAATAAATTACTTTCTCTTAATGTTATTAATGATTGAAATGTTGGCGACTTTATAATATAATCAAAATTTATAACATCTTTTTCATCTAATATTTTCTTTTTTTCTAGTAATTTTTGTAGTTCTTTTTCATGGTCGTCTAGTATTTCATCAGGATCGTTCATCGCAACTATTTCCGCTTTTATTCTCTCTATACTTTTTTTTAAATCTTTTATTTTATACGATAGTTGTTGTTTTTCTTCATCAGTATCATCAGCATTTAATAATTTATTTAGTTTTTTTGTTTTAGTTTTTATTCTTTCTGTTTCATCCGCAATGTTTTGTTGGGTCCTGTCTTTTCTTTCTTCTATATAACTTTCTTCCCATTCTATTTCTTCTTCAAGATGTTGTTTATATTCTTGTTTTTGATTAGTTATATCTTCTTCAGTCATTTTTTCAGGGTTATCCAAATACATATCATTTCTCATTCCAATTGCTATTTGTATACTATATTGTTTTCCCATTCGGTTTAAAAATATATGTTTCATCGAACCAACAGGTTTAACAAACAAATAATCTATTCCAGGATAAGTTTTTTTCACATAATAACTCCAAAACATGTGTAAATATAAAGATAAATATATTTTATTTTCTCTATTTTTATTATTCCAAGCTTTAATTTTTATCAATCCTGGGTTTGTTTTTGCAACAATAAAATTTCGCTGAATACCATGAGGAATCGCTATTTTATATTTTTTCAACACCTTCACACTAACAGCCATAACAGGAACTTCATTAATATATATAAAAGCACCGTAAATTAATATTTCGTTCGTCCTCGTCGCATTTAAACCCTGCGCTAAAGAGGCATGTACACCCTTTAACCCATACACCATGTTCAGCCTAGCACCAAACCTACCATTTTCTGTATACACTAGATTTGAGTCTTCCGCGTCGAATATTTTAAATACGACATCTACGCCTTCAATATTTAATATTTTTAGAAATAACATATTTAGGAAAGAAATACATTATACTTATATAAAAGAATACTCTGGTTGGATAAAATCTGAAAAAAAAATTTCAAAATATTTTGTTAAGCTCTTTCCGTTCTCGCTCTTTAGTGAGTTTTATATGTTGTTCCGGTGTAAGTTCTTGTAGTTTAGCACGGGTCATATGAAAATCTTTCCATTAAGCAAGTAGCGGTTCCTTAAAAGTCTTGAATCCTTTTTTTTAGTGCTTCCAAATCTAGGATCATTGTGCACTGCATGCTTGTACACTAAATTCATATCTTTGTCTCTTATCCATTCTTCAAATATTCCTGAAAAGCCCCCTTCGTTGCAATGGGAACACACAGCATCGTGAAACAAAGAAGAACAAACGCTATCCAAAGCTCATACATTTACCGAGACACGCACCAAGTTATAGTTCACTAGACCACGGTGCACCAAACCTGGTCCTTGTCGCGTTCCACACCATCTCCACCTGCTCGGGCATGTCCAGCCACAAACGAAGAGCAAAAACAATCAGCGTCGCCTCCAGAACCTTGAGGATCGTCAGCGTTATAACACGACAATGCATAAACTGAATGTGAACGAGAAGAAGCGCCACAGCCCAAATCAACAACCACATTTTATCAGGTCGCAAGGATGTATATATATCACCACAACTGTCTCAATGATGCACTTCCCGCGTCTCAACCTGGACGGAATCAGACTAGGAAACAAGGAACCTCCCAAACCACCCAAACCAAAGACAGAAACAATGCAGACGAAAATCATACTCAGCACCAAAAAAAAAGAGATAAAGACAAACAAGGGAACCGGTCGCAAAGCCAAAGTCATGCGGATGCTAAGGATGGCAAAAGTCAAGTGGAAGTTCTTCGCCGTCGTCACGCTATCCATATTCGTCCTACTGTCCATGTACCTCATACAACACAAACAAAACATGCTCAGAAAAATACAAAAAGTACCGTGCAGCAACGTCAACGGAATGTTCATGTGCAAGAGCAAGTACTCCACCGGAACCATGATGCTGTCAACCACGCCAGAGTGCAAGAGATACATCTACGAAGTCAACCGCGTACCCTTCGTAAACATACCCACCTGGAACACGGGCACCGTCTCAGTAGCAGCCAGCAAAATAATGAACATAAGAGACGCTAAACCAGCCTGCAAAATAGCCGTCCACCGCCTGACCACACCATACAAATCCGCCAACGCAAAAGGCGTCACGTGGGTCACCACCAAAAAGCACACGCAGTTCACCATGGTCATCGGAGGCACCACCATACTCGACCAGACGCCGGCAGACTTCATCGACTCCACAGAAAACGGTGAGTGGATCGCCTACACCTTCGACCCACAAACAACAAACATCCGCGACGTCAGAATAACAGGAGACGCTTCCGACACCATACACATATATACCCCCACACACACATAAAATGCACACCTTCAAACTACAAGAACGATCGGACGCATCCTACGAAGAAATTGAACGCAACATGTCCAAACATCCCAAACTCAAACACATACACGCATGCGCTCTCAAAGGATCCGCCTTCTTCATCTACAAAGGGTGCTCCAGGAAAGTGCTCACCATCCTCCCAGGAGGTGAAGCGCACATCGTCCACCTGAAACCAAACAACACCCTCACAAAGTTACACACCGAACCAGGAGTCGTCTACGTGTTCGGGTACACGCAGTAATATGTGGCGAGACACTACTTAAGATACACCAGATTAATAAATGCAGCATGTTACCTACGACAAAAACGGATACGCGGAGTGCAAACATCCCAGATTTCTAAAACTACAGAACGGCGTCGTCCAGTGCACGCCAGAATGGTTCAAGCAGCGCAGCGGGAGACTCACAGGATCAAAGTACACCAACTTCTACTTCATCAACTCCGAGGAGGAGTACGAACAGTACTGGCAGCAAGTGTGGAACAAAGGACCAAGACCACCCTTCTCCAAAGAAGCGCAGGGGTACATGGAGTACGGAAAAATACACGAAGACATCGCACTCTCCTTCTTCCTAGAACAACACAAATCCATCGGAGACATCTACGTAGCCGAAGCACCCTTCTTCCCACACAGACTAGACTACCTAGGCGCCTCTCCCGACGGCATATACGCCATCTACGGACAAGACGGCATCAAAGAGCAGGGAGTCATCGAAATTAAGTGCCCGGCAAAAACAAAAAGACCGTACGCACACTTCAAACACTACTACGTCGCACAAACGTACGCGGAAATGGCGTGCACGGGGTTGAGAAACACCATCGCCGTCTCGTGGGGTCCGAGAAACATGCGAGCGTGGCGATGGAAGTGGGACAATAAAGTATGGAACGTCATCTCCAACATAATTGAAGGATTCAGAACACACGTACCCTACGAACAGTTCAAAGAACTACAGCACGACCTAGACAAAGTCTCCAGAGAAGTCTCCGACAACGCAGAGTGTCTGCACAGCGGAAAGGGGTTCCCAATCAGCATCGGTTAACCAGTGCCGCCATACACCCACAGCTACAAAAATACTATATAAACAGACCGGATCATTCTAAATATGAAGATATGTACTCTCACCGACCTACACTTCACTTTCGGAAATTCAATTAACACCTCAGTCACAAACATATGCGACCTCGTCATCTACGTTGGTGACATCTTCAACTTCGACGACCTCACCAAAGAGCAACTCGACCAAGCTCTGCAGTTCGTGGACGACTTCATCACACAAGTCAACAAACCATTCCTCTTCACACTAGGAAACCACGACTGGCTACTCTCCATGGAATACACCATGAACATTTCAAAACACATCGCTCAACACCACCTGCACGCCGGAACCTGCAACGAAAACGCGACCGCGTGCTACAGAACAGAACCCAACATCGCCACGCTCTACAGCGGAACATACTACTGCGACGGCAGCAACAGCGGAGGGTGCCCAACACCGAAGGACACCCTGTTCATCGAACAACATCTGACACGCATTCACATGCTGTTCACTCACATTCCACCACCACAAGTCATTGGAGTCCCATACGTCGGAATTCAAAACGAACAAATGTGCGGAGAAAATAAAATATGCTCCTGGCAATCCACGAAACACAAACTGCCAGACGTAGACACGGACTGGCACGGGTTCGGACACGACCACGACAACCTATTCATCACAAAATCAATACCAAAGTATACCAACCTACTCAAAACCGGTCCATACGGATACGGACCAAACCTCAACCGACACACACCAGACGGTGGAATCACAGTATTCAAGTGGGGTAACGCCGTGGAGTTTGAGAACCACCTACTGCTAGACAACTCCGTACTAGACATCGTACCACACACACACTGCACTTCGAACAAACCATGCGTGTGCACCGCAAGCAGCGCCGAAAAATTAGGTATAAATATTTACATAGCAGTACTAGTACTGTGGTTAATAATTATGAAATAAAAAAAAAAATATGTGTGTGATTTTTTCAGATCGATTCTAGTCTGTAATTAAGACTTTATCGTTTGACACTGACCCCTTACAAAAATATGTATGTTGTTTAAAAATAGTTGTGATTTTAAATAATTTATTTTTTTTGTTTAAAGTATGTATGTTACTTAAATAACGATACCAGTGATTTTTAATAATTTATTTTTTTTTGTTTAAAATATGTATTTTACTTAAAAAATGATACCGGTGATTTTTAATATTTTAATTTTTTTTTGTTTTAAATATTTATTTTACTTAAATAATGATACTAGTGATTTTAAATAATTTAATTTTTTTTTTTGTTTAAAATATGTATTTTACTTAAATAATGATAACGGTGATTTTAAATAATTTAATCTTTTTTTTTGTAATGGTCAGTGTCAAGTCATAATTACAGACTAGAATCGATCTGAAAAAATCACACACATATTTTTTTTTTAAATACACTTGGCACAAACTCTAAACCGGCAAATGATCAAAGACCTCACAAACTACCCCCACTGCCATCCACTCGTACGTCGGACAACGCGCACTCTCACGCACGGACTCAAACTGACGCAATCGACGGTGCCAACACCTAGCATGTCCACACTCACAAATATTACCACCACTAAAACAACGACAAGAATGACAAAATTCACACTCCAAACGCATCCTCACACATCGCGCGCGCTATATGTCGCCATACCAGGTACTCAAAAACGGAGTCGGTATTGTTCTTTGGTTTCTCCGTCTTCTCCGTCTTCTCCGTCTTCTTCCTCTTCTTCCTCTTCTATCATGTATTCTATTTCTTCTATCAAATATTCTAACTCAACAACAGGTGCTACACTAATAGCAGTAAATTTTTTTTTGTACATATTTGTAACACTATCTGTAACATATTTTGTGATTTTGTCTTTATTTTTTTCATCATCAAAATAGCTTTTAAATAGTTTTTTCAACTCATCACTTATTGACTCTATTTTTTTTTTTTTTAATAACTCATTACATTTTTCTTTTTTTTCTTTAAATGTATCATTAAAGATATCTATAGGTTCAATTATACCTTCTATTGCAAATGCTATCTCTTGTTCTATCAGTGCTTCTTCTGATGCATTTGCATCTTTAATTTTTTCATCTCGAAAAACTGCAAAAACGAAATAACGTTTTTTATTATCTATATTAGCTAAACCACTGTGTAGCACCTTCCCACCAAATATGGTTATTGCCCTATATTCATTGATAACTCTTTCTGTAATATCTTTGTCCTTATCGTACTGATCAAATGATTTAATTTTTGCATCTGCTCCAAATTCAGTTCCAGTATCAACAACTATGTTTAACGGTATGATAGCGGTGTAATAGATATCAGTATCAGGAGCATCCGCGTGCATACGTTGTCCATCTCCTTTGTTTGTATCATCCTCTGGATTTCCTGGGTTTTGATTTGGACCAGTAATCATAAGATGGTAGTCAACCGCCAACGTTTTATCATTGTATTTTTGTTGTAATGCTTCTTTTATTTTTTTTATGCTTGTACTTAGAGGTTCAATTTGTTTATTTTTTAAAGTAAAATCCATTTTATAAGCGCTTGTATCGCTACGACTGGTAGCGTCTACGGTATATAAATCACGTAGAGACATTGTATTTTCCATTCTTACACGAGACAGTGTTGTAGGTTTGTAGCAGTTTTTAATAACTGCTACATTATTATCAGCAGCATAAAGATAATCTATAGCCCTTTCATATTTTCCCATATTTATCAGTGTGAGGGTTGTATATATATATGACCGCTTTGTGTATGGCGACTATTCCAGTAAGATGGTTCCGATGGAATATGAATCCAGAACCAATGTCTCTGAAAGAAGTTATTTGGAGAATGCGATACTTCGTCGCAGTCTACACCGCTCTCTGCACTCAGGAATGGTACAGGAAGTTTGTGCACGACGTTGTTATTGGTGCCATGTCCTTCGCTCACCTCTTCGGATTCATATGGCTAAACATACTCAAATCCATCGGTCCACAGATACTGATCATGCTCTCAGTAGGATCCGGAACATTAGCACTGATACACTTGTGGAATTGTAACAGAGATATATAAGCAGTCCCCACACGATGGTAAAATGGCGTACTACGTTGCAGCATTACCTGTCCTCTACATAGGAACACAGATTGCAGCCTCCAGAGCCATGAACGCAGCCACGACGTGGTTCACCGTCTGCGAAGAACTCCGAGACGACACCGCAGCCACCATAGACACCGCAAAATCCATTCTCAAAATGTACAAAAGTATAGACATCAATCATCCGGCATACACGTCCAGACTACACCTGAAAGCATCATTAGACAGTCTCGTCTACCTGTCAAACAACGCGCGCTCAAGAGCCGGCAAGTGGAGAGTCATGAGAAAGGACTTCACCAGAATCAACGCAGACCTAGAGAAACAGAGAAAAAGAGTGGAGCAGCGCATAAGGCTGTTCAGAGAAGTGCTATCCGTAATAAAACAAACTTAAATTTTAGTTAAATAGTATTCCAACTGTACAATAGCATCCGCTATATCATCCCTCTTCTTATACTTAGCAATCTTTGCTCGAATACAGTCATCCAAATCAAACTCGTTCATCAGCGCCAAATGCGCCTTCTTGTTAGAACTGTGCTTCTTTGTCAGCGTCTTAAAGTGTCGGCGAACGCACTGAGGAGCAATTCTCACGGTCTTGTCCCAGTTAAAACATCGTATGCTGTTAGCAATGATCTTCATGCACGACCGCATCTGCACCTCCACTAAGATCACGTCCACGTCAAAAAAACCGGTGTCACAAAGCTTGCGCACCTGCATCGCGTAGTCCGTACCCTTTGCATGCCTACTCAAATCCACCACGCCCACGTCCGTAATTCTTCCGTTCCAAAGAGCCCAACCAAGATTCTTAGTACCCACGTCGACGCTTAATATGCGCATTGGAACAACGTGTGGACTACTTATAGTCCGTAATACGCTCGTACTGCTCCAACGTTAACGGAAACATCACCGACACCGGCGGGTCGGACCAAGTACTAGTCAACATCGCGCTATCACCACAAATATCACACTTCAAGTCAGTCTCGTACACCTCGTCGTCAACATACATCAAAGGACCACCCTGCACGAAAACAAGAGCAAACGGA
>Ga0115571_1002101_pt1 | contig 13371 bp, 8 predicted proteins | sample COGITO_mtgs_1205_FD_87293 | JGI IMG/M metagenome (GOLD analysis project Ga0115571, IMG submission 87293) | Pelagic marine microbial communities from North Sea - COGITO_mtgs_120531 | ecosystem: Environmental > Aquatic > Marine > Epipelagic | place: Germany:Helgoland, sampling site Kabeltonne...
CAAACATTCCTGTAACAGGTTATGAATTTGACACCCCATATGATATTACTGTCACACTTAACGAAACTGGAGCTACAGATCACGGTTTTGCTCTTACAGCAGAGAGAGATGAAGATAATGCTAAAGTTGGAACTTTTACTCCAGTTGAAGGTGTCACAAGGATAAATAATGTGGGGAATATTACTCAAAGTTATGATACGAATGGAAATACATGGTCATTCACCTGGACTTCCCCATCAACTAATTTAGGACCTATTACTTTTTACGCTGCAGGAAATGCAGCGAACGGAAACGCACAAAGCACCGGTGATCAAATAGTTACAACATCTCTTCCTACATCAGCAACAACATTAGGGATTACAGAAACTGAAAAATTAGAATTTAAAATGTTTCCAAATCCATCTACAGATATTTTAAATATTCTATTGTCTGTAGAAACTCTGAAAGCTGAAGTTGGAGTGTATGATCACACGGGCAGAAAAATAATAGTTAAAAAACTCTCACCTGAAGACAGTAAGTTAAATATCAGTAAATTAACAACAGGTATTTACATAATACGTGTATTATTTGATAATAAAGTTGGAGTACAAACACTTATTAAAAGTTAGAAAAATAAATTACAAACTTACTATGATAGTAAAGTATTACTTGGGTATTTTATTGCTGACTTTTTTACATATAACAACCCTTTCCTAAAGTAAATAAACATGAAAAAAAATATTTTTTTTAGAGTTTTACTTGTGGTAATACCCGCAATATCTCTAATACTAATGTCATTATCTAACGGAGCTCCTGCTGGATGGTCTGGATCACCAGGTGATTTAGGTACATGTTATAATTGCCATGATGTTACTCCAGGTAATTTTAATGCCTCAATAGATATTTCAACAACCATTCCTTCATCTGGATACGAATTAAGTACTACATACGATTTTACAGTTACTTTAAGTGAATCAGGTGCATCCAAACATGGTTTTGCCCTAACTGCAGAGAGAGATTTAGATAGTACTAAAGTTGGAACTTTTACCCCTACAGATAACAATACTAAATTGGTAAATGATGGAGGTAATATTGCACAATCTAATCCAAGTAGTGGAAATTCTTGGACTTTTACTTGGACTTCTCCATCTACAGACCCAGGTAGTATCACGTTTTACGCTGCTGGAAATGCAGCGAATGGAGATGTAGGACCAAGTGGAGACCATGTAGTAACAACCATTCTTTCTAACATACCTTTAGGAGTATCAGAAGCTAGAAGATTAGAATTTAAGCTGTTTCCAAACCCTTCGATAGATGTAGTAAATATTCAATTTCCTTCAGGGTCTTTAGAGGCTGAAGCTGAAATTTATGATTACGCAGGTAGAAAACTAATTTCCAAGAAAATTTCATCCAACGATCATCAAATAGTAACGCGTGATTTAGCTTCAGGAATCTATATTATTCGAGTTTTTGCTGGTAAAAAGATAGGTGTACAGACATTGATTAAGAACTAAATAAATTATTGAAAATTAGATCTAATTATTTTAATAATTGATTTTTGGATATTGGTATAATATTTTGACTGATTTTATATTATTAAAAGATTAATTTAAAAATAAATTCAAAAGATTTACTTTACCTTAGCATTGTTAAAATTTTCACCACATATAAAATTATATGATATCCTCAGTTATTACCGGAACAGGCTCTTACATTCCAAAAATTAAAAAGGAAAACAAAAAATTTCTAGAAAATCATTTTTTAAACTCAGACGGTACGAAGATTAATGGTAAGAATGACGTCATCATTGAAAAATTTAAAGCCATCACTGGAATTGAGGAAAGAAGATATGCCGTATCTGAATACAATACATCAGATCTAGGGTTTTTTGCAGCACAAAAAGCTATTGATGACGCGGGTATTAATCCAGAAGAGTTAGACTACATTATATTGGCTCATAATTTTGGAGATGTTAAAAAAGATGCCATTCAAAGTGACATGTTACCTAGCCTAGCAACTAGAGTGAAATATAGATTAGGAATTCAAAACCCTAATTGTGTAGCTTACGATATTTTATTTGGTTGTCCAGGATGGATAGAAGGAGTTATACAAGCCCAGGCATTTATAAAATCTGGTATAGCTACAAAAGTATTGGTCATAGGAGCAGAAACATTATCTAGAGTTGTTGATAAGTTTGATAGAGACTCTATGATTTATAGTGATGGAGCAGGAGCTTGTATTGTTGAAAAAAATGACGGTCAAGACTCAGGAATTTTAAGCCATGCTTCACAAACTTTTTCAAAAGATGAGGCCTACCATTTATTTTTCGGAAATTCTTTTAATACCAATGAAGATGAGGATGTGCGCTATATTAAAATGCACGGAAGAAAAATCTATGAGTTTGCTTTAAATAATGTGCCAAACGCTATGAAATCTGCCTTAGATAAAAGTGGGATTCCTATTGAACAGGTAAAAAAAGTTTTTATTCATCAAGCCAATGAAAAGATGGATGAAGCAATCATTAAACGCTTTTATAGGTTGTATAAATCTGTAATTCCAGAAGGTATAATGCCAATGAGTATTCATAAGTTAGGAAATAGTTCTGTAGCAACTGTACCTACTTTATTAGACTTAGTGATCAAAGGAAATTTAGAAAATCAATCAGTCAAAAGAGGAGATGTAATCATTTTAGCATCTGTTGGTGCTGGTATGAATATTAACGCAATAGTTTATAGATATTAAATTGTAAAATTTATAAACACAAAGTTTTCATTTCTAAATTGAAGTACTATTTTTGCACATGCAACAACACCAGGTACTTATTTTAGATTTTGGATCGCAATACACTCAGTTAATTGCGAGAAGAGTAAGAGAGTTGAATATTTATTGTGAAATTCACCCTTACAACAAACAACCTACAAACACAAACGATTTTAAGGCAGTTATTTTGTCTGGAAGTCCTTCTTCTGTTAGAGCTGATGATGCTCCGCATCCAGATTTATCAGAAATTAGAGGTAAAAAACCCATATTAGCTGTTTGTTATGGAGCACAGTATTTAGCTCATTTTTATGGGGGGAAAGTAGCTCCTTCAAATACCAGAGAATATGGACGAGCTAATTTATCTTTTATCAAAGACAACGAAATCTTTTTCTCTGATATTTCTGAAGGAAGTCAGGTTTGGATGAGCCATTCAGACACCATTAAAGAATTACCAACAAATGCAATTCATTTGGCTAGTACTGCGGATGTAGAGAATGCAGCTTTTAGAATTGAAGGTGAAAAAACCTATGCTATTCAGTTTCATCCAGAAGTTTATCATTCAACTGATGGTAAACAATTACTAGAAAATTTTTTAGTAAAAATTGCTGGTGTAGAGCAAACATGGACTCCAAATTCATTTGTAGAAACAACCGTAGCTAATATCAAGCAAACAGTTGGTAATGATAAGGTTGTTCTAGGACTCTCTGGAGGTGTAGATTCCTCTGTTGCTGCAGTTTTATTACACAAGGCTATAGGTGAGAATCTCTATTGTATTTTTGTAAATAATGGATTGTTGCGTAAAGATGAGTTTGAAAGTGTGCTTCATCAATACGAAGGTATGGGATTAAATGTTAAAGGAGTAGATGCATCGGCACGCTTTTTGAATGCCTTAAGAGGTCTATCAGACCCTGAGAAAAAAAGAAAAGCAATTGGAAATGCATTTATTGAAGTTTTTGATGATGAAGCTCACAAAATTGAAAATGTAAAATGGTTAGCTCAAGGAACCATATATCCAGATGTGATAGAATCAGTTTCTGTTAACGGAGGTCCGTCAGCAACTATAAAAAGTCATCATAATGTAGGAGGTTTGCCAGATTTTATGAAATTAAAAATTGTAGAGCCTTTGCGTATGATTTTTAAAGATGAAGTAAGAAGAGTTGGTGCCTCAATGGGAATAGATGCAGAACTATTAGGAAGACATCCATTTCCTGGACCAGGTTTAGCGATTAGAATATTAGGAGATATTACCGAAGAGAAAGTTTCAATCCTTCAGGAAGTTGATGCTATTTTTGTAAATGGATTAAAAGAAAGTGGATTATATCACAAAGTTTGGCAGGCGGGTGCTATATTGTTGCCAGTTAATTCTGTTGGTGTAATGGGAGATGAAAGAACCTATGAAAAAGTAGTAGCTTTGAGAGCTGTTGAAAGCACTGATGGTATGACAGCAGATTGGGTTAATTTACCTTACGAATTTTTGCAAAAAACTTCAAATCAAATTATAAATAAAGTTAAAGGTGTGAACAGGGTAGTTTATGACATCAGTTCAAAACCTCCTGCAACTATAGAATGGGAATAACTATATGAGAGAATTTAAAATTATCATCATCTTATTTTTTGTTGTGATAGCCACATCATGTGCTCAACAAAAAAAACACATATCCTATACAGTTAAAAAAGGTGAAACCTTAAAAATAATTGCAAAGCGGATAGGGATTAAAACCAAAGAGTTGATGCGATTAAATCCTGACACTGGAAGAAAACCAGCACCTGAAACTCGTATTATTATACCTAATAATGGGTATAAGTCACCTACAGTTAACAATATTTTAGATAAATTAAATGATAGTATTACCACCGAAGCTAGCATGGCTGTTAAAGATACATTGGTAAATACCTTTGTACTACACAAAGTTTCAAAGGGAGATACATTTTACAACTTAACCCGTGCTTACAATGTTTCTGAGGAAGAATTAAAGATTTTAAACCCATTACTGGATGTCTCTGGATTGCAACTGGAAATGTTGTTAAAAATTAAACCAATAGAGGAAGAAAATAACATTTTAATATACAAAGACACCATTCAAGATAATTCTAGCTTAAAACTCGCTATGATGCTTCCTTTCAGAGCCATTGAATATGATACTATTGATGCTAAAGATATTTTTAAGAACAACAGATTAGTCAATATTACAACTGATATTTACTTAGGTGCCTCTATAGCAGTTGATTCTTTAATAAAATTAGGAATAGATATAGAGCTTTCTGTTTTTGATACAGGAAGAAAGGATACAAAATTAGATTCAATACTAACTGCAACAGATTTTAGTAATACAGATGCAATCATTGGTCCATTATACTCTGAAGAAGTTCCTAAAGTAGCGGTTAGATCGGGTACTTCAGTTGTTTTCCCTGTATATTCTAAAAAACAATCTAGCTTTAAATCTTCAAAAATTATTAAAACCTTTGCAGATAGAGAAGTTCATCAAGAGGGGTTAATAAATTACATTTACAATAATTATGGTAATGAAAATATTTTAATTATTGGTGATAGTTCAACCACTTCCATAAGAAATAGTAATCTGATAAAATCAAAACTACTCCTGCACGACTCTATTAATGAGGCTCAAATAATTTATCCAAATTTAGGTTACATTAGGAAGGATTACGTTATCAATGCTTTAAAAGCTGAAGTTGGTAATTGGGTAATTTTAGCCACTGATAATAGAGTAATATCTTCAGATGTTATTAATAGCCTTATAAGTTTGCCTGTTGAAGAACCAGAAGAGGAGGAGGAAGAAGATGAAGATGAAGATGAAGATGAAAGTGATGAGCCAGAAATGCAAATTTTACCTGAAGATACTGTTATAAAGGTTTTTGGTATTTTCAAATCCTCTCAATTTGACAGAATAGATAATAATAAATTAGCAAAACTAGGTTTTACCTTTACTAGTGACACTTTTTACGAAGAAAGTTCTCCGGAAATCCAATTATTTAATCAGCAATATTTTAATCAAAATCATGTGTATCCTTCCTATTACGCTACAAAAGGATTTGATATTGTATTTGATGTTGGGATGCGATTAGCTTCAGGAAACAAGTTAAAACAAACATTTAAGAACGGAACCTCTTATAGACTAGAGAGCAAGTTTGACTACACAAAAGATTTATTTAAAACTACTTCAAATAAAGGAATATATATCTTAGAGTATAATTCAGATATGACAATTAGCAGATTAAAGTAGTTTTATTAAAAATACAAAGAATAAAAAAACTCCCGAGAACCAGGAGTTTTTTTGTTGAATAATTAAATTTTCTTCATTTGCTGTTTCATCATTTGCATTTGTTCTTTAAGCATTCCATGTTTGTCAAGTTTTTTTGCTTCTGCCATTAAAGTTGTGGCTTCACGCTTTCTTCTTTTTGTCATGGCGATACCTGCTAATTGTAGTTTAGCCATTGCTAAATCGTGATCCATAGCTAATCCTAGTCTAACAGCTTTTCGTAAAAATTTTTCTGCTTGTGTCATGTTTGTCTGAGAAAGCATAATACCATGTAAATAATTGTAGTATCCTTCTTGTTTTTGTGTAAGTGCTGCACTTGGGTTTTTTATATAAGATAGCCATTTTTGAGCAGCTGGAAAATTTTGTTTTCTTAGTTGAAGAAATGATAATAGGATAAATTCATTTTTGAAATACAACAAAATAAACATTCCAGTCAGAAATAGTATTGCAATACCATTTCCTATATGGCCCTGCCAAAATTCAAAAACAGACCAAACTACTGTCAAAAAGGCTAATACTAATTTTATATTTTTATGAAACATATATTGATTTTATGTGGTTGCTAAAGTACACTTTTCTTTTATTTTTTATAAAATTTTCGATGTTTAAACCATGCAGCTAAACCTAATATAGAGATAAACCCAATTGAATAAAATACTGAATTTGGTGTAATTACCTGATCTCCACTAGCGTATGAATGTAGTCCAGATAAATAGAAATTTACTCCAAAATAAGTCATCATTATAGATCCATAAGCCACAATAGACCATAGATTAAAAGTGTACTTACCTCTTAGGCCAGGTATCAATCGCATATGTAATACAAATGCATAGATCATAATTGAGATGAGTGCCCAGGTTTCTTTTGGATCCCATCCCCAATATCGACCCCAGCTTTCATTTGCCCACATACCTCCTAAGAAATTACCAATAGTTAACATTATCAATCCAATGGTTAAAGCCATTTCGTTAATAGTGGTAATTTCTTTAATATTTAAATCCATTTTTTTCTTATTTTTTTCTGTAGTAAAAACAGTTAAAAGTAGTGCTACAATTCCCAAAATCATTCCCAAAGAAAAAGGACCATAACTCGCAACAATAATTGATACATGAACTAGTAACCACCAAGAGTTTAATACTGGTTGAAGGTTTGCAATTTCTGGATCTAACCAATTTTGGTGAGCAAAAGCAAGAATTACAGCTGTTAAAAAAGTTGTTGAAGCAATAGTTAATGATGATTTTCTTCCAAAGGCTAATCCAAACAACATAGTGGCCCAAGCAACATAAATAATAGACTCATAAGCATTGCTCCATGGTGCATTACCACTAATATACCAACGACTCATTAACCCGAGTAAATGCATGGTAAATAAAAAAATTGTTATTCCAATCAAGACTTTTACGACAAGTCCTATCCATTTTTTGTTGTTAAATATTTGAAGGATTACAAAAAAGATTAGAAAAATACTTGTAAACCCGTAATACTTGGCTAAATTCTTAAAAATCTGTAATTTATTATAGGTTACTTCCAAATCAATTTTTTCCTTGTTTGGGTATACTTTTGCACCGTATTTCTGTTGAAATTTTTTTATTCCATCCAACATTTTACTAGCTTCAGTATAATCACTATTTTCTTTTGCATACTGTAATAATTGGATATATACAGGTAATGATTGTCTAACAAATAAAGAATCATTTCCTATATAATTTGCTCTAGAACTTTCTGGAAAAGAAACCCATTTATTATTTTCATCATTTAATTTTGGAAAAATTCTTAGTACACTTAGACTTAATGCTTGAGAAAATAAATAAATACGTCTTTCTATTTTGATGACATCTTTTTCAAATTTATTCTGAACATTTTTCTTTTCAGCATCAGCGGCGTATTTTCTAATTTTTGATGCTCCTTTTTCATCATAGAAGTTAGCTAAAGTAGCATGGGTAGCATTTTTATCAACACCTATAATTTCTCGAATTTCTGTATTCCCTTTTTCTAGATATATAAATGGCACATTAAACCATAGTTTTGAGTTTTCTATGATAGATAAAAAGACTTGGCTAGGTTCTATTCCATTAAAATCATCATCATGAAATACCTTTCGCACTAGTTCAGAAGCAAAGGTATGGGCTGGTTTCATTCGTCCACCTATGTCTTGAATTATAAGTGTATTAAATTTTTCAGCGTGTTTTAGTTCCACTAAGTTAGCTCTAAGAATAGAGTCAATTTGATAATTAGATGGTTCATGTAAATGATTTTCTTGTGCTTGAGTAACTCCATTAATAGAAGAAAAAAGGATAATGAAAAGGGTTAGTACAGCTTTCTTCTTTTTAATTTTTTTTAGTGTTTTCTTTAACGAATCGAAGCGAGTTCCAGGTGCAAACAAAATAGAAATCATTCCAAAATATAATAGAGAGTACCCTATGTAGGTAATGAGTGTACCCCAAAAATCATGATTTACAGACAAGTGGGTCTGTTCTACGTCACCAGAGAGATCATAACTTGCTTGAAAAAATTTATACCCTCTATGGTCCAAGATATGATTCATATATATTCTATAATCAAATATTTCTTCGGTATCAATTACAGTAATTTCACTTGCAAAAGCAGCAGCACTCTCTGATCCAGGATATTTTTCTAGTTGAAAATCATTTAATTTTACATTAAAAGGGGTTTCCAGTTCTTGTGGTCCATAATCTATTCTGAAATTTAATCCATTTAGAGAAAATTGAGTTGGTCTTTGTGGGGCATATTTACCTCCAAAAACTTCAATTTGCTTTGTTTCTTGGTCTACGGTAACATCTAATAATAATGCGTCTAGTTTTGAAGCATCTTTAGTATCACCTTTAGTTGTTTTTATGTTCCCTCTTTTTACAGGTTCTGGAATAACAAATGGAAGATCACCAATTCTATACAATGATCTCAGTTGAAATTCTTGAACACTGTCCTTGATGATAGAGCCTTCAACTCTGTCAGCCATTCGCATCCAAGTTCCATTATTTCTTGCTTGGATTTTAAGAGTTCCATCTTTTCTGAAGATATTGATAGTACCTGTATTATTTTCGGTTTCAAAACCAACAAGAACCCCATGAATATTTTGTAATGTTCCTTTTTTAAGATAATGTTCATGCCTAGAACCACTACTTGATTCAACTATAAATAAGTGCTCTTCCCCGTTTTTGTCTTCAAAAAATTGTTCTTTAGCCCATGGAAGATATTCTTTAAGCTTAACTGAAAACTCACTTTTTTTAAATTTTTGTTCAAAGGTCCAACTATTTCCTCCTTTAGCAGAGAACAAGGTAGGTTTGTGATATGTTTTTTGAACTTCATTGTTATCTACTACTAAATTTATATAGGTGGTCTCAGATAAGAATTTATTTGTTGTCTCACCTTCATTTATTAACATCAATCCTTCATAGCCAACATATCTAGTAATACCTGCTCCAATTAAAATCAGAAGAAAAGAAATATGAAACAATAAAACAGGCCATTTTTCTTTTTTCAATAATCGGTAACGAAAAATGTTTCCAAAGAAATTTATTACAAAAAACACCATGATAGCTTCAAACCACCATGCGTTGTATACTAATGCTTTAGCAGTTTGTGTTCCGTAATCATTTTCAATCAAAGTAGCAACTCCCATCGCAGTAGAATAGATTATAAAAAGTACGGCAGTCAGACGGGTTGAGTAGAAAATATCAAATATTTTTTTCATCCTAAATTAGCTTAAAAAAAGATATGCAAATTTAAGAATTAAACATCGAAAAATTCATTGATTTACCTCTTTTTTAAAACCAAAAAAATAGTGTTAACTTAAGTTTAACAAGATTTTTTAATTCTGTCTAATTATTTAATAGAATCAATTAAAATAGCAACCATGTCTATGGCGGCTTGAGCAATTTTTGTTCCAGGACCAAATACACCCACGGCTCCACAATCAAAAAGAAATTGATAATCTTGAGCAGGTATTACACCTCCAACAATCACCATAATATCCTCTCTTTCATATTTTTTTAACTCAGAGATCACTTGTGGAACTAATGTTTTGTGACCTGCAGCTAGCGAAGAAATTCCAAGAATATGTACATCATTTTCTATTGCTTGTTTTACGGCTTCTTTTGGAGTTTGAAATAATGGACCGATGTCTACATCAAATCCTAAATCTGCGTAGGCAGTAGCGACAACTTTTGCACCTCTATCATGCCCGTCTTGCCCAAGTTTAGCAATCATAATACGAGGTCTTCTTCCCTCCATTTCTGCAAACTTATCTATGAGTTCTGTAGCTTTTTTAAATAACTTATTATTTTTTATTTCTTTACTATACACTCCTGAAATTGTTTTATGTACTGCTTTATGTCTACCAAAAGCAACCTCTAATGCATCAGATATCTCTCCTAGTGTAGCCCTTTCTTTAGCAGCTTTTACAGCTAAATGTAATAAATTTTTCTTTTTAATAGACTCAGGGTTGTTAGATTGAAGGTGTAGCTTTGCGTTTTTTGTAATTTCCGTAAGTATTTCTTTTACTTTTTTTGAATCTCTATTTTTCTTTAAAATTGAAAGTCGTTTTATTTGTGATTTTCGAACAGCTTCATTATCAACATTCAATATTTGTAAAGGATCTTCTTCTTTTAATTGAAATTTATTTACACCTACAATTATATCTTGTCCACTGTCTATTTTTGCTTGTTTTTTTGCTGCTGCTTCTTCAATACGCATTTTAGGAATTCCTTTTTCTATTGCTTTTGTCATTCCACCTAATTCTTCTACTTCCTGGATTAAATTCCATGCTTTGTTTGCTATATCTTCAGTCAGTTGTTCTAGATGATAACTTCCAGCCCAAGGGTCTACAGTTTTTGTAATGTGAGTTTCTTGTTGTAAATATATTTGTGTATTCCTAGCTATTCTTGCAGAAAAATCTGTTGGTAAAGCTATGGCTTCATCCAGAGCATTTGTATGAAGGCTTTGTGTACCTCCAAATACTGCTGCCATTGCTTCTATAGCCGTTCTTGCTACATTGTTAAATGGATCTTGCTCTGTTAAACTCCATCCACTAGTTTGAGAGTGTGTTCTTAATGTGAGTGATTTTGGATTTTTGGGATGAAACTCTTTAACTAATTTTGCCCAAAGCATTCTTGCAGCTCTCATTTTTGCTATCTCAGTAAAATGATTCATTCCGATGGCCCAGAAAAATGATAATCTTGGTGCGAAAGAATCTATTTTCATTCCTGTTTCTATTCCTTTTTTTATGTATTCTAATCCATTAGCTAGCGTGTACGCTAATTCAATTTCTGGAGTAGCACCTGCCTCTTGCATATGATATCCTGAAATAGATATTGAATTAAATTTTGGCATTTTTTCGCTAGTATATTCAAAAATATCTGCTATTATTTTCATTGATGGAGTTGGAGGATAGATATACGTATTTCTAACCATAAACTCTTTTAAGATATCATTTTGAATAGTTCCTGATAGATCTATTTCATGAACTCCTTGTTCTTGTGCAGCTACAATATAAAATGCTAATATTGGCAACACAGCCCCGTTCATAGTCATAGAAACAGACATTTTATCTAAAGGAATCCCTTCAAATAATATTTTCATATCTTCTACAGAGTCAATAGCTACCCCTGCTTTTCCAACATCTCCTTCTACACGTTCATGATCGGAATCATACCCTCTATGAGTTGCTAGATCAAAAGCGACGGACAATCCTTTTTGACCAGCAGCTAAATTTCTTCTGTAAAATGAATTGCTCTCTTCTGCAGTTGAAAATCCTGCATATTGTCTAATAGTCCATTGTCTTTTAACATACATTGTAGAGTAGGGACCTCGCAGGTTTGGGGCTATACCAGCTCCAAAATCTTCATGATCAAAACTTTTATTATGTCCCCTTTTTTGAAGATTTAATGATAGATTTTGAAGTGTTTTTCTAGCCATTGTCAAGTTTTATAAATTGATACAGCTTTACATTCATGTTTTCTATTCCTCTTTTTTGAATGATTATTGTTAGTAGCTCTTTTATTTTATCATTAATCATAATTCCTTTTTTAATCTATTTTGTTCTAGTTTTTCAGACAATCTTTTTTTAAGAATTGGGGGAATTAATGTTTTTGAACTATTCGTTTTTAGAAATGGATATATTTGAAGCTCATGCTTCATTTTATTTGTTAGTTCAGGCAATAAATTGGTACCTATAAGGATGGTTTTATTTTCGTTAAATCTGTCTTGTTCTTTTTCTGCGTGCTCATTTATTTTTCTTTGGATAGCTCCCTTTTTTAGTTGGCTTAAAAAGCCACCATTTTTTTCTATTTGCTTAAATAGCTGCAGTGCTTTTTCAGCAAATTGTTTTTCTAAGCTTTCAACATAATAAGAACCATTTGTAATTTTATGAGCATCAGAAAAATAGGCTTCATTTTTTAAAATTAATAACTGATTTCGTGCAATTCGTTCTCCAAACTCATTTGACTTGTGATAGATTGAATCATAAGAAATATTCGAAATTGTATTTACACCACCAAGAATTGCACTCATGCATTCACTGGTGGTTCTTAACATATTAACGTTGTAGTCATATATTGTTTTATTACGTAAAGTTGGTTTAGAAAAAATATGAGCGGTAAAGTCATCAACTTTGTATTCATTAAACAAAGTATCTAATAATATTCTGAAGGCTCTTAATTTTGCAACTTCAAAGAAGTAATTATTTCCAATGGAAAAATTGAAATGAATTTTTGTAATAATAGATGGTCCGAAAATCTCAATATATTCATTGGTGTGAGCTAATGCGTAAGCCAATTCTTGAATAATACTTGCCCCAGCATTTTGATATAAAGATGCATTAACACTAATAGAGTTATTTGAGTCGTATATAAATTTTTTTGTCTCAGCTATATCTGAGTTCATATTGGTGTACCAATTTCCACTAGAAGCTAAATTCTCTATAATATCTATCTGAAAATAGATATGACTATTGTTACAATAATTATAGATATTATTAACAAAAGTAGCGTCCAAAAATTCAAGTTTTAGATATAAGGATGTTTTGTCTATATCTATATTATCTAGTAGTAACTTGTAATTAAATTTTTTATTTGCAATAAACTGAATAGCTGTGGCTCCTCTCTCTATACTATCTAAAGCTAATTTATTGGCAATTTCGATATTTTCTACAAAAATTGTTTGACAAATATTATAACCAACATCGGGTAAAGAAATCTTTGATAAATGCCTGTCTTCTTTGTTATAGAATGGTTTTACGGAAATGCCGTCATTTGATTTCCATATCAAGGATTTATTATAATCAAGTCCATTCAGGTCTACTTGAATTTTTTGTTTCCAAGCAGCTGCAGTTATGGTA
>Ga0115571_1002103_pt1 | contig 13355 bp, 29 predicted proteins | sample COGITO_mtgs_1205_FD_87293 | JGI IMG/M metagenome (GOLD analysis project Ga0115571, IMG submission 87293) | Pelagic marine microbial communities from North Sea - COGITO_mtgs_120531 | ecosystem: Environmental > Aquatic > Marine > Epipelagic | place: Germany:Helgoland, sampling site Kabeltonne...
GTCATAGCTTGGAGTACGCCAGCAGTATCCATATTCATTATAGGAAATCTGTGTAAGTTAGTATCAGCAGGTAATGCAGGTGGCGTAGAACTTACCGTTTGGCTGATACGAGCAAACGTACCACCTGTGATTGTTGATATGTTGGGTGTAGCACCTTCGCCTGCAAAACCACCTTCTGCGGCAGTAGTAGATGTACTAGCACCAGCAATTCTTCTTGTGTCAGAACCTAAGGTTCCTAAGTTTCCACCAGAAGCAACTACGCTTAACGACACTTCAGTGTTCTGTGAATACAGATAAGCAATTCTTTGGAATAGTGGATTGACGTCTTCGCCCGGAGAAGGCGGTTCTTCAATGCCAAATGGTCCAGCAACTGCACTTTTTATGCAAATGCCAGCCATTACGCTGTTACGCCGTGAAGTCTAAATGTTTCGTTGCCACCTGAATCTCGTATTACAAATGAGTGGCCTTCTGCTCTAATCGTAGCTACGATTACAGTTCCTGTAGTGCCATCTACCGATGCGATATTTTGTAGTTGTAATGCGTTATCAATCACCGTTGTGGTGCTTACTTTGATTGCCATGTTCATCTCCTTTGCTAATTTGACTAGGCTTCAATTCTATTTATAATAAATAAACCTGTATGTTGAATTATTTGTTATGAAAACTTTATGATAGGAGCTAAACATGGCAGATACAAAAACAATCGACGCAGACGCAATTGAAGGTATGGACACCAATGGCGACGGTCACATTTCAAAAGCTGAAATGGAAATGGCATTAGAATTCAAGAGAAAATCTCTTGAGGACCAGGACGCACAAAGAGATGCGATGAGAAAGATGACCTGGTTCGCTTTGATGGGGATGTTGCTATACCCATTCGCAATCGTACTAACATCTTACTTAGGTATGGGCGAAGCGGCAAACATCGTAGGTGATATCGCCCCTACGTACTTTGTAGCAATTTCAGCCTTGGTAGCGGCATTCTTTGGCGCAGACGCTTTGAAGAAAAAGTAAACAAAAAGGGGAGAGCCGAAACTCTCCCCTTCTCCCTGATGCTTCGATCAGGCTCTTGTGACACCCATTGTTAATCCGAGTCTTACTCTGTCGATTGGTAGGCAACGTGATTGCTTTGGGATGTGCCTATTCCTATTAAATTTTTCCGTCGATGACGTCGTGCGCCCACTTGATAAAAGTACCCATCTCAGAACCTTCGGCAATACCATTGTCATAAGCACATTGCTTTAATGCTGATGTTGGCTCAAGACCTTCTGCTACTGCCATCAAATCTGATGCTTGGTCAAAGACCATCCAATAGAGAGACTGTAGACTAACAAATTCTGGTTTCATTGGGAACCCCTTTCAAGTGATTCTAATTACTCTTACTTTATAGCGAATCTATTTGTACTTGTCAACCATAAACTCGACTTTGTTTTAAGTCCCACTTCTCAAGTACAGGCAAGCCAAACTCATCTTCATCTACAGCAACGTAAGCAACTGTCTTCTTGACTATTGCATAACGATAGCCTTGACCTACAACATCACCCACCCAAACCTTGTGTGGAAGGTCTTCGCACCAGTTCATAGGATCATCGTTGGTGGAATATTCAAAATAATTATCGTTTTCTTTCAAACGAAAACACCCTTGAATACTGCTATCACCATATGTGAAACCAACTGAGTCAGGAGCAAAAGCCATATTATACTTCCATTTCGATAAGAGTTGCGAGGTGATTAAGAGCCTTTGAACGAGCCTTCATTTCTTTCAAAGTCATAAGAACTAGATTCGTAGTTGTCAAGCTATTACGCTTAGACCAAACGGCATAGAAGCCATCACGATCATCAACAACTTCATACTTAGTGCCACGAGCTTCGAGGCTATAACACATTTTGTTATTTTCGGTCATTGTTGTTTGAACTAGCATTGGCTCTCTTTCTTTTTAACTTACTCTTACTGTATAGAGAATCATCCTGATGTTGTCAACCCCTAAGTCATACTAGGAGTTGATTGTTCATCTTTTATTTGCTGAGCCATAGTAAAAGGTTTCTCTTTGCCATTTAGCCAGTAGACCCCGAAAAGACTGTCGCTAGGATCGAAAACGTGAAGTGACTTGGAAACCTTCATGAATATACCAAAGCAAGAATAGAGGGTCACGTACTGTCCCTTGTTATCGATAGAGGCTTGCAGAGCATTCGCTCTCGCTTCGATTTCGTTTGATCCCGCTTTTATCATTAGCACATCACCTCTTGTGTTACGATTATGCGCTTGCCAAGGTTTGCGATAACGCAGTCCTCAGTGTAAGAAATCATTGTACCGTCATCAAACGATACATCCACAATTGTTTCGCCATTTGCATTATCGCGGATCGAAGTGATCTCGCCCTTGTCAACTTCGCCACTGCAATAATTACGTAGAAATCCCATACCAACTTCAAACATGATTTCGTCCTTTCAAGACTGATTACATATTTGTTATAGAATCAAAAAAGGGGGCTGTCAACCCCCTAGTTTATTTTATTTTACCTTTTGTCTTTTCACCCATTCCAAACTACAGTTTCGATCCTGTGTATAATTTCATAGTTAACATACTCAGGATTGTGCATCATAGCATAGTTTCTACACTCTACGCACTCTTTTAGAGTTTCGCATTCAGCGTCAACATCTTCCCAAAGGTAAATACCATCACTTAAATAGTATTTACCCCTTAGTTGATAATGCTCCTGTTTCTCCATTTCTTGCCCAATATCAGACAGTTCTTGAAGTGCTTTCTTTTGTTCATCACTCATGATATTTCACCTTTACGATCCCTCATAACTAATAATACGTCCAGTGTCTTCATAGATCATCGACCAACCACATCCATATGCAGGGACAATTTCTACAAACTGCGGCATCTGATTATCATCTTTAGGTCCATGACCACCAGACAAGAAATATGCACCACTCATTTCTGGTGTTGCGTGTTTAAAGCGATTACGCTCACGCTCATAGATTTCAAACCCTTTGCGCAGTTTTTCGTTCTCTGCTTCCAGTTCCTCTATGCGGTTTTCGCGCTTTGTAACGTAAACACCCAAGGCACAGTCCATTACTGGGTAACCACACGGCTTTTGATAGTCACTCATCGTCTTGTCCTTTCATTTCTGCCTCAAGCGCCAGAACCCGATTGTGAAGCTCGATGACGACCGCACAAAGGGACGCGAGGGGGTCATATTGTTTATGCTCTACCGCAGGCAACGTATAACTCTTGTCCGTAAAGTGGAAAGTTGCTTCGTTCACTGTCGGAGCCGCAAACATGAAGGAGGATTTTGATGTATCTAAATCATAACTCATCGTCCTGTCCTTTCAGTTTTAGCACATAAGTAACGCCATCAATTTCAACTTCTTTACCATCACAGGTAGCCTTTGTGTACTCAATCATTTTGTTTCTCCCTCAAGACACTGCTTAAACTTCGAACGCTTTAAACTTAACACGCTTGTTCATCAAAGCCATAGCTTCGTTATAAGACAAGTCCTTCTGAACGTACCGCCAAGTGTAGCCGATGCCACCCTTAACGTGAGACATGTAGTTGCCCTTCCGTACCCACACGTAGTAGCCACCCCACTCAGGCGGCTTACCGTGAAGACCGTCAGACCGCCCGATGGCGTATGTCTCTGCTTTCTTGGTTTTGGCAACAACGGCAGTGTGCTTATATATCATTTCGAATCCTCTCTGATTCTTATTACTCAACTTTTTAGCATTACGCGGCTACGCTGTCAAGCTCTTTAATTTCATCAAAGCCAAAATTAGCACATACCCACATGATGCCGTTGCCATCAACAATGATGTCGCCAACAGACAAAGAAGACTTTCGACCTAATCGCTCAATGTTTTCTTCGATGCAAAGGTTGCTGATTTCGAAGACATGCTCAAGATCATTGCCAGTGATGTTGGCAACGTGAGTGTAAAGACCGCTATCAAAAGCTTCAGAAGCAAGAGTAGCGATGCCAATATCACCAAAGTCAAAATCAAGATTACGCTTAGCAGTATACTTAGCGTTAGGCTGATCTGAATTAACTTCTGCGATGTCTTGATCTGAGAACTGAATTTGAAAAATTTGATAAAGCATTTGATTTCTCTTTCGTTTGATTCTTTCTACTCTTACTTTGTAGCGAATCACGAAAGAGTTGTCAACAACAAAATAATATTATATTTCGTCGCCTTCTTCTAATGCTGACCATTCTGTTACAACATCGTTGGCTGTAACTAACGATGCTACATTAATAACATATTCGCCATCACGATCCATAACGTAAATATGCCCAGCATCCCCATCAGTATCAGTAGCATAATACACACCTTCGTTAGATGCGTTTAATCCTACCCAATTAGCTTCTACAATAGTTTGGGTTTCTCCTGCCTCAACTACCATTGCGTTTAGTTCTTCTAAAGTAAAATTATCCATTCTTTTTCTCCATAATTGATACGGCTTTATCGTAATCTGCTTTGTTTACGACGCCCTCACTTAATAGTTTTTGTCTGTTTGCCATATGCGCGGCTTGTGTCTCATCCTTTGAGCCACCATAGTAAGGAACACAATGTCCTTCTTCAGCCAGAACTTCTGTGATCATACGATCATCATCCATGATAAAGTCTCCAAGGATACGCCCGAACTTACCCTTCATGTCTTCACCGTTCTTTGCGATTTGTGTTTTGAGAATACATTCTTTGCCAAGCAATTCTTTAAGTCTTTTCTTAGCGGCTAAACCAAAAACCTTCTCGACCTTATCACTAGTGCGGCTCTCAGGCGTATCAATACCCATAATACGTACACGTTCGTCAGCTAGAACAACCCCAAACCCCAATTCAATATCACAATCAACGGTATCTCCGTCAACAACTTTCACTATCTGCGCTCTGTATTCATACATGGCTATTATCCTTTTTTTGTTCTTGTCGTTCTATTTATTATAAATAACAAACGAAGGAGATGAATATGGACTTTTTGACACTAGTGGGAGACGTGGGCTTTCCAATCGCAGGTGCAATTGCGGCTGGTGTATTCGTTTTCATAACACTTAAGTTTATATTAGCGAGTGTTTCAGATTCTGTTACTTCTTTAAAAAACATTATGACTGGATTGGACAATAGAGTTCAGACTATGAATAATGATCTAGTGAAAATTGATGCACTTCTTAGTTATGCTTTAAATGTCAAACCTAATATTGATCGAATTGCGGCTAACGAAGGCAAGGATGATGCAAGGAGAGACTAATGTGGAAAGATTTGGTACTGACTAAATTTAGCAATGGATTTCGTATTCTCAATGGAAAAAACACAGAAGATAAGTTTTTCGTTATTGACGATGTGGAATTAAAGATTGGTGATGAGTTTAGAGTAGGACCTAACGGTTACTTTGAACATATCGGCAATCCCCTACAAGATTTAATTAATGAGGCTAAGTGATGATTTGGATGGATTACAATATATGCCAAGCAGGACCCAACTTCAAAGTTGAAGGCGAATGGGAAGGCGAAGTAATGGGTGTCAAAAAAGATGGCACTGAAAAAGATTATTGGCTTTATAAGCCAGGCGACGTCTTTCGTGTAGACGAAAGAGGATGGTTAGTTAAAATCTCTGAGGCTGATGGGGTCGTAAGGGATATATAGGAAAAGAAGTAATGGAATTTGATTTAGCCCAAGCGATAAGTGACTATGGATTTCCAATAGTGGCGGCAATGGGCATGGGCTATTTCATCTATTTCATCTGGCGGTGGGTGACAGAAACTATAGAACCTGTTATCGGTGACGCCATGTTCACGTTGATTAAGTTGGTTGATCGTGTTCGTATGCTTGATAATGATATGATACGGTTAAACAGCAAACTTTCGATGGTCTTGGAATACAGAGCTAAGTTAAATCCTCAACGTGAGGATGAGTTGCATAGGTTAGTTAATGAGTACAAGTCCGAAGGTAACAGCTTCAACTCAACAGGCAGAACAGATGATAAAGAAGACATTAACAGCGATAGCGCTGACGTGGATAAGTAACAACGCATTTGCAAGTGAATTGCAATGGGGGTTCAAGAGTCCTGCATTTAATGGGCAAGGATACTCCACACATGTTCTTAGTATAGAACAACTTACATTCAACAGAAAAAAAGAAATACAAGATGCGGCTGAGGCTGAAGCAGATCGTATTGAACGTGAACTCGAAAACTCTACGCTCAACAAGTTTTTGCGAAACGTCGAGTCCAGAATATACGCAACGATCTCAAAACAATTAGTAGACTCTATGTTTGCTGATTGTGCTGATCCGTCGGGAGCTACATGCTCGACAAGCGGAACTGCCGACATCGAAGGCTCTGAGATTAGTTGGGAAAAGGACTTGGTGACAGGTCAGATCACACTAACCATCGTGGCAGATGATGGCACTACTACGGTAATATCTATCCCAGGACTAGGGGAGTTTAACTTCTGATGAAAATGATTATTGCATCGGTTGGTGTAGTTCTTGCATTAAGCGGTTGCGCAACCCAACAGAGTCTTGATGTTTTAAGTAAAATAGACAAGTCTCCTATCAATCAACCTAGTCCTATCGAAGGTAGGTTAGAGGCGGTTCCAAAACTTGATGGTGAGTTGATACCAATTGCGGTATACAGTTTTAGTGATATGACTGGTCAAAGAAAACCGGGGGATGGCGTTGCTAATCTATCTAGTGCGGTTACTCAGGGTAGCGCGGCATGGGTAATTCAAGCACTACAAGACATTGGCGATGAAGGTTGGTTCCAAGTAATCGAACGTGTTGGCATGGACAACTTGATTAAAGAAAGACAGTTGATACGAAATACTCGTGAAATATACGAGAAGAACAGTGAAGACGGACCCGAACCATTACAACCACTACTATTTGCTGGTCTTATATTAGAAGGTGGTATTGTAGGGTACGACAGCAACACGGCAGTGGGCGGTGTTGGTGTTAGGTATATGGGCATAGGAGCCTCTACTGAATATAGGATAGATACGGTTACTGTTGTTATGCGCTTAGTTAGTGTAGCATCAGGTAAAGTTTTAGTTAGCATTGCAACAGAAAAAACAGTAGCAAGCTATCGCTCTGGGGCAGATATTTTTAAGTTCTTGGACTTAGGTACTAAAGCTTTGGAGATTGAAAATGGATATTCAGTGAATGAACCTGTCAACTATGCTGTAAGAGCGGCGATAGAACAGGGGATAATAGAATTAGTTTATGAAGGTGTTGAGAAGGATTTATGGAAATTTAAAGAGAAAGAAGAAAATTAATGTTTAGCAAGAAGCTCATATATGTAGTTTCGTCTATTTTCATTATGACTACAAACGCTTGGGCAAACGACATCTACATAACACAATCAGGCGACGGATTGGACTTGGACATCGTACAAGATGGTCAAGACAACGAATTAGGAAACTCGACAACTGGCGCAACCTTTACTGGTGATAGTATGACATTTTCTGTTACACAACAGGGAAATTTCAATACCATTGCGGCGGTTATCAAAGGCAACAATTACACAGGTACTTGGGCTTTCACAGGCGATACTAATACAGTTGATATGCTTTGTGACAGCACCAGTGGTTTGAATTGTGAAGACGTTACCCTTAACATTACAACAACAGGTGATGACAACGACTTCTCATTTCATATTGGCGAAGTAGCTGATTCAGATACACTGATAGCCAACTTTACAGTTACTGGTGATTATTCTGATTACGACGTTGACATCGACGGTACTAACGCAACTGTTACCGTTGTTGCGAACAACTCAACTAGCTTGAGTACAGCTAGTGTAAACGGAGACGAAGGAAACTTTGTAGACATTGATGTTACTGGCGATGGTGACATACTAGGGAACGCAATCGACTTAACTATTGTTGGTGGTGGTTCTACATATGATATCAGTCAATCTGGTATTTACGACAATAAAATAACAGCAACATTTACAGGTGATGGACAAGATGTGGATATTACACAAAGCGATTGATATATTAAATGAAATTGCAATACATTATAAAGAAGCTCATGGTGACATGGTTAATCTTGATGCCGACATACACATATGGAGAGGCAGGTAGGATAGACCAATTCAATGGATCAGGTGTTCTTGAAAGAGACAATGATGTTATTGAAGGGGGCAAAGGTGTTGGTGTTGAGTCTATGGACACAGCCATCACAGAAAAGGGCAGTATGCGTATCAACTTTATTGATGATACACTTGTTGACCTCAAGGCTCACACACGCCTATTGATTGATGATTTTGTATATGATCCGAATGCTGGCAAAGGCGCACTAAGTTTGAGAACTACTTTAGGTACAGTTAGGTATGCTAGTGGTCAAATAGCTAAACGAAATAGAAGAAACGTTAGCATCAAAACACCAGCAGCGACTATTGGTGTGAGAGGTACTGACTTTATTATGGTTGTTGATGAAGCTGGGGGAACGATGGTTACTCTACTGCCAAGTTGTGATATTGGTGGGAGATGTGTGACTGGTGAAATATCTGTGGAGACTGATGCGGGTTATGTTATTATGAACCAAGCATTTCAAGCGACTATGGTGAGAAGTTCTTTTGATAAACCATTATCTCCTAGAATACTTGATCTGAGCGAACGAGACATTACAAACTTGCTCATACTTAGAAAACAAACGCCATATGAAGAAGCAAAACCTATGGAAGGTGAAATTGAAGAAGAGAAGGACATACTTGCAGTAGATTTCTTAGATTTTGATAGTTTGGATACTGATGAACTTGTGGATAGTATTGAAGATATTTGGAACACTGATCTCAAGGATGTGGATTACTACCTTGAAGAATTATTGAATGATATCCTTAATGAGTTGAGCATAGCATTAGCAAATCAATTGAAATCAGAATTAGACAAACAAAACGTAGAATTCTTTAGAGACAAAGGCTATGGGTACGATCCTACCACACGCATATTGCTAGAAGACGAAGACCCAAACTACCACTTCCAGAGAGTGGATCAAACATTAGAACACACTGTGGATTTGTATTTAAACAATAATTACGGATATACTTTAAACTTGGAGCAACAGAACGGTGCAATATACGATTATCGCATGGGCGTTGGTACTAACACTATCGACATTACCCAGAAGCAGTAATGCTAATGAAATATACATCAACCAAGTAGGTGACGACTTGGAAATGCAAGTTATACAAGATGGTGAGGACAACTACTTCCAGTATTGTTCAAACGGCAATGATTCAAATTGTAAAGATGTAGATGGCAACGCACACAATTGGGCAGATGGAGGCGCAAGTGACAATGCTATAGTGAATAGTGGTGTAGTTGGCAACGACAATAAAGTTGTTGTAGCACACGCCACTGGGCAAGGTAACGACAACATTAATGAAACAAACATTGGAATTATAGGTGACCGTAACAAGGCACAAGTCTTCTTTTCAAACCACAGTAGTGGAAGCCACAATTATAGCAACCAAGATTGGGGCGGCACTAAAGAAAGTAATATTTTAATTGATGGTGATGATAATACTGTAAAGGTTAGTAGCGACAGTTATGGAGAAGCTGAATCAAACATTAGTGTAACTGGTGATGACAACAATGTAACACTATGGCAAAGGTCAATGAATAATGTTGCTAACATAGACGTAACAAATGTAGGTGGTCCTAATACTGTCAATGTTCAACAACTTGGTAGTAGTTATCAAGATACAGGATTAAACTCATACAGCCTTACACAATATTGCAACAATGCAAACGGTTGCACAGTGACCGTAACGCAAAATTAATATAAATACATATATCTTTATGTGGAGTTAATACATGCAAGGAACACCAAGAACCTGTAAAAAATGTGGTCATAAATGTCATTGTTACAGACCAGACTGCGGTGATTGTGTTAATGATGTGTGTACTGTGTGTGATTGCAAAGAGAATAGTTCAACAGAAACGGATGCTAGATCATGGGACGATTACTTAAAATAACTCTGTTAAGCTTTTTTGTATTTGCATTTGGTACTTGGTACTTGAATGTCACTTATGCTAGTAGATTGTATTGGAAAAAAGTAGGACCTCACGTAAACCAAACCCTTAATCCCGATACACATTCTTCAGAGGTTTCACAATGAGAAAGATTTTATTTTCTCCTATATGGGCTATCACGTTATTGGGGGTGTTCGTTTGGCTACACACCATCAACCCATCCATCATAGAAAGTCTTAGATTACGCTACTTTGATCAGTTGATCGTTAATCAAGAAACCGTCCCAAACAACATATACACTGTCAACATAGACGAAGAAGCCTTGACTGAATATGGTCAGTGGCCTTTTCCACGTGGCAATTACGCAAATATAATAGAGGACTTATACAACAGAGGCGCTGGGCTTGTGGTGTTTAATGTTCTTATGAGCGAAGAAGATAGATCAGGGGAAGATGAACTACTTGCAACAACCTTGCAAAACTACCCTGTCATAGTAAATATGCTAGGAACTGAGGAGAACAAAAATGAACCAATTAATCCGGGAGCCGCTATTATTAATAGCGATTATATGTATGTTATTCCAAGCGTACCTGGCATTACAGCTAACGTCGATGTCATTGAGTTTAATGCAGTGGGGTCAGGAATCATCAACACCTTCCCAGAAATAGATGGTGTTACTAGACGCGCACCATTAGTTTTTGAGAATGGTGGTAATTTATACCCAAACGTTACGATGGAAGTTTTAAGAGTTCTTTCTGGTGATCCAAGTTTTCAAATCAAGTTATCTCCATTAGGAGTAGATAAGCTAAGAATACCACAATTCGGCATAATACCAACCAACGAATCTGGCGAAGTTTGGATAGACTGGTCACAAGGATACAACTCAGTAAGTCTAATGGATATGCCAGAAGACTTTGGTGGTGCTGTTGTATTCGTAGGAACTACTGCATCAGGTATTACACAACCAGTCGCCACAGCTATGGGTTCTATATTCCCACACGAAATACAAGCCTCAATGCTAGGCACAGTTTTTAATGAGAGTAACATCACACGAAATGCAGATGCGAAAGCATGGGGCGAGTTAGCCGCATTAGTTGTGAGTGGTCTTATCATAATATTATTATCATATTGGACTTTTATAGGTCTTGGTGTTTTTGTCATGACAATCACTGGACTTATAGGGGGTTCCATTTATGTCTTTACTACTTCGAATGTTCTTATTGATGGTATTACCATTTCTGCTATGCTCTTGCTCGTTGGTCTTGTACAGTATGTACTCAGGTTTGTAGATGAGTTTCTACAGAAGCAAGCAATCAAAAAACAATTCGCAGGCTACGCTTCCCCAGAAGTAGTACGCCTGTTACAAGAAAATCCTTCTCTTGTCAAAGAAGGTATGAAGAAAGAAGTATCTATCGTATTCAGTGATCTACGTGGCTTTACACCATTAGGCGAAAGCTTTGGTGATGACGTAAAAGGTCTTACTGATGTAATGAACGGATACATGGATGCGATTACTAAGCCAGTTTTAGATGCGAACGGAATGATCATTAAGTATATTGGTGATGCTTCTATGCACATCCACAACGCACCTATCAATGATCCAGAACATCCTAAAAATGGTATGAAAACATGTCTTCGTATGCTTAGAGCGGTTGATGAGTTTAGCGCTAAGCTTGTTGCTGCTGGCAAACCGCCTGTTGCTATGGGCGCAGGGATCAACACAGGGCTTGGGTATATTGGTGAGATGGGATCAACCGCAAGACACAGCTATGATATTCTAGGGGATGCAGTCAGCACAGCCGCTAGATTGGAGAGTGCTTGTAAGAGTTATGGTGTTGTTCTGATCGTAGGTCCTTCGACATATCAAGCAACTAAAAATGATTTCTTTTATCTAAAACTAGACGATCTTGCTGTGAAGGGTAAGAATGTGGGGTTAGATATATACACAGCACTTGATCTTAGTGGCGCAGATAAAGCTCATAATAGTTCAAACCAACTAAGCCACCATTTCATGCATAAGTGCTACAGAGAACAAAATTTTGGAGAAGCTATTACTATATGCGAAAATCTAAAAGGATGCTTTAACGGCAAGATGGATGATTACTATGACATCTGGATCGAACGCTGTAATTATATGTCAACGCAAAAATTACCATCTGATTGGGACGGTATTTTTAGAGCAACAACTAAATAGGGATAATAAGAAATGTATATAAATAAATGTGCAGTTATGGCTCAATGCGCCCAGATAGCATACCTTGATGGTGCAGAAGCTAAAAAGCAATATAAGAAACTAGGTTATACTAGACATAAGTTTATTGAACATGATGGCGCTCAGTTGCACATCATAGGCAATAAAGAAGAAAATGTTTTGTGCTTTAGGGGGACAGAACCAGGTGAGTTCTCTGATATTAAAGCAGACCTAAACGCTTTACCAGACAAAGCGCAAAACGGTTCTGGACTTGTACATAATGGGTTTCAAGAGGAAGTAAATAAGGTGTGGGATCAAGTTTCTGCTTTCACAAATTCCTCTAAGATTGAAGATAAAAAATTATTCATCTGTGGTCACTCGTTGGGTGGTGCTATGGCGACAATCGCATGTAGCAGACTACAGGGCAAAGTAGATGCCCTCTTTACGTATGGATCACCAAGAACAGGGACTAGGAAATTTGTCAACTCTATTACAACGCCTCATTATCGTCATGTCAATAATAACGATATGGTTACTTGTGTACCATTTGCTTTGTTGGGGTACAGACACAACTCCACCCCACGATACATCAATTACTACGGAAATATTAGAGCCTGCACAAAGTGGCAACGAGTAAAAGATAAGTGGCGTGGCAGATGGAGAGCCTTGAAAAAAGGAATGCCATTTGACGGTGCATATGATCATGGCATGAACCATTATTGCAAGTACACCAAGGAGAATGATGATGATTGATATGATACAACAAATGGCGAGTGATCGTCTATGGATATACACGGCTTTAGGTGGGTCAGTCTTGGGCGCGATCTTTGTTGCGTACATAAGCACAACACGTATAGGTCTTTGGGGTTACGCAAAGGTAGATAACGCAATCGACTTTCTTGTAGAACGTTGGGGTTGGACTTGGTTGGAACAACCAGAAGATGCTTGGCGTAAGAAGTATCCAAAGATCACAAAGAAGATAGACGAACTAGAAAAACGACTAGAGGCGGTAGAGCCAAAGAAGCTTGGTGGCAAAAAGAAGTAGACACCAAAAACAACCGCTCCCTAGGTTATATAATGGAGGATGGCTGTTTTTGGTGTCTTGACATTAGTTCGATATCTTATTAAAGTGTTTTCATAACAAATAAAGGATGAGTTAATGCGAGTCGAGGTTTACTATAATCTACACAA
>Ga0115571_1002112_pt1 | contig 13329 bp, 10 predicted proteins | sample COGITO_mtgs_1205_FD_87293 | JGI IMG/M metagenome (GOLD analysis project Ga0115571, IMG submission 87293) | Pelagic marine microbial communities from North Sea - COGITO_mtgs_120531 | ecosystem: Environmental > Aquatic > Marine > Epipelagic | place: Germany:Helgoland, sampling site Kabeltonne...
TCGACAACTGCCTCCGCGCGGTGCCCTCCGGCCTCGACTGCTGCAAGCCCAAGTCCGAGGGCGGCGGCGGCGCTGACTGCGGCGCCGGTAAACACGCGGCGATCGGCGAGTGGGATACCTCCATGGTCACCAGCATGAACAGGCTGTTTTGCGACTGCGCAAACGGTAATAATTGGTGCGGCGGCGTCAAAATCAACCGCGCCTCTTTCAACCAACCTATCGGGAAATGGGATACCTCCAAGGTCACCGACATGGACAGGATGTTCCATGGCCAGGCATGGAACGGTGGTACCAGCGCGTTCAATCAACCGATCGGAGACTGGGATGTGTCCAAGGTCACCAACATGTTTCAGATGTTCGCATACACCACGGCGTTCAATCAACCGCTCGACAGCTGGGACACCTCGAGCGTTACGAACTACGAATATATGTTCGTAAAAGCGAAGGCGTTCAACCAGGATATCAGTGGCTGGAAACTCCCGAGAACGTACCGGGCTATGTTCTCAGGCGCGGATGCCTTGACCCTTGCGTACTATCCCTATCCCTATCATCCCGAGGCCAAGGCTGCGGCTGAGGCCGCTAAGCCTAAGCCCTTCGCCGACAGCGCCGCGTTCAAGACTGCCGTCGAAAACTGCCTCACCGCGGTGCCCTCTGGCCTCGACTGCTGCAAGCCCAAGTCCGAGGGCGGTGGCGGCGCTGACTGCGGCGCCGGCGGCCACGCGGCGATCGGCGACTGGGATGTCTCTCAGGTCACCGACATGAATCACATGTTCTTACGGACATCATTCAATCAACCGATCGGTGATTGGGATACCTCCAGGGTCACCAATATGCACGGGATGTTCGGTTTTACCACCGCGTTCAATCAACCGATTGGAAACTGGGATACCTCCAAGGTCACCACCATGAAGTACATGTTCGTGAGAGCCAAGGTGTTCGACCAGGATATCAGCGGCTGGGACACCTCCAAGGTCACCAACAAGAGTGGCATGTTCCTAAACGCAGCTGCGTACAACGCTAAGGCCTAAGCCGAGGCAAAGGCAAAAGGCCTAAGCCGAGGCAAAGGCCAAGCCAAACGAGTCCTTTTGTTAATATCGAATTGTTATTGTCACTCATCAATAGTGTCGTCGTCTCCCCTCGCGTCGTGCGTTTCCTATCTCATCCTGTGGAGCCGCGACGCAGCCTGGAACATCGGTGTTTTGGATTCGGTGCGAGAGAGCCGGGAAGGGCGCCACCAACGCGGTGCGAGGAGACTCGACGACGACGCAATCATCGTGTTATATTGCAAGGTTAAGAGTGTATATACTTACAGTTTGTTTGGCGTCAAGGGTTGGGCAAACAAAATGCCGGACGCGGCTCGGTCCTCGCGCTCTAAGAGGCGGCCCGATTGCACCGGGTCTGGTTCACTCGCTCAATGTATCGTCGCCGGTTGTGAGATCGAGGGGATCTCTCTACTTGTCGTCCTTCTTTTTACCGACGCGGTAGGATCCGCAGACGATGGCGTGGTCACGCTCGTAGGGCTCCAGGGTGAGCTGCTCCGCGGGCTTGAACTGCTCCTGCTGCAGCTTCTTGACCTCCCTGGCAAACACAGCCTCGGCGGGGACGGTGGAGTCGATGCAGGACGCCTTGATGGAGATGATGAAGTTGCCGCCGGGCTTGAGGAAGTGCTGGGCGTTGAGGGCGACGATGCGCGCCTGGTCGGGCTGGGCGACGTCGGCGAAGATGGTATCGCACATGCCGACGAGCATGCGGTACCTGATGGGGTGGCGGGCATCCTCGATGATTGGGATGATGTTGGTGCGCTTCTTCGCCATGTTGACGAGATCGCGGCCGGGGCGGTGGGAGAACTCCACGGCGTACACGAGGCCCTCGGGCCCGACGACGTCGGAGCAGTGGGACACGGTGGTACCCGCGGCGGCGCCGAGGTAGAGGAGCTTGGTGCCGGGCTTGATGTAGATGTTGTCGAGGCCGCCGAGGATGCCGGCGGCAACCTTGGAGCGGAAAGGGTTCCACACCCTGTACTCAGTCTTGGCGCCGTCTTCGCCGTCGACCGAGATGCGCTTCTCGCCGTACACCGACTCGCCGACGACCATGTTCTTGGTCACGAGCGCGTCCTCCTTGCCGCGCGCCACGAAGATGCCCTCGTGGCGGTGCTTCTCCACGACAACCTTGGCGCCGCCCTTCATGCCGCCGCGACCGCCGCGTCCGCCTCCCCTGCCGCGGCCACCATCGCGTCCGCCGCGACCGCCGCCGCGACCGCGGCCACCATCACGTCCGCCGCGACCGCGGCCACCGTCACGTCCGCCGCGACCGCCGAAACCGCCTGTCGAATCGAAGAGGGGGAAGGCGTCAGCGAGATGCGATTGGGAAAAAGGGATGTTGGCGCGCCGCACGTAGAATATCCCGGGATACCGAAACGACGACGCGCCCGTCGAACGGGCGCGCGGCGGTCGTCGAGGCTGGGTTCGGGCTAATCGAGCGCTCGCGTATCTTCTCGAGGTATCGGGTTGATTGAATATAGGATCGGGAACGTACCGCGTCCACCGGGGGGACCGCGACCGCCGCGTCCGCCGGGAGAGAAGCCTGTAGTTGAGGGGGCGGCGGGATCAGAATTGCGGCGAGGTTTTTGGCAGATTGCGCGGAGGAGGTGCCGAAAACGGGGGATGATGCGCACCTCCGCGGCCGCCGCCACGACCCATGGGAGCACGCATGTTGTCTGCTGTCCGGTGACTTTCTCTGTCCGACCGGAGATGCGTTTACTGATTCGCTGCCGGTGCTTGGCCGCGAAGCGAGTAGTGGCGCTCTCTGCAATTTTGTCGGGAAAAAAGTGAACCAATTTCAACTGTCTCTCGTCAACTGTGGGCGAAAAAGTCACCTATTTACTACTGTAGGGGTATTTCACATGGGGGCGCTTATTTGTCATTAGAAGTCTGTGGAGAGCAGTCACGAAATCACCGCCTTTTATTATGACGAGTTTTATACGATTTGTGCTCAGCCGTCGATCGGCACTACGTCGTCACTGTCCAACACGCCACCGACGCGATGGCCACCATCTCCGCCTCTCTCCTCCGCGCGCCCGCGCAGCTCCGGGCCGCTCACCGCGCCGCCGCGCCTGTCGCGCGTAACCTCACCGTGCGCGCCATGGGCAAGGAGGTCGTCGCCACCGACAAGGCCCCCGCGGCGCTCGGGCCTTACTCGCAGGCGATCAAGGCCGGCAACACCCTTTACGTGTCCGGCCAGATCGGCCTGATCCCGGGCGAGGGCAAGTTCGCGGGCGACACCATCGAGACACAGACCGAGCAGGTGATGAAGAACATGGGGGCGATTCTCGAGGAGGCCGGCGCCGACTTCTCCAAGGTTGTCAAGACGACCATCCTCCTCGCCGACATGGACGACTTTAAAACAGTGAACGAGATCTACGGCGCACGATTCCCGGCGAACCCGCCCGCGCGCGCCACCTTCGCGGTGAAGACCCTGCCCCTCAACGCGCTCGTCGAGATCGACTGCACCGCCTACCTCGATTAAGCGCATCTAGCCCCATTCTTTGGATGTTCTAATGTAACGAGAGACGTCTTTCACTTTTTATCCACTTTTTTGGCTAGAGCTCGTTTGGCTGCGTTCACGCACGTCGACACACGTTGACACACACACACACGTTGGTCTACTCCATCTCGTTCATGCCCATCACTGAGAGCTGCGCGTCCGCGTCGGGGTGGCCGAACGCTTTCGCCCTTTCCAGCAGATCCTTGGCGATCGTCAGGTGGTGCGCCGCCGCGTCGTGGTTGCTCTCCTGGGTGAACTCGTTGGCTATGTAGAGCGACACGAGCGCGAGGTCGAAGCACCCCTCGGGCGAGTCCTCGTACGTCGCCTTGAAGAGCCAGTCCTGCGCCTTTTGCGCTTCGCGCGGCGTCGCCTCGTCGTAGAGCCGGTACAACTCGTAGCTCTTGTCGGCGCGAACGCGCTTGTTGGGGGCGTACAGAGCCTCCTGCTTCAGGAGCTTGACAGCCTCCGGGTCCGACTCCTCGAGGCTCAGCTTGTGTCCCAGGAGATGGAACATGTCCTCGTTGTCCTCCGCTTCCGCGTCATCCAACGTCTTTCCCGGATACGTCGTGGTCTTCATCGCGCCCACACGTACCCGCGCGCGAGGGTCTGCGTTCCTCGAAAGCAAACGAACGTCGTGGCTCGAGGGTGGAGTTTTTGGATCTTCGATGTTCTCCGAGAAAATGGTTGGCTCGCGCAGCACGTATATGATATGCGCCGCTTTTCCCGTGAGCCGACTTGTGGCTGCGGTGACCGGCGGTGACCGGACACAGCACACCGCGGCGACGACTTGAGAGTCGAGACGCGCGAGCTGACGCACCGGCGAACGAGCATTCGGTAACGCGAGCCAGTCTCTGACGCATCTCGAAGGACGACGCCACCATGAAGATAGCCAACTTCGAGCAGGGCACCGCCGTGGTGAAGAAATCGTACAGCGGTTTCGGCAAGGCGATGATGTCCAAGATGGGCTGGTCGGAGGGCGAGGGCCTGGGCAAGAACAAACACGGCATCACCGAGGCCATCAAGGTCAAGAAGAGGCTGGAACAGGAGGGTCTCGGCGCGGAGGTGGCGCGCAAATACGACTGGACGAACAAGTGGTGGGAGGGGTCGTACGACAGCGCCGCCGACAAGTTCGCCGAGCTGGCCAAGTCGCTCGAGTTGAACAATCCGCACGCGCAGAAGAACAAAGGGTCGTCCAGCGACAGCGACAGCTCCGATTCCGACAGCGACAGCGACTCCGACAGCGACTCCGGCGAGGTCAAGAAGGGCCGGGACGGCATCGTGTACAGCGGCTCCAAGAAGGACTACGACCTTCACAAGCTCCTGGCCAAAGAGGGCAAGGGCGGGGGCGGGTTCTTCGGCCGCGCCAAGGGAAAACTCGCGAGGATAGCCGCGTTCGAGGCGGAGCAGCTCAAGAAATACGGGATCCAAACAGGGGACGCGGCGAAGGAGGCGACGCCCACGCCGGCGCCCGTCAAGGAGGAGAAGAAGTCCAAGAAGGAGAAGAAGGAGAAGAAGGAGGTGAACAAAAAGGAGGTGAACAAGAATGCGTCGAAGTCGTCGGCGCCGTCGACGCCGTCGCCCGAGCCGGAGCCCGAGCCCGTCGTGACCGGCGAGGCGTACGAGGGTAAGCCGTCCGTCAGCACCGTCGAGCGGGACTGGTGGGTCCAGGCCAAGTTCCAGTGGGGCGGTTTGGTGGGCAGCAAGCGGGAGAGGGACTGCGAGGTGCGCGTGAAGGATGCGGACAAGGTGGGATTCACCGAGGACGACCAGGAGGCTCTGTTCCACCTGGCGCACGAGGGCAAGATCGAGAAGGGCACCAAGCGGGGCTTGGGGGGTAAGGGGCAGATCAAGATGAAATCCGGTGAGGCGTACGAGGGGAAGAAGATGAAGTTCAGCGAGGAGGGCGAACTTTTGGCGCCGGGCGTGAGCGGCGGGAAGAAAGTCGAGGAAGCGCCCGTCAAGGAGAAGAAGGAGAAGAAGGCCAAGAAGGAGAAGAAGGAGAAGAAGGACAAGGGGGAGAAGCGGAAGGCCGAGCCGCCCGCCGAGCCCGTCAAGGAGAAGAAGGAGAAGAAGGCCAAGAAGGAGAAGAAGGAGAAGAAGGCAAAAAAATAGCTTGTTTCCGTCCTCCTCGTTGGAGTTGTTCAATATTCAAATTATCCACCACGACGCGCCACAACGACCGACGCTCACCGTCGGTGGATCCATGAAGCGGGCCCGCGAGGAGGCGGAGGACTCACACGCGCCGCGAACTCCCACGTGCGAACCCGACGCGCACCCACACAAGCGCAAGCGCTGGCACGTGGTCAAGCTCGTGCAGAGGCTCCTGACGAACTATTTCGTCACTCCCGGAGGTCTGCTCCCGCCGGTGGTCGGCGAACCGAGCGTGGACTGGGACGGGCACGAGGGTGAGGAGGAGGAGACGCAGGAGCCGGAGCCCATCGCGGTGTCGCCGGGTAAGCCGGAAGGTAGGCCGCTGACGCACTTCTTCCGCCCGGCGCTATCCGAGCTCCATCACCGCGAGATCTAAGATGTCGAAGCACCACGACCGCCAAGGGAGGAAGATCGGCCCGGGGATCCCGTTCACGCCGTGGGACCAGATCAAGATCGGCGTGGACCCGGACAGTAAGAAGCCGGAGAAGATGCAGAAGAGCGTGGCGTCCATCTTCGGCGCGTCGGCCAAGAAACGCGAGCCCGAGGACGACGATGCGGGCGGTTCCAGGCTCGGCAAGACCAAAAAGGCACACCCGGCGGAGACGCCCGCTCCCGCGCCGCCCGCTCGGAAGGAGAAGGCGTCGGCGTTCTTCACGGATTGTCCGCTTTGCTTCAAGTCTTTCCACCCTTCTCTCATCCACTCACACGTCGACACGTGCATCGGCGCGGCGGAGGAGACCACCGCACGGGAAAAGGCGCGCGCGACGGAGGCGGAGAAGAGACGAGCGGCGCGAGCAGAGAAGCTCACCGCAGACGACATCGGCGCCAACGACGACTTCATCCTCGACGTCTCGAGGCTCAGAGACGACGATGATGATGACGACGACGACGACGCCGTCGTATCCGCCGACGAGCAGGATATACAGCAGGCGGAGCAGCTCCCGGCTGAGGAGCGAGTCGGCGTCGGCGGCGGCGCCGCGGCTGAAAAGAACAACGCTTTCGCGGCGATGATGTCGGCGCAGCGCGAGAGCACGTGCCGCAAGTGCTGGTCGGTGTGGATCGATAAAGACACAAAGACGTGGCGCATGTGCGTCGAGGACGGGGGTAAGCCCGGTGTGATGGCTAAAGAGGGGGGTATGGGGCCGGTGGTCTGGACGAGCGTCGTGAAACTGTTCGAGAAGACGGCAACCGGGGAGCCGTGCGAGACGCATCTCACGCTCGCGACGGACGTCAAGGAGGTTGAGTGGCGGCACATCCGCGCGGAGTGCGCCAAGGCCAAGGGATGGGTCAACGGCGGGGACGAGGACGAACGGAACTCGAGGAGCGCGGAGCCCGGGAAGGAACGGCCGCACCTGCCGCCGGGGGTTACCAAATCGGCGATGCAGAAGAGCGCGCGGCGGGGCAAGGTGATGAACGCCGTCAAGGCGACCTCGTTCTTCATGGGCGCCACGCCCGAGGATGCGCTTCGTCGTCTACCCATCGTGTGCATGGAAGACGCGGTGCTGCATCCGAGCCTGCCGCTGATCGTGTGGTTCATGGCGGCGATGGGTAAGGGCTGGTTCATCCCGCCGGAGGCTAGGGGCGCGGCGGTTCGATTCATCGCCGAGGTCGCCGCGTGCCCGCACAAGGACCGCGACTTATTGGCGACGATCGAGTCTATGGAGACGGCGGATGCAGACGCCCGGCGGGATACCGCCAGCGGCGTGACGGACCCGGCGTGTAACCTCGCCGTCTTAACCAGGGATCTCTCCAACGAGAGCGCGTGCCACGTGTTGGCGCTGTCGGTTCGCGCAAAGTTTGGCGGGATGAAGGGCGACGTGAGCATGCTTCGCGGCGCGGCCAAGGCGTGGCGGCGTCGCTTCCTGGACGCGGAGGCGACCGGGGACAAGCGCGATGACTGGCACGCGCGGTTGCGCGAGGTGTACACGGCGGCGGCCGCGAAGGCTGCGGAGGCGAGTGGAGGGGTGACGGGCCTGCCTCCGCACGGGAGCGCGCCGCCGCTCGCGGCGGCGGCGCCCGTTGACGTTGACGTCATCGCCAAGCGCGACGTACCCCTATCCGCGATCGACTTTCACGTCTCGCCCATCGTCGAGGAGCTCATGAAGAACGATAAGGTTCGTACGGCGCTGGACAGGGCGGTGGAGCGCGCGCCTGAGCTGGGAGAGGACCTCGGGGATGCGTTGAGGTCGTGCATCTGGCGTCACTGTTCGAGCGTGACGGACAAGTCGACGTTTGCGATGCGGGAGGAGGACGTCGTGCCGGAGACGCAGACGCAGGGGCGGAGCGAGTCGGCGCTCAGGGATCTTTGGGATGAGATCGAGGGACCCGCGGAGAGCTTCCAGAGGAGGCGGATCAGCAGGCTGTTCTTTTAAGCGGCGGCGTCCATACTAGCAGACTCTAGCAGTCATTTTATCGAGGGTTGAAGACTTCTCGCGAACGATTTCGCAGTCGGGTCGTCACAACGCGCGACGCCATGCCGTCTGTGGAGACGTACCTGGCGAACTACGAGGACCCGGTCCACGCCAAGGCTGTCGTGGACCTGCTCGACGGGTACGCGAGGGACCCGTACGGCAACTCCGGCCCTCTGCCCGACGACGTGTACGCTTCTCTGTGCCCGACGCTCGCGAAGACCCCCGGCGCCTTCTCCGTGGTCGCCACCGTCGACGGCGTCGCCGCGGGTCTGATAAACTGCTTCCAGGGGTTCAGCACGTTCAAGTGTAAGCCGCTGATCAACGTGCACGACGTATTCGTGCACCCGGAGCATCGCCGCGCGGGCTTGGTCCAGGCGATGATGGCCATCGTGGAGAAGGTGGCAAAAGAGAGGGGAGCGTGCAAGCTCACGCTGGAGGTGCTGTCCAACAACGCGGCGGCGAAAGGGTCGTACGCGAAGTTCGGGTTCAAAAACTACGAGCTGGACCCGGCGCAGGGGCACGCGGAGTTCTGGGAACGGACGTTCTGACGGGGTTCTAGATAGACCGGCGCGCTCTTAGAGTTGTAATAAGTCGTCCCCCGTCAAGTCGTGGGTCCTCGTTTTAGATTAAAGAGTAACATCGTCTCCGCACCCGGCTGAGGAAAGAATCAATGGTTTCCGTTGCTATGTCGCCACGCTATGTCGCCCGAACGCTTTGTCGCCCGAACGTCCCGCCTCCGCCGTACAAGCAGGCGCCGCGTTTGAATGATGAATGAAGTCGTCGCCGGATTATTCCCAAACCTGTTTACGATCCCAGCTTGAAAGCGTCGGTGATGAGCGCGTAGCACAGGCCGAGCTTGAACCAGTTGAGAAAGTCCCAGTACTTGCCGGGTTGGGTCTTCTTGTAGAAGGATCGGGTGACGATCTCCGCGAACGCCAGGCAAAAGGCGCCCGCGACGACGTCGTTGATGCCGAGCACGCCAAAGGTGAGCGAGAGGACGTTGGCGGAGTAGAAGCCGGTGGCGGCGAAGATGATCTTCCACAGGAGCTTGCGTCCTTTCCTGACGCGGAAGTAGAGGTCCAGGCGTTGGGGGATGGTGGTGAGGATGGAGCCGAGGCGGGTCTCCCTCGGCCCGGTCACCGCGCGCGTCACCACCGCGCCACCCCTGCCAGCCACCTTGGGGCCGACCCGCGCCACCTGCCTGCGCGCGAGTGACGCGCTCTGACCCATCCCCTCGCCGCCCTTGAAACCCAGCGCCCTCGCGGAAGTCGCCCCGCGGCGAATTCCGTTAGTCCTGGCGGCCCCGAGGGCGCCGCCGCACAGTCCCACCGGCGCGATCACGGCGGCCATCTTCTTTCCCTATGCACCTTTTGAACGAATCTCCGGTGGCGCGGACACTCCGCCTCGGTGGGACGGGTTCGCGACTCGCGGTTTACACGCGGAAGTCTTCGCGCGGCTCGATGAGTCGCGACGGGGTACGGTCGAAACCGATCGGGCTCTCGACGACGACGGCGCGCTGTCAAGGACTGATCGATCCCTGACCGCGAAAAGCCACGAGGTTTATCCGAGTAGGGTGGAGCCGGCTTCGACAGTCAGACCTCTGGTGCGACTCGGCAACCCAGTTTGAATGCGACTTTCGCGGTCTATTTACTCAAGACTCGTTTTTCGGTCAAAATCGTCAAAGCAAGCACGCCTCTCTCTCTCTCTCTCTACTATCCTCCGAGGACACACGTCCCCTAGGAGCCCATCACGAGTACGTCAGCAGGTTATCGTAGTACTCCTCCGTCTTGTCCAGGGTGGTGGTGTACACAAACTTGACGATGCTCCGCTCGCCGGTGTTGATGGGCGTCACCCGGTGCACCACGCTCTCAGCCTTGACCATGATGATCGAGTTGGGCTCGGTCCATCCCCCGCGGCGGTGCCCGTCGCCGTCCTGCCACTGCGTCTGGGAGTCGCTCGTGTTCTCCAGCGTGAACACCAGCTCGTACTGCGGCTCCGTGTACAGCGCCACGTCCTGGTGCCACTCCATGCTGGAGCCGCCGGGGTACACCCGGTACTCAACCGGAACGTCGGCGGGAAAAACGCTCTGGCCCACCAAGCCGGAGATGCGCTCGGCGACCCTCTGGTTCATGAACGCCCTGTAGCTGGAGATGGGATTGCGGGATTGTCAGTCGAATCGTATATATGCGGTTGGGGTGTGAGGTGGCGGACTTGGGTTCATGCGGGTTTAGAGGTGTCGAAGGTATTTTTCCTCACCTGTGCACGAGGTGATCGGGCGCGACCATGGTTCCCAGCCTCTGGCGCGCGCATGCCCTGCGCTCCGCGCCGATATCCTTGCGAAGCATCTCGCACTCGTCGAGCAGCAGCTGATAATCGCGCCTGTGGTGACGGTGTGGGGATGGAAGGAGTCAGGGTGGTCGTGGGGGTCGATTGCGGTTGCGATGATGGTTACGATCGATTGGGGTTGCACTCACGGGCTGAAGAAGTTGCGGATGTACACGAACCCTCCGCTCCGTTCGAACACGCTCTTGCCCTCCTTGGGCTTGAGCACCGGCAGCCTGGGCGCGGCGACACCCCCACGAACCTTACCCCCGAGGTTCCGTAGCGTCTGCGACAGGCGCGCGGTGCCCGGCGCGCCGGACTGGGGCGACGTGGAAGGGTACCCGCTCGCGGGCGGGGAGGATGCCGCCGCGTTGGTGAACGGTGCGCTCCTCGGGGTCGCCTCCCGTCGAGGCGCCGCGGGCGGGGTCCATCCCAGCCACACGTGCTTGTGCTGCTCGCCGTCGTTGCCGGCCGCCTGGCTCACCGCGGCGAGGCGCGCGGGCGCCCTTCGCGCCGCGCCCCGCGGGCCTCGCAGACGAGTGCCCCCTCGCCATGCGTCCCTCGCGGTCGCCGCGCGGGGCGCGCGCGACGCCTCCGCCGTGGACGGTCCCGCGGGCGCGACGCGCGCCGCGGAAGTCGCCATGGTACCTCCGATCATGTCTAAGTGTGCCCAGGCGCCGACCCTTCAACGCCCTCTGGTTCGGACCTCCTCAATGCGTGCCTTCACTACGGCTCTCCGGTGTCAGTTCGCCAAAGATCCACGTCGCGCGCGTTGGTTTCCCGCCAACCACACGCGAGACCCGCGTGTTTCCGGTGCCGACGCGATTCGAAAGGCGCTCCCGACGATACCGAGAGAATCTGCACGTCGCAAACCCTCGCTCGCTGACGTGCCCGTGGCGCGCTCCGTCGTGGCTCCAACCGCGTGCCCGGGTCGAAGATAAAAAACGAGAGGAAGGTTCACCTGGGACCCGGTGACTGTACCGCCGTGCGCCCGGAATCGGCCAATGAAATCGCGATTCCGTCTTTTGAACCTCTAACTGTTTGCTCACTCAAGATTTCCCATTTGCCCCGCATTTGCGATTTCAGCATTTCGCACTCGCGTCGCGAAAATTCCTGGGAAGTCGTCATCTCGGAGACGTCGCAACCACTGGGACGCCCGCGCGGGTTCTGGGAACCGCCGTGGGAACCATCGCATGCGCCGCGCATCTCCCAGCGAGGTCGTCGGTGGGGTTGACCGAATGACCGCGCCCCGATCCCGCGCGTCGACCGGGGGCTCGGGCGCGCCGAACACCGGCCGGAGCGACGAGCGTTTCACGCCACGGGCGCACGACCTCGATCCCGCCGGCGCCTTCACCGACGTGCACCCCGGCGAGAACGTGTACCCGACGCAGAGCCGGTCGGGGACTCGGCGGAACGAGTACATGGGGGTACGGGTCCCGGGCGAGGGCCGCGCCGCCACGACCACCGCGTCCACCCCGTCGCAACGCCGCGGCATCTCGAGGCGCGAGTGGAGGGTGGAGACGGTCGAGGACCAATCCAAGGATGTCGCGCGGTGGCAGCTGGAGTTCACCAAGATGCAGCGACGCGCCAAAGCCGCGGAGGATGACAACGCACGGCTCAAGGCGACGCACGACGACATGCACGCGCGCTTCGAGCGCGAGCACCACGCCAGGACGGCGCTCGAGCTGCGGCTGAAGGATGTCTTCGCGGCGCCCGTCGTGAAAGAGGCGCTCGCGTCGCACCCCGCGGGAACGACGCGGCGCGACGACCCGTACGGCATGGGAAACGTCCTCCGAGCCGGCGAGGACACCGATGGGAGCGAGACCGCGATGCTGGTGTTTAAAGCGCTGGAGGACAGGATCACGCGGGATAGGGACGCGCTGGAAGCCGCGAACGCCCGCGAGGTTCGGCTCGCGACGATGCTTCGACACTCGGAGACTTCCAAACTCGCCGCGTACGCCGAGGCTGAGAAGCACAGGCGCGAGCTGGAGGCGCACGTGGCGAAGCTACGGGTGGACAGGGCGATACGCGAGGGCGTCGAGAAGGATCTGGAGTCTTCTAGAAGCGCGGAGGAGACGCTCCGGATCACCCGGGAGAAACTCGCGACGCTGACGCTCGAGGCGGAGACGCTGCGGATGAACGAAAAACACCGGGAGGAAACCCAGGCGGCCGCGGTGAAGGCCGCGGTGAAGAAGGCGCTGGACGAAACGGTCAGCGAGGCGACGCTGGAGGCGAAGCGACTGAGCGAGGCGCTCGCCAAGGTGCGCACAGAGCACGGCGAGCAGGACTGGGCTCACGACCGGGAGAAAGAAACCACGCGCAAAGGGTACGAACACGCCATCGCCGCCGTGCTCCAGAACAAGGAGGACCTAGAACGCGAGCTCAAGTTCACCAGGAAGGACGGGCGGCGCGCGGACATCGAACGCGCGCGCGTCGCGGACGAGGCTGCCGCCGTCGTCGAGAAGGCGGTGGCTCAACGGGAGTGGGCGCTCGAGGTTTTGGATCGAGCCGTCGACGCCGAGGAGGAGTTCGCGAAGCACCTCCACTACGAGTTCTACCGCACACACTTGCTCGCCATGCCGGAGACGGTCACGCTGGACGACGACGGCGGCGGCGGGCAGAGCCTGCACGAGGTGTGCGCGCGCGCGAGGACGGAGTGGGAACGGGAGGTTTGCGAGCTCAGGGGCGACCTCGCCGGCCTCAGGCGCGACGTCGGCGCGGCGGCGATGGCCATCGACGCCGCGAGGGACGCGGGCATCGCCGAGGGATGGGCGCAAGCCGCGGATAAGGTCGATCGCGCGGCGGAGATGGCGGACGGCGTGGCGTGGGCGGCGATGCAGCGCGTGGCCGAGTCGGTCCGCGGCGGCGCGGCGGGCGCGAGGACCGAGGCGGCCACCGGCGA
>Ga0115571_1002124_pt1 | contig 13279 bp, 9 predicted proteins | sample COGITO_mtgs_1205_FD_87293 | JGI IMG/M metagenome (GOLD analysis project Ga0115571, IMG submission 87293) | Pelagic marine microbial communities from North Sea - COGITO_mtgs_120531 | ecosystem: Environmental > Aquatic > Marine > Epipelagic | place: Germany:Helgoland, sampling site Kabeltonne...
GGAAACTGGTGCTACCGGCCCAACGGGTAACGCAGGTGCAAACGGTACAGATGGGACAGATGGAACTGACGGTGCTCAAGGTAGTCAGGGTATTCAAGGGGAAACTGGTGCTACCGGTCCAACGGGTAACACAGGCGCTGACGGAACAAATGGTGCAAATGGTGCTCAAGGTATTCAAGGGGAAACTGGTGCTACTGGTTTAACTGGTAACGCTGGTGCCGCTGGTGCAAACGGTACAAATGGGACTGACGGAACTGACGGTGCTCAAGGTATTCAAGGGGAGGTAGGACTAACTGGTGAAGCTGGACCACAAGGAATACAAGGGGAAGCTGGTACACCAGGAACGGGAGATTATAATGACCTTCTAAATATTCCAATTAGTTTTAACGATAATAATTTAAACGGTTTACAATCGCCTACAAATATTGCAACTGGGGATTATTCAACCGCCTTAGGGACAAACAACATTGCAAGTGGAGGTTATTCAACCGCCTTAGGGGCAACAAATACTGCTAGTGGATATGCTTCAACTTCAATGGGAGACTCTAATTGGGCTAGCGGAAGAGCTTCCACTGCGATAGGAGCTGGCACAATCGCTCAAGACTATGGCATGTTTTCTATGGGGATTTGGAGTGAGCCTTTAAATGATTCAAATCCAGAGGCAGAAGATTTTGCATTAACAAATACTGCTTTTTTAATTGGAAATGGTTTAGATGCAGATAATAGGTCTAACGCCGTTCAAATTCTATTTGATGGAACTACTACAATAGCAGGTGACCTAAATATTAACTCAGATGCACGTCTAAAAGCGAATATCATTTCACTAGGAGCTACATTATATAAATTGCTACAAATAGATGGCAAGACTTATACGATGAAGAAAGACAGTGATGATAAAAAGAAGATTGGACTTTTAGCCCAAGACATAGAAAAGGTATTCCCAGAGTTAGTTACAGAAACAAACAACATAAAATCAGTAAACTATCAAGGCTTAATTCCTGTACTTATAAATGCAATGAAAGAGCAGCAATCAGAAATTGATAAGCTTAAAGAAAAAGAAAATAACTATTTAGAACAAGAAAAAAGGCTAGAAAAATTGGAACAAATTATTTCTAATATGGAGAAGTAAAAACAATATAAAAGATTGGTTTATCTAAGAACCCTGCATTTCTGCAGGGTTTTTTTATCGATCTAATTAGGTTAAACACTCTATAATATTTGAGTGGTCTTGAAATATCTAAATTGATAAATGAAGAAAAAACAATCAAACTTATGAAACTCAAACTTTGTTGAGAATTTCCATAAACTTTTAATACTATAAATTAAATCCTAAAGAAGATGTCATCGCTTTGGCTATTTGAGTTCCTGTATTTGTGCCATCGTAATTTTAACCATTGGCTTTGAGGTGTTCCTCTAAAGTCGTCCACCTGGCGACACTTAGAACGTGCCAGCCCACTAGCGCAAATTATTTTCTAAGTGCTGGGCCTAACCCTGAAGCAGCATCGTAGGTGACGTACTTTCTTTTAACACAGCTATTTATAAGTCACCAACAGAAGAACCTAAACAAGAACAGTAAAAGTTTTAAATAGAGATTATAGATAGTTAAGTAAAAATCAATTAATATTTATCCAAATTCCTCCACCACCTCCTGGATCAGGTGGTCCAGACTGAGCTTGTGCTTTCTTTGGATTAAGTATCATAAACGTACCCATTGCAGTTAATGCAGCATATTTCCCCATTTTTTTCAAAGCTTCTTTTCTAGAAACAAGGTCTTTATTTTCTGTAGGTTCTTTTTTCATAATTACTTGACTATAATTTTTTTAGTGACTACTGAACGTCCAGATTGTAGTTCAACTACATAAATTCCCGAAGAAAATCCTTTGGTTGAAACGGTTTGTTTTGTTTGGTTAGCAGTTAATGACTTATTAGCCATTAACTGTCCTAGCAAGTTGTATATGTTTACATTGTTTTTTGAGCTATTTGAAAGCCCTTCAATAGTGATGTAATCATCATTGATTCCTTTATAAATTGAGATTAAGTCATTCACAAGTGTATCTCCGCCTAGAGTCACGTTTCCTAGGTGCAAATAAAAGCGCCCTATGCCACTTAAATCTTCCTCAGCAGTTAGAGTGAAGTCTTCATCGTTTAAAAGCGTTAGTGTCTCTAAAAGACGGTCTTCAAGTTGTACTTCAACATCTGATGCTATAGTTGAGTCTTCTAAGCTGATTCTAAAAGGAATATTTGATAGCTGATTTACTTCTAATGGGATACTAACTCCATTTAAAGCTTCTGAACCCATTGCATTAATTCCTAAACCAATTCCTTCATCTTGTTCAACAAGTCGAGACGTTAAACTAGAGTCCTGGTCATAAGCTCCTGCATCATAGCCTGGGTCCATTCCTAGATTTAATCCATTATCAAAATAGAAACGAGTATAGTCAATAAGTGTTTCCCCTTCATATAGTTTTAATAAAAACTCACTACTGGTAGGATTCATCATACGACCTGCAATAAAATCATCAGTTCCAGTGGTGGTTCGCATTTCTTTAGTGAAACTAATATTTGCTGAACTGCTGCTAGCTGCAGCTATAAAAAATCCTTGACCGGGTGCTATGTAGGTTGCGGCCGTCGAAAGGTTATAAATTGTATAACTCCCAGAGTTATTGTCATTAATATCTGACTCCCAGCCATAAATTGCTAGGAAGTTCGAATCAATTACAGATGTATTAACGGTTAAGAAATTATTAGTAGAATGTGCGTTGCTATTGGCATTTATGTAAGAAGGATACGGGTTAGATACTAAATTCCATCGTCTTCCACTTGAGGCAGCATAATTCTGAACTACTTGAGTTTGATCAGCAGCAGCAGCTGTTCCTGTAAATTTAAGAAGCCCTGTACCGCCACTAACTGTCCCTGCTTGGTACCCTTTGCCAATATCAAAGTTACCTGCGCTACTGACACTAGAAGTGGTGTAGTTTGTCCAGGTATCATCACTACTATCATAGGTGCCTAATGCATAATAACTACTGTTAGTAGCTAGAGTTGCTGTCCCTGCAGTATTTGTAGAAGCAAAAGAACTAATTGATTGCACATCTAATGGGGCCCCAATTAAATCCCATTCGCCAGCACCAACTTCATTTACAAACCTATTGTAAACAATAGGCGTTGAATTAGACCCTGATCCATTATTATCTGAATCAACAATAAGTGATGCAAATTCATTGGAATCAGAGTTTAAAGTAAACGTCCCATTATTTGTTAGATCGCCATAAATCTGAACCGACCCCGCTTTTTCAACAGTAAAACTTTTACCAGAACTAACTGTAATATTTTGTGCCTGTATTGAAAAAGAAACAACAGCTATTAATAATATTAATATTCTCATCGTTTTTTATTTATCTGACATTAACTTTTCAACTAAAACTTCTAATCTTGATATTTTATCATCTTGTTCTTTCATCTTTCCATCTTGCTCTTTAAGTGCATTAATAAGCACAGGAACAAGTCCTTGATAGTTAACTGCTAACATTTCATTTGCATCTTCACTTACAAGTTCTGGAAATACTTTTTGTATGTCTTGAGCCAACACGCCTATCTTTTGTTTGCCGTCTTTTTTCATTGTGTAGGTCTTACCATCAATAAGCAACAACCTGGCAAGAGTAGAACCAAGCGATACGATGTTTGCTTTAAGTCTTGCGTCTGAAGAAACTACGACATCTCCACTAACTGTTAAATCGTTACTGACTGTTGTATCTCCATTAAACATTACTTTAAAAGCATCGGACACAGTTCCCGAAGTCCCATTTCCAATTACAAAAGCAGGCGCAGAGACATCATAACTTCCTGCACTTGTAGCGCTTGATCCAGAAGAGTTATACTGACCTATTACAAAGGATGCGAAATCTGAAGCAGTTGCATTATAACCAATTACCGTAGAATAATATCCAGATGCTGTTGATGCGCGCCCCATTGCAGTTGCATTATAGCCACTAGCTGTATTGCTTCTTCCAGTCGCTAATGAGGCATAGCCACTTGCTGTGGATGATTCTCCTAGAGCTGTAGATTGACTTCCACTTGCGGTTGTACTATTACCCAGAGAAGTTGAGTAATTTCCTGTAGCAGACGTTGATTTACCTAATGCCGTTGAGTTAGCCCCACTTGCAATGCTGCTTTCTCCCATTGCCGTAGAATAATTACCACTTGCTGCAGTAGAATAACCTGATGTAAAGGCCACATGTCCTGTTGCTGCTGTAGCATATCCTACGGCAAATTGTCCGCCTAGGTTTGTTGTTGAGGGGGGGATAGCAGTTATACTACTTGATGTTGGTCCAGCTACATTCATAAACCCTGAAACAAAAGCACCAACTCCTGAAGCTCTGTTGTAAGCCCCCATAGCTGTAGAACCCCAACCTGAAGCTCCCATTCCAACGTGAGATGTTCCCTCCCATGATTGTCCACCTGATAATGTTTGAGCGGAAGTATATTGTGAAATCATTGCGTCTGTTGACCAGTCGCCTTGAGGTGAAAAAATCCCACTTCCATCACTAGTTCTATCAGCACCACCAGTTCTGTTTATTTTTCCACTTGCAGAAATAGTCCATTGAGCTACGATGTCGGATGACACAGAAGCAAAAATTATAAAAAAGATAACTGTTAATTTTTTCATGATATTTAATTTTGGTTAATTCAGATTCTTAGTTTAAGAGATGCAACCATTGTGTTTTTGAAGTTGAAACTCAATTATTCAACAGAATAATAAGTAAATTGGAATTAAATTTATAAAAATAAAATGTATTTTATTACATTTTTAAATATTTATATAACCAAATAGTGTAGAATTAATAAATTTAACCATAAATTAATGACATATTAATCGAATATTAACTATTTAGTAACGACTATCGTAATTTAAATATATAGCCCAAAATATGGACAGACATTAAATTTTATATAGAGAAAAACAGTTAAAATTGAAAATCCAAGATTAAATAGTTCGAGCCTTGAATTAGCTATTGATAAAGCGCTTACATTATCCGGATCTCTCGAAAATATTTAGTTATGAGGGAAGTTAAAACAACGATAAAAAATTCAAAATTTAGTATTTCCATCTGGGATGAGTTATAACAAGCTAAATGAGCGAGTTCGTACCCCAAAAATGAACGCTATTTTTGGCTCAATACCGATTTTACGGAGGGAAATTTCAAATATAAAAAATGGAGAACCGATTCCAGTGAATCAATTCTCGGATTTAGTGACCCAATCTTACAGAAGTTCAAACTTTATTAGTCGTTATATTTTACCAGTAGAGTCTAAACATAAGGTTTGGCGTAATTCCGACAGAAAACTTCTCTATTAATTCTATTGGATCATCTAAACTGTTATTTCCTCTGTATTCTCTACTAATTAAGTTCCTTCTATCATAAATATTTCTAATTGATAATCCAACTTTCCCTCTTAACTTATTGTGCTTAGACATTTTAAAATTATAGGTGGAAGAAAAATCAAGACGATGATAAATAGGCAATTCACCTGTATTAATACCATCAAATTCTAATCCGCCGCTACTTTCTTTTGCAATAGTATAAGGTTTGCCTGTTTGCCATTTCCAACCTAATGCAAATTGAAAACCATCTAATTTATAACTCAAAGACGTTGAAACTGAATGTGTAACATTAGATTTTGAAGTAAAATCTTTATTGTTATTTAAATTTCCGAATCTACTTTCTGATTTATTAAGTGAATAACTTAACCAATAATTAAAACCATTAAAATTTCTTTTCACAAAAGCATCTAATCCAATAATCTTCCGCTGACCAATATTAAAATTACTATTCTCAGGATTTAAAAATCCAAGTGATAAAGCTGTGATGTTTTTTAATTTTTTATAATACGTATCTATATCGATGCTTAATCCTTTTTTACTATAAATAAATCCTGCAGAAATTTGCTGACTATTAGTAATGGGAAACGCATTACCGTCTGCCAATCTCCACACTCTATTTTCTAGTGAAAGATCGCTTAATATGGTTTCATCAATCTCACTGATAATTTGGTTCTTAATTTCCGCAGTGGCCTGAAAATTTAAGTTTTTTAGAAGTGGTTTATAAACCACTATCCTTGGCTCTACCCTTACAGCATCTAGTTCGCTAAAATAAGTACTTCGTAAGCCAAAAGAAAGATTAAAAAGTTTTGGGTTTTCATAGTCATATTGACCATATACACTATGCGTTTGTATCGTGTTATTTTCTGTGTCTAAAACAAATGAAAGGTTCGTTGTGTTTAAAAATGCATAAGCAACATCTTTGAGTGCGTATTGGTAACCGATTGCAACTTGACTCGCTTTTGATCCATCAATGGTAACTTCTGATGATATGCCTGAATCAAAAATGGTGTTCCGCTTTTCAAAATCTGAAACTTGCATATCACCTTCAATTGTAATAAAATTATAGTTGAGTTTATAATCAGAAAAAAAAGCCGTTGTATTTTGAGTTATTTTTTCGTTCCACTTTACCTTCCAACCTAAACCATACCCCATATTACTTGTTACTAATTTGTCAATAAATTTTCGATTGTTATCAGTATGATTTAAAACATAATCTAATTGATTATCAATGGAGATAACACTTGCGTAAAGACTGTTATTTTTATTCGGCTTATAATTCAGTTTTAGATTATAATCAAAAAAAGAAAACTCATTATTCTCATTTTCAGAATTATTGATTTTAGTACTCTCAAAAACTTTGTCCTCTAACTGATTAAACGTAAATGTTTCTAATGCTTCTCCATAGCTACGTCTAAAAGACCCTTGAACATTCAATTTATCCTTTATAATAGGAACCTCTAATAATGCATCTCCGTTAATACCGTTAAAGCCTAACTGAGCTTTTACAGTTTCAGAAATAGTAGAGTTAGAAGACATATCTATAACACTCGATAAGCGATCACCATACTTCGCATGAGAACCTTTATTTATAAATTTAATTTTTGAAGTAACATTTGGGTTAAATGGAGAAATCATACCAAAAAGATGACCTTTATGATAAATATTTATACCATCCCAGATTAAACGATTTTGATCTGAAGCTCCGCCTCTGACAAAAAACCCAGAAGCGACCTCATTTGGACTTAAGACTCCTGGTAACAGCTGAATACTTTCTAAAACATCTGGCTCAGTAAGACCGGGTAGAATACCAAGTTTAGAAGGAGACAGCTTAAAAGTGCCATTATTTATTTTTTTTACACCCTCTGTTAAGTAACTACGAATAATCACTTTGTCGAGCTCATGTATATTTACATTTTCCTTTAGAAAATGGTTGATAATGATATAGCGATTATTCACTATTTTATAACTGAGCTTGGTTAGCAACTCTAAAGATTCTAAGACTTCTCTTATAGTACGTTTTTCTCTTTTTAATGACATACGCTTATTACTTATATCATCATCTTGATAAGAAAATATTACTCCGTAAGTATCTTCTATTTTAGTAAAAACCTCTACAATAGTTTCATTTTTAAGTTCAAAGTAAAAAGCCTCTTCTTGCGAAGAGGCTAATAATGGAAGTGAAATTAAAGCATAGACATAGATTAACTTCATCTTTAATATCTAAGTTTAATGTTATGTTTTTCTTTTTCGTTATAGTTAATATGTAGTGCGTCAAAAACAGTAATTAAAGCAATATTGAGGTTGTTGTGGGGGAAACCACCAGAGAAAATCGTTGAGTCATCGATAGATTCTGAATCAATTTTAATATTGTATTGTTGTTCTAGAGCAGTGATCACATATTTAATAGGCACACTTTTAAATGTACTTTCGCCATCAATCCATGTTGGTTCTAAAAGCTGAGTAGTTGAAGATTCTGATTGATCATCATTTATTTTCCTAATGCGCTGCGATGGCAGTAAAATATGTGATGAAGAATTTGTCCAAACTCTTACTTTACCTTCATAACAAACCACATCAAAAAAATCATCTGAAGAAGTTACATTAAACTGAGTTCCTAGAACTCTAACTGAACCATTGTTTGTATTCACAGTAAAGGTACTTCCCTTTTTGACCTTAAAATAAGCTTCGCCATTTAAGGTTAATTGTCTCTTCTCTTTCCAATTACTTTCATTATAAGTGATGGTAGATTTGGAGTTTAAAATTACTTGAGAACCATCTATAAGTGAAATGGTTTTAGTTTCACCAAAATTAGTTTCATGTGTAACAATATTAGTACTAAAAATTGAAAACAAGCCAAATAGTAAAACAATCGAAGCTGCAACACCAATAGACCAACCCACAGGACGCAACTTACGAACTATAGTCTTTTTATTAGCTGTCTTTTCTTGTATTCTGTTAAACGAATCTTCAGTTGATGCATTTAATTGATCTGAAACTTCTAAGCCTTTTCGTAGCTTTAAATAAGTAATATAATCTGCCTGACTAATACGGATTTTTAATTCTGTATCAGAGAGTTTCCCTTCTAGCCATTGTGCTAAAAAAGTTTCTTCTTTGCTATTTGAGTTCTGATTTTCCATTCTATTTCTATGTTTATGACAACTAACTACATAAATACCCTACTTCATAGTTTCAATTAAACGTTACCAATTTCTTTTCTCATTATAACCAAGGCTTGATGCATTCGTTTTTCAACAGCCTTTACACTGATATTTAAAAGTAAAGCAATCTCTCTATATTTCTTCTTTTCAATTCTATTCATTAAAAAAACCTTGCGCTGTTTTTCTGGTAAGTTTGCAATTGTCAATTCCAACTTTTCCATAAACTCTTTTTCTAGCATAATAAATTCAGGTGACTCATTAGTGCTTTCTCTTTTGTTATATTTATTATAGTTATGTGCAACTTTTTGATGCTTTACCTCATTTAAAAACATGTTATTAGCAATACTATAAATATAACTCTTCACTTTATCATAATCTACTTTGCTGCAATTATCCCAAAGCTTAATAAACACATCTTGCAAAATATCTTCTGCTTTATCTAAATCTTGTGTTTTATAAAAAAGAAACCGTCTAATATCTTTTGCGTAAGCATTGTATATAGCTTCAAAATTTTTTGACTCACATATATTACGATTATCTTTAGGCATTAAATTTTTTTGAATTAGACATTAAAGCTATAAAAATAAAAATTAAAGAAAAAAGTAGGGTTTTTATTTTACAAATTGTCTTAGAAGTGATTAATCTCAATAAATATTTAATTAAAAAAATGAAAAAAATGAAAAATTTTAAAAGTGTAATTTTTAGTATTGTGGTAATACTTCTAGTTTTTACGTCTTGTACTAATGAAGAGGCTATTATTGATCCACAGCAAAACATAGATCAAAGCGGGTCTATTATAATAACTTTAAACAGACTAAATCAACAATATGACGAAAATGGCAATGTAGACGAAACGGAAAACCCTGCAGGTAATATTGTTTTTGATTTTTGTTTCGATTTTGTATATCCAATCGATCTTTCATTTAATACAGGTGCCACAGTTACAGTAAATAGTTTAGAAGATCTTATAGGAATTTATAATGGATCAACAGAAAATTTGTTTCTAAATGGAATTGCATTCCCTTTTCAAGTTGAGACATATAATGAAAATAGTAATGCCCTAGAAATAGAAACTATTAATGACGAGGGTGAATTTTTAAGTTTACTGGAAGGCTGTAGTTTTGATGAAATTAATGATTGTTCTTGCCCAGAAATATACAGTCCTGTTTGTGTTAATATTACCGATTTAGACGGCGGAATATTTACAATTTCATATCCTAATGCCTGCCATGCTATGTGCGATGGCTTTAGTGTAGATGATTTTAGTGAAGATTGCGAAGAAGACTATGAATCTGGTATGGGTGAATGTTTTGAATTTATGTATCCTATTTCAGTAATATTAGACGGGGGTGCACCACTAACTATAAATTCTCGTGAAGAATTATTTAATGCCACATATGGAGTTTATCAAATTGACTTAGTATTTCCAGTAGATATTGTCACTCAAGGCGATATGGCAATAACAATTAATAGTTATGATGAGCTAGAAGATGTAATAGAAGATTGCTTTAACTAAGGTTATGGTGTAATCGAATGTTCAATTGAAGACATCACAAATAATTTAGCCGATTATTGTTGGATAAATGAATTTATTTATAACTTAAAAAGTGATGGCACATACCAATTTCAGGATGTTTGAGGCAATTCTGATGATAGTCTTCTTACTTCTGGAGCTTTGAGTGTAGTCGCTGGAAATGATACTTTTTATATTACTTTAAATCCAGAATTAACTGATTATAATAATGAATGGTGGTAGTTACCTAATGTAACATGGACCTTGGATGCGCTTACCCAGAGATACAAGGTCTAATATATCCCCAAGCTGATATTTATTCTGTTAATTGTGACTAAAAAAATCATAGTATGAGTATGAAATAAAAGTTTAGATTATTAAAGGCCTTCAGTGATTGAACTAGAGGCCTTTTTATGTGCCCTGCCAAATTATCATAGTTGATTATAATTGTGTTGAAGGTATAAGTATAGGTGCAAGTCAACATATATAAAAAGGGGCTACTTTTCAGTAATCCCATTTGTGCCCCAATCTTACAGAAGTTCAAACTTTGCTAGAGATTTAGGGGAGAATACCAAGAAACATCTCATGTTTATATTTTATTTAATACTAGCTTTTTTTATGTTTATAAACATTAAATTTTGTTAAATATTAATGTAAAATTTAACATATGTGTTTTTTTAACATTTTATTAGAAGTGTAATAATTAGTAAAATGTTTTATTTGAATGAATAATTATAATAATAATAATAATAAAAAATTAAGCATGAAAAATCTACTTAAGTTAACAAGATTAAGCCTTCTACTATTTATCGGATTTTCGATACAATCTTGTTCAGACGATGACGACAACACAACAATTTCTAACATTGTTGAAATAGCAATGGGAGAACCTGACTTAAGCAATCTTGTTGCTGCCTTATCAGCTGCTGATGGGAATTTGGTAAATGTATTAAGCGGTGGTGAGTTTACTGTATTAGCCCCAACAAACCAAGCATTTGAAACATTTTTAACAGCAAATGGTTTTATGTCTCTTTCAGATGTACCAACTGATGTTCTTAGTAATATTCTTTTAAACCATGTTATTACCGGTACTGTAAACTCCACTGACCTAGTCAATGCTGGTTCTGGGTACAGAACTACAAATGCATCGAATATGAATGGTGATAATTTAAGTTTGTATTTTGACACCACCTCAGGAGTTACCTTTAATGGTGTTTCTAGCGTTGCAACCGCCAATATAGTAGCTTCAAACGGAATTATACATATTGTAGATGAAGTTATTGGATTACCTACCATTGCTACTTTAGCAACAGCAAATGATGAATTATCTACGCTAGTCGATGCACTTAATTATGCAGATACAGGAGGTTCCTCTCCTACAATTCAATGGATTTCAACTATATCTGACGCTACAGCTGGACCTTTCACAGTCTTTGCGCCAGTAAATAACGCATTTCTTGACCCTGCAACTGGAGTACTTGCTGAATTAAGCTTTTCTGGATTTGGTGAAGGTGCTGGCGAATTAAGCGCAGCAACTACAGATGCAGTATTATTAATGCATGTCGTAAATGGTAATATTCAATCTTCTGGACTCCCTAATGGAACTGTTACTACACTAGGTGGTGATATTACTGCAGATAATACAGCTTTTACTTTAACAGATCCAAATAATCGTGTAAGTAATATTTTAACGTCTCTAGTGAATATACAAGCCGTTAATGGTGTTATACATGTTATTGACAAAGTATTATTATTTCAATTATAGTGAAAAATAAAAATTGAGGAGTGGTTACCTCTTTTTTATTGATTGATTTGGTTAGTAGAAAGCCTTTCGGATTGTCCGAAAGGCTTTTTCCGTTTGTAGTGATTAACTAGCAATATTTATAAAAATTCGAAGTTTTTGATTGGTAAACATCATGTTTTAGGTGTTTAAAAACGAAGTCGAAAACTTAAATTTGGGGTTAATCCTAGCGCCTCTGAATTTCGCTCTATAACTTGATCGGATATGTCAAAACTATAAAAACGGTTCAATACATTGGTTCTATTTAAGAGGTTCCAAATTGACAAGCTTAAACTTGCATCTATGTCAGACTGTATCTTAAAGTCATAACGAAAAGATAAATCAACACGCAAATAATTAGGAAGATTAACGGCATTTGGTGTTGCATACTCAATAGTAGAATCTACGACACCAACTTGAGTTGGAAGTGTGTAGGGCCTACCACTGTGCCCGTTAACACTCAAAGCATATTTAAAAGCATTGAAACTATGGTTAATACTCCAAGAAAAAGCATGCTCTACACTGTAATTGTTTGGGAAACTCGTTTGAGGATTCAATGTATTAAACTCATACACGTTTTGACTTAGGCTATAGGTTAACCAGGACGTGAATACGGACCATTTTTTTTGAACTAAAAAATCAATTCCTTTAACTTCATAGAGCCCTACAGCATCTAAAAATTGATATTGGTTTTGAAACCCTTGACTACGAGTGGTAATTCCATTTACTTTTTTATAATAGCTATCAAAGTTAAACAACCAATTACTTCTAGTGTAATGAAACCCTAAGGAGACTTGACTACTTTGAACTAAAGGAATAGAGCTATTGTTGGATAGTTTCCAGCGGCGCTTCTCGATCCCCAGAAAGTCGTTTTGAAAATTAACCGCTTGAGATACATACTGGGATTTTTTTTCAGCTAATACCTCAAGCCCCCATTCTTTGGAAAGTTGATGACTCACACTAATACGGGGCTCGATAATAAACTTAGAAAATTTATCGATATAATTAGCCCGAAGTCCAGCGTTAAACAAACTTCTTTTATCTTTTGAAATAAAAGAAATCTCGTTGATTAATGAATTACTAATAATAACTTCCTTGACATAACGCCGAAATAAAGGGGTATTAATATCCTCGAGGTTACCAACACCCGTTTCATTTAGTTGGTAACCCAACTTAAAGCGGTAACTTGGATTGATCTTGTAATCTAATTTAAATTTTAAACCGTTCTCTTCAACACTTGTGTTTTGAATGAGCTGTTGCTCATTTAAAAGGTCGTTGTTGACTCCCCCCATTGTGTAACTAGAATAATATAGTAGCCCTGAGAGATTTAAATCAGGAGTAAATTGTTTAAAATAGGATGCACTAGCACCGACCGTTTTTTGTTTTAGAGAACTACTTAACTGACGTGTTTCCGGGAATGACAGAAAGTCTTCTTCAAATGACAA
>Ga0115571_1002144_pt1 | contig 13216 bp, 10 predicted proteins | sample COGITO_mtgs_1205_FD_87293 | JGI IMG/M metagenome (GOLD analysis project Ga0115571, IMG submission 87293) | Pelagic marine microbial communities from North Sea - COGITO_mtgs_120531 | ecosystem: Environmental > Aquatic > Marine > Epipelagic | place: Germany:Helgoland, sampling site Kabeltonne...
ACTTACGACTACATCTTTATATTTAGAAAACATGCTATCTCTTAAATAACGTGGAGCATTTTTATCACCGGGATGTCCTCTGATAATAATTTTCATATCAGTGTGTTTTCTAAGTTCGATAATACAGTTGATTGCCCATTGCATTACTGAACTGTTGCCCATACTCCAACCGCCGTCACGCTGGCAACACAGTACAATATGCTTGCCTTTGTGTTTCATATCACCCAGCTGTATATTACAGTCACGACTAATTTGTTCCCAACGTTTTGGATTAATACGATCGTCGCAGTAATTACCAGTAGTAGGAAAGATTCCGCTTATACTGTAACGAAGATAGTGATGCGGCTTATTGGTTGCATTAGCATACAAAAATAAATTACTGTCAGCAGTGATTACATGTTTGTTACGAATGCGATCAATAAGCTGTTGACGAAGTGCTAGGTGCGGTGCTGTCTTGCCTCGCTCATGCTGCCAGCCTTGTATAATTGCTACATCACAAGGCAAAGGCTCAAATCCTCGATGGATTAATCCCTTGTCGCCGTTGCGTGTTACTCCGTTAGCAAAGTTGGTTAATAGATTTAACTTTTCTTCGTTTTTGTTTTTAGGAGGAATAGTGCTAATATAGCTAATTACTTTCATTGACTATTCGCCAAGCAGTACCGTTACGTAATTCTCGCTCAGTAAACTGATTGTATGCTAAGTTTGAAAGATAAGAATATATTAAAGATGTATCAGGATATTCTATATTATCGATATTTTCTAAAGTGTTAGGGCACAACATAGAAGCAGCATTAGGTCCTAAAGCAATAGCAGGCACTCCGTTTATCAAAGCTTCTGTTGCTGCTATACTATTGTAAGTTACAAGGCAATGAGCGTCAGCTAACGCATCTTGTATTGTATTAGAATTTTGTCGTTCTGTCCGTGACTCAGGTTTCAGTCTCACTTCGATCGGCCTGTCTGTATATTTTTTTATTTCTTCTACAATATGTTGTGTCCAAGTTTTTGCATCAGGCATGTCAAAAATCATCATAACTTTATCACTGGGCGGACATATTAAAATTTTTGACCCAGGGTTATGCTTTTTAATTTTAGTGTTAGTGCGCACTAGTCTATCATCTGGTCTATCAATAAGCTCACTACTAAACTGTAAATTATTTTTAGTTAATCTATGATACATTTTTAGTTTAGGATTTCCAAAATATCCAGTGTCGATGTAATAGAAATCTCTGTTAGTGTTCCAGCAATGCTGAATTGCTTCTCTTGATTTTTTACCTACACCTCTAATAATCAGTGCGTTGTCTGATTCTTTTTCGTCTTCCCAACTGCTTATGTATCCGTTACTTCCAAAGGCTAGCGAAGATAACACACCGTCGTATTCTAACGTCTCGCCTTTATGCGTTAGGTTAATTTCGCTAGTGTTAATAGCAGCAACTTTACTTTTCTTTTTCATATCTTCATTTACTTTTTTTTTAAAAAATTTATTTTCTGGGTCAACTAAGCTGTGTGTAAACTCAGTCACTTGTGCTTTGATATCATCAGAATAGTTAATATCAGATATTGTTACATCACGATTCCTAAGGTCTCGTATAGAACTATTTCTTTGGTCAAGTTCGCTTTTATAAAAGTCAATAGCTACGCTATTCCATTCAGCTGCGTATTCACAATCCTTGTAGTTATCAAACCACGGCCCACCTTCTGTGTAGTGGAGTGCTTTCGGCGCTCCGTCGTCTGGCTCATTATACCAACCAACTAACCAATTCCATTCGTGACTTATTTGTCCAATACTGCTATCTGGCAACCAAGAAAATCTGTGGAAGTGTGCACCGTTGAGGTTTTCATTATTAACATTATTTAAAGTTAGTTCATTTATATTTTTCGGATGCTCGCAGTTGATCAGCATCATACTTGACCAATTTTTCTTTGGGTAGATAGTTTGTAACTGTCCGTCCATCTTTTGACCCGGCTTAGGAGTGTACTGATGCTGCGCACACATAATAGCATAGCTATCGTCAATCTGTTCTACAAGCTTTGCTACGTCATCTAGGAATAAAAAATCACAGTCAATAAACAATGCCCAACCTTCGTAGTCAGCAAGATAAGGTACTAGATATCTTGTAAAAGTAAATTCAGTACTTGCTAGTTTATCTGTAGGACGAGTGTATATACCTGTGTCTCTTAATTTGTGCTGCTTCAGAGGAATAATCTCTACTGGTATCGAAGCACGATCTTCGATACTCTTCTTAGCAACTTGGTAAGCAATATCTTCACGCCTGTCCCAGCCAATGAAAATTTTAAATGGGTTAACGTTTTCCATATTAGTTCCAACCAAAAATGTAATCTTTTCTTACATTTGTAATTTCTGTTGCCCCTAACGATCTTAGATAATCGCCGGCGCAGTAGTTAGTGTCTGCCTGCTGCTCGCATACAATAATAGGTTTATATTTTAGAATAGTTTCTGTTGCACCTTTGAGAACTTCAAGTTCGTGTCGCTCGCAGTCTATTTTAAATAATCCAAACTTAGGCAAATCTAAATCGTCTATGCGTTTGATTTGAATACTGCCGGAGCCAACAGCGCTAACAAAGCTTCCGCCTGTGTTTGAACTATCATACACCATTTCCACTACGGTGTTATCATTGCCTACTGCGTATTTGTGAATTTCAACTGGTAGTCCGGCAACATTTTTTTCTAAGCAAGAATACACTTGCTCTAACGGCTCATACGCAATTACTTTATTAAACTTCTGTGTTAGTGGCTTTGCCCATAGTCCTACATTGGCGCCTGCGTCTACCACAACATCAAAGTCAGTTACATACTTATATGCTTCGTCTCTTACGTCGTCTTGGTATTCTGGCGGACCTCCGTTATTAACACGTTTTGTAATTAGTCTTTCAAAATGGTTGTCGGTGTCGGGCATCCAATAATCAAATACTCTTTTCATTTTTACCTATCAATATTTTAATATACTATTTAACATCATATCCCAAGGCGTGGAAGTCATTCTGGTATATTTCATACAGTCTCTGACGATCGAACTGTAGTACATTATTCGATGACGGATTTATTAATGCCCCAGTAATTTATATTTAACTCGGGCCAGTGTATAATGTTTTGTTTAATTATTTCTTTATTATACACTATAGACTTGCGTCTTCCATGCCAGCAACTCTTAACTTTACAATGTTAGTTATTTGCCATTGCTTTTGATCAAGACCTTTTAGAATGCCTAACCAGTTATTACGAATAAGCGCAAATTCATTTACAAGCTTTTCATAGTCGACTACATCAGCTTCGCCGTCGACGTATTTTTCTACATCGCGACTACTTAACGCTCGTTGGTAGTTTTCTAAGTACTTCTTAAAAAATTTACTACGTAATTTACGTAGTTCTATATTTAAGTAATTAAGAATAGCTTCGAGCTCTTGTAACTGATTAAAACGATACTCAACAATACCAGGCATAGCAGCAGAAGCTTTTTCTATGTTACCATAGAGTTTCACTTCTGCTCTAGCTTTATCTAACTCGTCGTTATAGAATGCTACTGCATCTGGGATCTTAGTTAAGTCTCGAGATATCTCACTATACCATCCCATTATTCAACTGGTCCTGTAAAAACTTCTACAATTACCCAAATCATCTATTCCCAATCCTCGTTAACTTCGTTTTCGCTTTCTTCTTCATCTAAGTAGTATTCAATAGCCCCGTCTAGAAGGTCGTCGTGGCCTAAGCAGTCTTTAAGCGTTTCGTCAGAAACACCATAGTCTACGAGCAAATCGACGTAGCGTTCAGCTACGTCGGTTATGCTTTTTTTGTCAAGGTATTCTTTAAAAATACCCCAAGTATCTGTAACTTGATTCTCGTCCACAGATATTCCCCTTACTCTGTTTCAATAACTTCGGCTTCGATAGCCTCGTCGACTTGTAAATCTTCAACGGTATTTATACTGTCCTGTTCGTTCAAAAGAAACTCTGACATTACACGATCAAGAAATTCACCAGTCCAATTCTTACGATATTCTAAGATTTCATTACCATCACGGTCTACGTACAAGTAACGATTGCCTTGCTTCTTAACAAGACCTTTTGCTTCGAACATGTCAAACAAACCACTGTACGGGTCCATGCCAGACTCGTATGGAATCTTAACCTGGACTGCTTCGAATGGTTTAGCATAACGTGTCTTCATAACTTTACAAGCAGCTCGAATACCGTGTACTTGCGATGTCTTATTACCGTCGGCGTCTTCTTTCAGCTTCAGCTTCTTCATAGCAACGACCATCGAGGACGCATATACAAATCCGCTACCACCGGAGATTTTATCGTCTGGATCAAACATATCTTGCGATGCGTAAGTGTGGTTAGTTACTACCATACCTACGTTGTACGAGCCAAACATGTTAACACAGTTTGTTACAAGAGCTTTAAGTGCTTTTGCTTTACGGCCCATATCGCCTTTCATATCACCAGCTTCGAACTGATTAAGTTCAGTCGGTGACATAAGCATACCAAGCGAGTCAACTACAAAAAGTACCTTTGGTCGATCTTCTTCAGGCATTACTTTATAGTCTGCCATAAAGGTGGCAATAGTTTTAGCAACGTCGTCGATCATTGCCATGTTAAGTTTTAGAATCTTGTCATCGCCTGTATCAACACCAAGCGCTTGTAGCCAAGACTCGTCAAGTGCGTTCTCAGAGTCAATTAGTACTACAAAGATTCCGTTTTCTTGCGCAGACTTTACAATGTTGCCTGACACAATATAAGATTTACCAGCGCCGGATTCGCCAGCGAATACTGATACTTTACCTAGCGGAATGCCTTTGTAAAAGTCACCGCTAAGCAGATAGTTAAGGGCATAGTTACCAGTAGAGATCCAATCTTTAGGATCGTTAAAACCGGAACTCATACCTGAAATAGATTTTGTTAAACTTTTTCTAAATTTTGAGGGATCAAAAGCCTTCGTCGTCATGAGTTATTCCTAATGTAATGAAAAGTAGAGCCGAACGCCTCGGCTCTACTATAGTTTGTTAGCCTTGTTGGCGTTGACGGATCATTGCCAAGATGTCTGCTGAGTTAGCAGAAGCATCAGCTGCTGGAGCAGGCGCTGCTGCTGGAGCAGGGTCTACATCAAACGGTACATCACTTGCTGCTTCAGTAACCGGTGCTGCTGCCGGAGCAGGAGCAGGTGTCGGAGCAGGTGTCGGAGCAGGTGCTGCTGATTTTACTGGATCACCAGTTGCTACACCCGGAGCCTTAAAGTAAGCTCCCCACGCTTCCGCATCATATGCTTCGCCGTCTACAGAAGCTTCAAACATTTCAGTAAGAACCTTTACCGCAGTTTCGTCTGGCTTAGCTGGCAAGAAGTCATTAAGAGTAAACAAGCCGTGAGTGTTAACAGCTTGCATTTCCTCATCACTTAGTGGACGTTCACGACGTGCCCAGGAAGAAGTTGAGTAGTCTGCGTACTCGCCTTTCTTAGTCTTATTAAGACGGAAGTCAATACCTTGAGTGTAATCAGTCGGTAGTTCTTCCATATCAGGATCCATAAGAGCCTGCTTAATAATCTGGAAGATCTGCGGGCCGATGATAAATCGACGGATTGGATTTTCCGGAGCTTCGTCGTCAGTTAGTGGGTTGTCAGTTACAAATCCTTGGAAAATGTAAGACTTCTTTTTCCAGTACTTACGGCCCATGTCTTCGAGGCTTGCGTCTTTAAACCATCCACGTACCTCTGACAGGACTGGACAAGATTCGCCATACATTTCCATACATGGTACTTGTACAATCAAAGGCTTACTATCAGTTTGCCCTTTAATCCCCGCGAACGGAAGCTTAATCATCAAACGTTCTTTCCAGAAGAAAGTGTTATTAGGGTCACTGTCAGGAAGGAAACGGAACGTTGCGTTTTGTCCTTCTTGAATATTCCAGAATGGATAGATTGGGTTTGGACCACTCGGGCCTCTGCTGCCGCCGGAGTTGTTGTCTTGTTGTGCGAGCTTCGCACGGATTTCTGCTAGAGATGTCATAATAAGTGCCTTTCAATTGCCTTTTAATATGTTTTGTGTGTGCCTTTAGTGTGTAGCACAGTTTATATACTACACAATATTACTTAGTCTGTCAATAAAAAAATTATAGATTTTCGATATATTTTTCTAAGTCAATTGACTCAGGTAGTCTGTTTGCCGCTAGAGTTTTATAGTCACGTCGTGTGTTGTTGGTCTTGTTAATATTACGTACATCAAAGCCGAGCATTCTAGTTCTAGCAAACTGGCGTAGATCCTTTAGGAAATTATACCAGTCTTGTCTAACATGATCATCTTTGTCGCCTACTAGATTGTCGCTATACATTACTGTAATTTTTTCATCATCGATCGAACAGCTACATTGCCCTAAACTTTCACCGCCCCGTGAATATTCAAAATCATAAAAGCGTGCGTCGCCTGGAACGTTAGTTACTTGTCCGTCTTCGGTGCCTATAGTAATAGAAGGAAACTGTCCTCTAAGTTTGTTGAACAGTTGTTCTGCTACTGCGTTTAGGTTATCCATGGTATTGGTCCTTTAATTTATCTAAGTATTCAACAGCTCTTTTGTTATTGCGTAATGCTTGTATTTCTTGTCTAGAAAAATTACTGTTGCCTTTGTTATTACGTTTCATTTGCTCTGACATGTGTTTCAGAAACTTATCTTGGGAAGGATTGTCAACAAAGTTATTAGTGTATAATTGCCACACACGGCGCCATGCTAGTAGCTTTCTTATTCCGTTTTTAATTCCATTGTCAACTACTCCGCCATCGTCGTCAACGCCCATGGCAGCGATATCACGCCTGAATTGTGCTTTTCTATCTGAGAACGATCCTAGCTGATTACCTTCTTTATCTACTAGAGGTAGTCCCTCATTGTCCCTGTTTCCCTCCCAGAAACGGACTGCGCCTTTGCCTTTAAGCTCGGCACGTGCTTCTGGACTCGGAGCGTCTCTGCCGGCGCTGCCTGCTCTGTCTGGGTTTTTCACTTTGTTCAAAGTCTGTGAGTAGTATCGATAAGCATCGCTTGGTGATTTACGTCTGCTAGGGCCACCGGTGTCTGTTGCGTACTCTTCAATCTTTTGGTAGAATCCTACAAGGGTATCAAACCACCCTCGTAACTGTGTAAAGTACCCGGGTTCTTCTACTTCGACAGTTTCTAACAATTCTTGTAGTATTTCAAACTCTTCAACAAGTCCGGCAACTTCGTCTCTTCTATTATACAGTTCGTCGAACGCTTCGGGCGTAAGAACCAAATCGCCTTCGATGATATCAATAGCATCTATTCGTGTTTTTGTAACAATTTCATCACGAACGTCTTGTAACCTTTCAGCGAAGTTATATGCTTTTCTTCTAATTAATTTACCAACATTAGTTTCAACAGCATCGTACTTATTGTTAACAATCTGTTGTTGTCTGTCAGAGCGATCAGTAGTTTGTGATAGTTCAAACAGATCTTCTACGTCTTCGTTTAGATCAACAAGATCGTCGTAATCGAACTTAGTAATATCATCCCAACTAGACAATATTACCTCGTTAACTTCCCTGTGTAACACCATAAATTCATCGTTGTAGAATTTGTAACGTTTCTGCATCTTTTCAACTAAGTCATCAATTTGATTAATACGATTAGTTGTTGAGGAAACAAAATTATTCGGCATATTGTCTATTGTAGAAAACGCATCAACATCTGCTCTTAGTCTAGTAGTATCTACACCAAATATGTAGTCTGAATCAATGTCAGCGTCTTCGCTTTGTGATTCTGCTGTGAGTCTATCAAAAGTTGTATTGATTTTTTCAATAAACTGCTTTTGTCTTTCGATAATAACCTTGTATAGTCTCTCGTCAAGTTCTTCAAACTCTTCCTTGCCGGTAATAGCATTACTAATAATTTTTGCTTTTTCGCTGAATTCAGCGTCAAGTATTATTTGCATGTTAGCTAACTCGTCAATCTCGATTCCAGCTACGTCTGATTCAATATTGCTTACTAGTACGTTAAGTGGTTCGATTACTGCGTCAAACGCTGCCTCGTTGCTTGTGGTTTCGGCTTCGATCTCTTTGAATGTTTTCAGCTGGCCGGAGATAATTCTGCGACGCTCTTGTTCTCTCTTAGCAGTCTCTTGAGCGTCGGCTCTTATTTCATCACGGTTAGCTAGTTCTTCTTCGCCAGCAGCGTCTCTTGCTGCGCCTTGATCATCTAGTTCTTGGACTGCTTGCTCTAACTTAGCAGTGCGGTTTGCTGCTTGTTGATCTAGTTGATCTACGTCAAGATCAACTGGCTCATTAGCATCAATTACACTTTGCTCTTTTGAATGCTTTTGAATAGCATCCGGTACTACTTGTGTTAGTAGACTTAGAGAGTAAAGTATTCTATCAGAAAGATTAAAATCAGGTTTGCCGCCGGTAACTGCTATCGAGTTTAGATTTCTAGGATTAAATCCATAATATAAAGTTGAATTACCGCTTTGGCTGTTAAGGAAATCTTCTTGTGCCTTATACTTAACATAAGTTTGTTTAAGATTGTTTATATATTTTTCCCTGCTTGCGGGATCTAACAATTTACTCTCAGTGTTGTCAATCTCTCTGGTTAGACGCAAAATGTAACTAGCACGAGCTTCGCCTTGTTCAGCATCAAACATATTAACGATTTCTTTATGAACTGCTGTTGCTGCGTCAAGTTGATCTTGAGCACTATTGTCAGCATCGGGAGATGCTGCACCTACAAATCCACCAGTGCTGTCATTAGGTACTCGGTTTGTTGCCATCCATTGATCTATATCACTTCTTACATTGTCAATGTAACGTCGATCTGCTATAGCGCTTGCTCCTACGATTTTAGCTGCGTTACGTATTGCGTTACGTACAGCTTTTTCTTGTTCAGCAGCTAGTCTGTTTTCAGTAGCTATACGCTTTGCTTCGTCTCGTATAAAGTTTCTGTTAGCTGCTTCTTCTTCGCCAGCACGAAATCTGTCTGCAGTTTCTTGAGCAGCTTGACGTATTTCATCACGAATAGCTTTTTCTTGTTCAGCAGCTAAGTTTTTTTCTTTAGCTATGCGTGCTGCCGTAGCTCGTATAGCGTCACGTATAGCCGTCTCTTGGTCTGCTGCTGCTTTATTATCAGTAGCAGTTTTTTCTGCTGCGTTACGTATAGCGTCACGTACAGCTTTTTCTTGGTCTGCTGCTGCTTTATTATCAGTAGCAGTTTTTTCTGCTGCGTTACGTATTGCATCACGTATAGACGTCTCTTGGTCTGCTGCTGCTTTATTATCAGTAGCAGTTTTTTCTGCTGCGTTACGTATTGCATCACGTACAGCTTTTTCTTGTTCAGCAGCTAATTGTTTTTCCCTAGCAATACGTGCTGCTTCGTCTCGTATGAAATTTCTGTTAGCTAGTTCTTCTTCACCAGCTCTTTTTCTATCTGCTGCGTCTTGTGCGGCCTGACGTATTTCATCACGAATAGATAGTTCTTGACTAGCTGCTCTTGTTCTAGCTATTTCTTCACCGGCGTCTTTTGCACGCTGTCTTATTTCATCACGAATAGCTTTTTCTTGTTCAGCAGCTAAGTTTTTTTCTTTAGCAATGCGCTTTGCTTCGGCTCGTATAAAGTTTCTATTAGCTGCTTCTTCTTCGCCTGCTCTTTTTCTGTCCGCAGCTTCTTGAGCTGCTTGACGTATAGCGTTTCTAATATCTGTTTCTTGGCTTGCTGCGTCATCTCTAGCTACTTTATCTTTTGCTTTTTGGCGTATAGCATCACGTATAGCTGCTTCTTGTTTAGCAGCTTGAATCAATGCTCTTTGTTCCTGCGTTAGCTCAAAATCTTTTTGCTTACCTTTGAGGCTATTAATAATAGGAGCAACAGCATCGATAGTAGGAATTAAACTAACTAATTGCTGTTGCCAAGAAGGGTTGCCAGTAGTTGCCCATTTCTTCAATTCTGCATACGCAACAGTTCTAGAGCCGGTGTCTGTTCTAAATATATCCGACATTGATAAACTGTTCAATACACGTTTGTTAAACGTAGTAGTATACTCTGGTGCATCTCTATACGTTTTCTTTATATTTACTATTTTTTCTTCGGCTGCATCTGTTAAGCGTTTAAGGTCATCATCTATTTGGTTACCTAGTTCACTAACTTTTTGAAAGGCCGTTTCGACGTCTGCGGCAGTAAGTTCTTTGCCTGTTACTTGGCTAAGCGCATCAACAACACTAATATCTTTACCGTCAGCAATGTCAATAGCGTCTCCGAGCTGTTGCAGAGTAAAGCCTATGCCAACATCTTTTGTAGTGTCAACTGTGCCTAATTGTTTTCCTTGTAAACCTTGGCCTATATTATCTACTATAGTTTTTGCGTAACGATTGATTTCTTTAAAAGCAAAGTTTCCATCGCCGCCGTATACTTTTTGCACATAGTCAGCTACATTATCAACACCGGCACTACTCATGTTCGCTTTACTCGGGCTGCGATAATCGTCAATAAGTGCAGCTTGTGATACTGTAACCCAATCAGCTAGCACTGGTAAATTTTCTACACCCACTAACTTCCCAGCAGCCTTGGTTCCCAAAGTATTAATAGAAAACCAAATGCTTTTTAATTCACTAAAGCTAAATTTTTTCGATTTATTTTTAGCGATTTTGGTTAAGGATTTTAGATTAGTGCGCACGTTATACATATCAGTAGTCTGCTCGTTAATAAACTTAGCAGTTACGTTGTTGATGTGTTTTTCAAATTTATCAAAATATTTAGACATTAGATATCCTACAATGTATTGTAGTATTTATCAATAACTACGACTGACAAATATAGGGAGTGGCGTTTCGTAGTCGTCGTCTTCCTCGACCGTAGTAAACGTACTATAGATTCTTGGATCCCAATCTTTCAATACAGTCATCATTCGAATAATCAATAGTACACTACTAATTAAATCGTCAGTTTCGCCCGGCTTTGCTTTAAAGCTATTGCCGCTTGCTACATAGCCTTTTAGTTCACCGAGCAACACTTTACTGTGTATTCGCATCTTGCCGTTTTCGAGCATAGTCTTAAGTCGTGTACAAGCGCCAATCTTAGAACCGTGTGTAGTGTTAAATCCTTTACGGAACTTTCTAACGTGACCTTTACGTATTGGCTCACTTACAAAGTAACCAGGAATGTTTTCTTCGCCATAGTCTTGTATTACTAACAGTGCTGCTTCGCCGATGCCGTTGTTTTCTACACTCCAGTACAATGCTGAACCGGGGACGTCCTCGGAGATATATTTGCAAATATCTTTTAGTATTCGTATTTGCTGAGGTATCGGAGTTGTATTGTGACGCCATTCTGCTACTTGCTCGTACGAAGGTAACTCGTACACTTGGATAGCAGAGTAGTCGCCTCCTGTTCCCATACTCGGATCAAGTGCTACAGCATAGGTTGCTTTTGGATCAAGCTTTTTGAACCATCGCACTTGCCCCATGTTCATCATAGGTTCAGACGTTGATGTGTTTGCTAACCACATACTGTCGAGCAGCGTTTCGTCAAAGATTAGAAACTCACAGCCGTACTCTCGACGAAAGCGTTCCTCGCCAATACGACCAATCTCTTCTGCTTTCCAATCCTCGTCACGGTCTGGGTGTTCGTTCCAGTGTGCTATAAAACTATGAAAGCCGTTTGTTCCTACTTCGCTTTCGTTGCCGTACTCGTCAAACTTTTGTTCTGCTTGCTTCCATATCTGCGCAAACGTATCTTCATCTGAGTTAGGTGTTGATGTAATAATAGCACGACCGCCAGTTGCTAGCGTAGGTGATATGGAAGTCCAGAATTCATCCGCAATGTTTGGTTGTACGAATGCAAACTCATCACAGTATAGTAATGAAATACTCATACCACGACCAGTAGTACCTGTGGTTGTTTGACTTACAATTCTACTACCATTTTCAAATTCGATCGAACCTTTGTTATAGCTTGTAACGCCTGCTCTAATATGGTTAGGACATAGTTCATACACGTAGCGTATACGCTGCATGATTTCCTGTGCGCCTGTGTATTTGTGCGCAGCAATAAGAATAGTTTGATCCGGAACAAACATTGCGTACCACGCAAGATAGATAGCAGCACAAGTGGTCTTACCTGTTTGCCTCGGCATCATATTAATATTAAAGCGATAGTTGTGATAGCTATCCATCAGTCTTAGCTGATACTCAAAAGGATCAAATAATAGTTTGCCTTTTACCGGATGCTGAATGTGAGCAAATTGTTTAGCAAAGTACAAATAGCCCGTTTCAGGGTCCATACACTTCATTAACTGAGCTATTTGTTCTTGCGTGTAAGATTGTTTTTGGTGCGGCTTTTTTACAAGCGCACTATCATTTATGGTAGACATACTATAATTTATATAGTGCTGTCAGCTCCGCTTTGATTCTTGACTCTTGTTCTGTCATTTCGTCAGCTACTGGTGGATCACCGGGACTTGCTTTAGCTTTGTAAGACTTTTTACTCTTATGTAGGTCGTTGCCTTTGAGCATAACATCAGACATGTCGCCTATGCTAGTGTCATCTGCACCGTTATCCCAATCTTCTTCAACCTGGCATTCTTCTTCAAGATCGTGGTCACCGCCGCACATATCACATCCGGAAGCTTGGTGTGCGTCATCTTGGTCTTTGAACAAGCTTAGTAGCTTTGCCATATCTGTACTAGACATTTGTAATCTCCTATAACTTATTTATATGATCTTTAAGGTCAACTGTAGCTGCCTCGGTGTAAATTGTTTTACCAGGAAAAAATTTAGCTAAGTTTTGCTGCTTCCCGTAAATTTTACCAACTTTTCCTCTTCCGCCAGAGAAGTTTGAAATAACATAAGGACTTTTATTTCTATACTTTGATACATTCATATTTGTAGTTGTACCGCTGCGTTGTAGTACCCGTTCTACATCATACTCGGGCTGAGCAGGTGAAGTTGCCGGAGCTGTATCTTTAGGCTTACTATCAGACGCTCTACGTCCTGTTTCAGCACTGCCACTGCTACGTCCTCCTGAACCTGTAGTTGGAACGCCATTGTTGAAGCCGTCTGTGTCACCTGTTGGTCCTGATCCGCCACGTCCTCCTGAACCTGTAGTTGGAACGCCAGCATCGAATCCGTCTGTGTCACCTGTTGGTCCTGATCCGCCAGTTCCTGGTCCAAAGTCTTCAACGTCGCCATCAAAGTCTTGATCAGCGTCTACATCTACA
>Ga0115571_1002145_pt1 | contig 13213 bp, 8 predicted proteins | sample COGITO_mtgs_1205_FD_87293 | JGI IMG/M metagenome (GOLD analysis project Ga0115571, IMG submission 87293) | Pelagic marine microbial communities from North Sea - COGITO_mtgs_120531 | ecosystem: Environmental > Aquatic > Marine > Epipelagic | place: Germany:Helgoland, sampling site Kabeltonne...
CATTTGGTGCGAAAAGCGAAAACATTGTAATGCTAGACAGTAAAGGAGTCATCAGAAAAGATCGTGAAAATTTAACGTCTCAGAAAGCCGAGTTTGCAACCCAACGAACTATTGATACTTTAGAAGAAGCAATGAAAAATGCCGATGTATTTATTGGTCTTTCGACTTCTGATATTGTAAGCCCAGAAATGCTCATCACAATGGCAAAAAATCCAATTGTGTTTGCAATGGCAAACCCTGACCCAGAAATAAAATACCATCTCGCCGTTAAAACACGAGACGATATCATTATGGCAACGGGACGAAGTGACACCCCTAATCAAGTCAATAATGTACTTGGTTTTCCGTTCATATTTAGAGGTGCCTTAGATGTGAGAGCGACTTCTATTAATGAAGAAATGAAAAAAGCAGCGGTCATTGCACTGGCCGATCTTGCAAAAGAACCCGTTCCAGAACAAGTAAATATTGCTTATGGAGAAACACGATTGACTTTTGGCAAAGACTATATCATTCCAAAACCATTTGACCCTCGTCTGATTGCAGCAATTCCGCCCGCAGTAGCAAAAGCGGCAATCGAAAGCGGTGTGGCCTTAGCACCAATTACGGATTGGGAGCATTACGAAGACACCCTTTTAGAGCGGATGGGGTCCGACAATAAAATTGTAAGACTTTTATTTAACAGAGCAAAACTAAATCCGAAACGTGTTGTTTTTGCAGAAGCCGATCAATTAAATGTGCTTAAAGCAGCACAAATTGTTTTAGAAGAAGGGGTGGCAACTCCTATTTTATTAGGACGACGAGATGAAATAGAACGTTTGATGGAAGAATTGGAATTTGATGATGAAGTGTTGATTATCGACCCAAAATCCGATGAAAGTAGTATTCAAAAAAATAAATACGCTGAAATATATTGGAAACAACAACAGCGAAAAGGCATTACACTTTTAGCGGCTCAAAAATTAATGCGTGAACGTAATTATTTTGCGGCAATGATGGTAAATGAAGGGGATGCTGATGCCCTTGTTTCTGGATATTCTACTAATTATGGATCCGTACTAAAACCAATGTTGAATTTAATTGGGATGGCACCCGGAACCACACGAATTGCCGCCACTAATGTGATGATTACACAAAGAGGTCCTATGTTTTTGAGTGATACAGCGATCAATATAAATCCATCTGCAGATGATCTGATAAAAATTGCACAAATGACATCAGGCGTTGTTAAAATGTTTGGTATTGAACCTGTGATGGCGATGACTTCATACTCAAACTTTGGCTCATCTAAGGATAAAACTGCAACTAAGGTAAGAGAAGCGGTTTCGTATCTGCATCGAAGACACCCAGATTTATTAGTAGATGGAGAATTACAAACAGATTTTGCGTTGAACAGTGATATGTTAAAAGAAAACTTTCCTTTTTCTAGACTAGCAAATAAAAAAGTAAATACACTAATTTTTCCAAATTTAGAATCGGCAAACATTACCTACAAATTGTTAAAAGAACTCAATAAAGCAGAATCTATTGGACCAATTGTGATGGGATTACGCAAGCCTGTTCACATTTTACAACTAGGCGCCAGTGTCGATGAAATAGTGAATATGACTGCTGTTGCGGTCGTTGATGCACAGCAAAAAGGAAAAGCAGGAAATTAACACTCTCAACCCCTTTCTTTTTTCTTCTTAAAATATTGTATTATTTTAGTACATTTGAAGTTCAAAGGAAGCGAAGATATGATTACACACATTGAGGGTAAATTAGTTGAAAAAACTCCTACTCACGTCATTATAGACTGTAATGGTATTGGGTATTTTATTAACATCTCACTTCATACATTTTCTCAAATACCAGATCAAGAAGCAATTAAAATCTTCACCCACCTTCAGGTGAAAGAAGATTCTCATACGCTTTACGGATTTATTAGTGCTTCAGAAAGAGAAATTTTTAGACTGTTAATTTCTGTTAGTGGAATTGGCGCAAATACTGCACGTACCATGCTTTCATCGCTTACACCCAAACAAATTAGAGAAGGAATTGCTGTTGGAGACGTAGCTTTGATACAATCCGTAAAAGGCATTGGTCTTAAAACAGCACAAAGAGTCATCATCGATTTAAAAGATAAAATTCTTAAAATTTATGATATTGATGAAACTTCCTTGACTCAAAACAATACAAACAAAGATGAAGCGTTATCTGCTTTAGAAGTTTTAGGTTTTATGAAAAAACAATCCGAACGCATTGTCGATAAGATCGTAGGATCTTCCCCAGATGCCACTGTAGAATTTATTATTAAGGAAGCGCTTAAAAACCTGTAAATCACTTGAAAACCGCTAACTATAAACCATATTTTAAAAGGCTCTTTTTTGCAGTCTTGTTTTTGCATAGTACTTCAGCTTTGTTAGCACAAGAACCTACGACTGTTAGAGATTCTACATCCACCACCTTTTCGTTTGGAAAACTAGATACGCCAGATCCAGCGAGTATTGAAAGTAAATACACTTACGACCCACTTACAGACCGCTATTTCTACACCTCAACCGTTGGGGATTTCAATATTAATTACCCTGTTATCTTAACACCAAAAGAATTTCAAGACTTAGTTGTCAAAGAAAGTTTGAAAGCCTATTACAAAGAAAAATTAGCTGCGTTAGACGGAAAGAAAGAAGGCTCTGAAGAAGCTAAGAAAAATCTAATTCCAGATTTATACATCAACTCCAAGTTTTTTGAAACCATATTTGGGAGTAATGTAATTTCGGTAGTCCCACAAGGATCTGTAGAAATGGATCTTGGAGTGATGTACACAAAACAAGAAAATCCAGCATTTTCACCAAGAAATCAAAGTAATTTTACATTTGATTTCGATCAACGGATTAGTTTAAGTTTGACAGGAAAAGTAGGAACCCGATTAATCGTCAATGCGAATTATGACACCCAATCCACTTTTGATTTTCAGAATTTATTCAAAATTGAATACACACCACTTAATAATCCAGAAGAACTGCTTGGTGAAAAAGCAGGAAACTTGATTAATAAAGGAAGACAATTAGAAGACTCAGGAAGACAACTCCTTTCAGATCCCAATGGTGGAGCACAAAACCTTGCTCAAAAAGAATTAAATAAACTTAATTCTGATAATGAAGACTCAATTTTACAAAAACTCGAACTCGGTAATGTAAGCATGCCTCTCAATAGTTCCCTTATTACAGGGGCACAAAGCTTATTTGGTGTAAAAACTGAATTACAGTTTGGAAAAACAAGAGTTACAGCCGTGTTTTCAGAGCAACAATCCGAAACACGTTCAGTGACTGCACAGGGTGGAGGGACATTAGAAGACTTTGAGTTTTTTGGTTTAGATTATGATGAAAACAGGCACTTTTTTCTAGGCCATTACTTTAGAGAACGATATGATGATGCACTCAAAAACTATCCATTTATCAACTCGCAAGTTCAAATTACAAGGGTAGAAGTTTGGATAACCAACCGAACGAACCGTATTGAAAACGTCCGAAATATTGTTGCACTCCAAGATTTAGGAGAATCTTCAGAGATTGGGTTAACAGCAATTCCAACAGGATTTGTAAATGTAGGCCCCAATGCATATCCAGATAATGGAAATAATAAGTTTGATCCTACAAATATCGGCACTGGCTCTCTGCTTTCTGAAGCCGTCCGAGATATTGCTACCGTCCAATCAGGATTTTTAATCCCCGGGGTCAATGAAGGATTTGATTATGGAAAGCTCGAAAATGCGCGAAAATTAACTCAAGGAAACGAGTTTACAGTTGACACCCAATTAGGATATATTTCTTTAAATCAACGCCTTCAAAATGATGAGGTCTTAGCCGTTGCTTATCAATATACGGTAGGAGATCAAGTGTATCAAGTTGGAGAGTTTGCAAATGACGGACTCGCCGCAACGGATGTTGAGGTGGATCAGAATACAAACATACAAACCGTTACCAATCAGAGTTTAGTCCTAAAAATGTTAAAGAGTGCCGTTACCAACGTCAATCTTCCTATATGGGATTTGATGATGAAAAACATTTATAATACAGGAGCCTATCAATTAGATCAAGAAGATTTTAGATTAAATATTTTCTATAATGAAACCTCAGCACTCAACTATATCACACCCGCAGGTTCGGATCCATTTCCAGCGCCCACAGGAAACAATGACCCAATAGAGGAAACGCCTTTAATTCGATTGTTTAACTTCGATCGATTAAACTTTAATAACGATCCTCAGAACAAAGGTGATGGTTTTTTTGATTTTGTACCGGGTGTTACCGTCATTCCTCAAAACGGTAAAATTATATTCACCAAAGTAGAGCCTTTTGGAAGTTATTTGTTTGAAACCCTGCGACTCAATGGTTCTGAAAACTATGAAGGCGACCAAACAACCTATAACGCGAATCAATCAAAATACGTTTATAGATCCCTCTATAAGAGCACCAAAACAGCAGCATTACAAGACAGTGAAAAAAACAAATTTTTGATGCGGGGTCGCTATAAATCTTCTGGAAGTTCAGGCATTCCGATTGGCGCTTTTAATGTCCCACGAGGGTCTGTAAAAGTAACTGCTGGAGGACGTGTCCTTGTAGAAGGTGTTGACTATACCGTGAATTATCAAATTGGAACTGTCCAAATTTTAGATCCCTCATTACAAGCTTCAAATACCCCTATTCAGGTGTCGGTTGAAAACAATGCGGTCTTTGGACAACAAACAAAACGTTTTACAGGAATTAACGTAGAGCACCAATTCAACGAAAACTTTGTGTTAGGTGCCACCGTTTTAAACTTAAATGAACGCCCCATAACACAAAAAGCAAATTATGGCAGCGAATCAATCAACAATACTATTTTTGGGTTTAATGGAAACTATTCAACAGAAGTTCCATTCCTCACCCGATTGGCAAACAAACTACCAAACATTGATACGGATGTAGCATCCAACCTCTCCTTACGAGGGGAGTTTGCCTATTTAAAACCGGGTGCTCCAAAAGGAACCGATTTTGAAAGTGAAGTCACTTCTTATGTTGATGATTTTGAAGGCACACAAAATGGGATTAGTTTATTAAGTCCACAATCTTGGTTTTTATCAAGTCGCCCTAAAGGTCTTGGGCGTGTATATACAGAAGGTGGTGAAGATGAGTTAGGGTATCAGAACGGATTTGATAGAGCACACTTAAACTGGTACACAGTCGATCCTATTTTTTACAGCAGCCAACGCCCTGGAAGCATTACAGATGACGATGTTTCTGATCTTTATGCTAGGAGAGTTTTTATTGATGAACTGTTTCCACAAGTTGACATCGTTACTGGACAGTACACCGTTATCAACACCTTAGATTTAGTTTATAACCCTACAGAAAGAGGCCCCTACAATTATAAGCCCGATGCTGCAGACGGGATTTTAGAAACACCACAAAACAGTTGGGCAGGAATCACCAGACAACTCACCTCTACAGATTTTGAACAATCAAATGTAGAATACATTGAGTTTTGGTTGATGGATCCCTTTTTGGACAACCCCTCTAATCCTGGTGGAAAATTAGTATTTAATTTAGGGAACATTTCGGAAGATGTTATTAAAGATGGAAAGAAACAATATGAAAATGGACTTCCAGAAGATGGTGACATTAGTTTTTTATCACCAACCACATGGGGAACCGTAACGCCTCAAAATCAGTCCTTAATTTATGCGTTTTCATCGCAAGGCTCCGAACGTAACAATCAGGATGTTGGTTTGGATGGCTATGATGATATCGAAGAAAGTAACACCTCCGACGCACGATTCACTGCCTTTAGAGCACTTGAAGATCCAGCAAATGATAATTACAAATATTACCTAAATACAGAAGGGGATATTTTTGAGCGTTACAAAAGATATAATGGACTTGAAAGAAATTCACCAGATACGGTTTCAGACACCGATCGTGGTTCTACAACACTTCCAGATGTAGAAGATATTAATAGAGATAACACTATGAATACCATAGACAGTTATTATGAATATGAAATAGAGATTTCTACTTCAGATCTAAATAATCCAAGCAACTCCTTTATAGTTGATAGAAAATCAGTTTCAAATATCACTTTGCCAAATGGGTCTTCTTCTGGAACAATCAACTGGTATCAGTTTCGAATACCAGTTTCAGAATTCACAAATGATGTTGGAGGAATATCCGATTTTAGATCCATTCGATTTGCACGTATGTATTTAAAAGAGTTCACAGAATCAACAGTGCTTCGATTTGGAACCTTGGATTTAGTACGAAGCGATTGGCGTCGTTATCAGTTATCATTAGATGAAGAGTCGAATGAGGCGACGCTGTCCGATCCCACTGATTTTAGTGTTGGAATCGTAGGGATTCAAGAAAATGATGGCGGTTATGTATCTCCACCAGGAGTTGAGCGCGAACAATTAAACAACAACAACAGCATTGTGCGTCAAAACGAACAATCCTTAGTATTGGATGTTTGTGAGTTGGAATCTGAAGATGCGAGAGGTGTTTTCAAAAACATCAATGTGGACATGCGTCAGTACAAAAAACTGAAAATGTTTATCCATGCCGAAGATGGTGAAACGGATAGCTTTGAAGAAGGAAGCTTAGTAGGGTTTATTAGAATGGGAAATGATTTTACTCAAAATTATTACCAAATAGAAATTCCTTTGCGTAAATCTTCAGGAGCTTCAGGAGCCACTCCAAACGAGGTTTGGCCAGTAGAAAATGAGATTGATATTCCCTTAGAATTTCTAGAAAAAATAAAAGCCTTGGGTATTAGCCAAGGAACCTTAGGCAATGAAGTTCCAACATTTTATAATGTGATTGATGGAGTCTTACAAGAAAATCCCGTTTTAGATTTTACGCCATTTTCTTTAGGTACAAACTCTGATCCTGTAGAACAACGAATTGCCATTAAAGGAAATCCAAATTTTGGAGACATTCGAACCTTAATGGTAGGGGTCAAAAATATTAGTGGAAATGCACAATGTGCTGAAGTTTGGTTCAATGAGTTGCGTCTTGCAGACATGGATAACGAAGGAGGCTGGGCTGCCATTTTGAGTATGGATAGCAACATCGCCGATTTTATGAACATCAATGCCACCGCAAAACGAAGCACGACTGGTTTTGGAAGTTTAGAACAAGGACCAAATCAGCGAAGTCGTGAAGACTTAAAACAATACGATGTGGTTACCAATATGAATCTGGGGCAATTGTTACCAAAAAAATGGGGCTTGGAAATTCCTTTTAATTACGGACAAAGTGAAGAGCTTATCACACCCGAGTACGACCAGCAATACAAAGATTTAAAACTTCAAAGTCGATTGGATGCTGCCACATCTTCGGAAGAACGTGAGCGTATCAAAACGCAATCTGAAGATTATACAAAACGACAAAGTATTAATTTTATAGGCGTCCGAAAACAACGTACTGGAGATGCCAAACCTAGAATGTATGACGTCGAAAATTTAACGATGAACTATTCGTTCAATCAAATTAAACACCGCGATTTTGAAATTGAAAACTCTTTAGATCAAAATGCAAGAGTTGGGGCCAACTATAATTATAGTTTTAATCCCATAAAACTAGAACCCTTCAAGAAAAATGATTCTCTATTTGTAAATAAATACTGGAAACTCATAAAAGACTTTAATTTAAACTTACTGCCTTCCAATCTTTCTGTGAGTTCAGATTTTGTGCGTCAATTTAACAGTCAGAAATTTAGAGATGCTGACTTGGGCGCTAATAATATTACAGTCGATGAATTGATTAGAAGAAACTATACGTTTGATTTTCAATACACCGTCAATTACAACCTTACGGATGGGCTACGCCTTAACTTTACGTCTTCTACAAATAATATTGTAAGAAATTATTTTATAGACGATGAATTAAATGGTGATCAAGACCCCGAACTTGGAGTGTGGGATCGCTTCTTTGATTTTGGAGATCCAAACCGACACACGCAACAATTAGGAATCAATTATGAATTGCCGTTAAATAAATTTCCGGCATTAAGTTTTGTGACTTCTAATTATTCCTACACTGGAGATTTTCAATGGAACAAAGGCTCTGACCTATTGGTAGGAGATGACGATATTACACTAGGAAATTCCATTTCTAATGCGAACCAACACAACTTGAATACATCGTTTGATATGCGCAATCTCTATCGTTATTTAGGGATAAAAAAATCCTCAAGGAGAGGGAGTAGAGCTAGAAAAACAGAGGATAACACACAAAGCCGTAGAGTCTCCTCCAAATCAAATAAAATTAACTTAAAGGATTTTGGAATTGGATTGTTAACCAGTATCAACCGAATGCAAGTTAATTACTCCGAAGGAAACAGCTCCTTTTTACCGGGCTACCTTCCAGCTCCTGGGTTCTTAGGAACACTTCGACCAACCGCTGGATATACCTTTGGAAGTCAACGTGATATTAGAAGAATTTCTGCAGAAAATGGCTGGCTTACAACCTTTGAAGATTTCAACCAGCAGTACACAGAAACGCATACCCAAAATATTGACTTTTCTATTAATATGGAACCCATCTCCGATCTGAAAATTGATTTGAATGGAGGGAAAACGTATGCAACTAACGATACTGAAACTTTTAATGCCGTTGGCAATACATATAATTCATTAATCCAAAATACGTTTGGGAATTTCAATATATCAACGATATTAATTAAAACAGCTTTTAGTCAAAGTGACGAAAATCAATCCGTTCCATTTGAAGAATTTAAAAGCAACCGTTTGGTAATTGCCAACCGTTTGGCTCAGAGCTTTTATGGTGCCAATGGATACAACACCGATGCAGATGGCTACCCTGAAGGTTTTGGAAAAAACAGTCAAGCCGTATTATTACCCGCGTTTTTAGCAGCTTACTCCGGTAAAAAATCAAATAAAATTAGTTTGGACGCTATCAGAGACATCCCTATTCCTAATTGGACGCTGAAATATACCGGGTTTATGAAAAACAAATGGTTTAAAAAGCACTTTAGAAGATTCTCTATAACTCATGGCTATAATGCATCATATACCATCAATCAGTTCAGAAAAAACCTTGATTACCAAGCTGCAGATCCAAACGTAGCGTATGGAGATCAAAATAATGAAACCAAAGATCAATCGGGTAATTATAAACCCGAAATGCTATACAGCAACATCAATTTGGTAGAACAATTTAGTCCTTTGGTGAAGCTCGATTTTGAAATGAAAAACTCAATTAAAGCCACTGCCGAAGTTAAAAGAGACCGTAGTCTTTCTTTAAGTTTCGATAACAATCTTCTTACTGAAATCCATGGGAATGAATATATTTTTGGACTTGGCTATCGAATTAAAGATTTAAAAATTCGATCGAAATTAGCAGGTCCACGTAGAATCATTAAAAGTGATTTGAATATGAAAGCCGATATTTCAATGCGAAATAATAAAACGATCATTCGGTATTTGGATTTAGACAACAATCAAGTGAGTGCAGGTCAAACGATTTGGAGTATGCGTTATGCCGCAGATTATGCGTTTAGTAAAAACTTAACAGCCATCTTTTATTTTGACTATGCATTCTCAGAATATGCAATATCAACGGCATTTCCTCAAACGACGATTCGTTCAGGATTTACCTTACGTTATAACTTTGGAAATTAATACAAACCACATTAATATTATAAAATCATGAATGTTCCTACAGATTTAAAATACACAAAAGATCACGAATGGGTAAAAGTTGACGGCGACCTAGTAACCGTTGGAATTACCGATTTTGCACAAAGTGAATTGGGTGATATTGTTTATGTTGAAGTTGACACCTTAGACGAGGAATTAGAAGCTGATGCTGTTTTTGGAACTGTGGAAGCAGTCAAAACCGTTTCAGATTTGTTCTTGCCTTTGGCAGGAGAAATCATTGAATTTAATGAATCTTTAGAAGAAGAGCCTGAAAAAGTAAATGACGACCCTTATGGCGAAGGCTGGATGATCAAAATTAAGGTAGCCGACACATCAGATTTGGAAACTCTTTTGAGTGCAGATGAATATAAAGAAATTATAGGTGCTTAAAAACTACTTGATACACAGCATCTCATTATTATATACAATCTCAATAGGGGTTTTAGGTTTAGCGCATCTTACAAAAGTGCCAAAACTCAACACCGGTTTTGATGATAAAATAGCACATTTTGTTTTGTATGCTGGGCTTTGTTTGTTTTGGTTTATGAGTTTCCATGTTCTAAAATCAAACTCAAGTTTGCTTTTAGCATCGTTACTGTCAATAGCTTATGGAGCTGTTATCGAAATATTGCAAGGAGTTCTCTCTATTCATAGAACAACCGATATCTTTGATCTTGTAGCAAATTGTCTAGGAGTTTTCGCTATGTCCCTAATTATTAAGGTAAAAAAAGAAGTAATCATTAAAAAACTTTAAACTCTTGTGTATTTATTAATTTTTTAAGTAATTTAACCCTCGCAAAAAATAACACCAAAAATGGAATTAAAGAAAAACTCAAAAGCAGATGTTAGTAAGAATGCATCTCTCTATTTCGCAGTTGGTTTAGCACTTATGTTGTTTTTATCATACAGTGCGCTTAATCATAAGACTTATGATAAATCAGCAATTGATATCGGAAAATTAGATTTAGATGCAGAACTCGATGAAGAAATTCCTTTAATAGATCAATTAACTCCACCACCACCACCGCCACCACCACCGGCAGCACCAGAAGTCATAGAAATTGTGGAGGATGAAGAAGAAATTGAAGAAACGGTTATTGAATCTACAGAAACGGATCAAGACGAAGAAATTGAAATAGAAGAAATTGAAGTAGAAGAAATTTATGAAGATGTTGAGGTGCCTTTCTCTGTGATTGAAAATGTACCTGAATATCCAGGATGTGAAAAAGGATCTAACGCTGATAAAAGAAAATGTATGTCTGCTAAAATTGCAAAATTTGTACAACGCAAATTTAATACAGATTTAGCGGGTGATTTAGGCCTGTCAGGAAGACAACGTATCAGTGTGATTTTCAAAATTGACAAAAAAGGGAATGTAACTGGTGTACGATCTAGAGCACCACACCCACGATTAGAAAAAGAAGCGGCACGTGTAATTAATATGTTGCCAAAAATGAAACCAGGACGTCAACGCGGAAAAGCTGTGATCGTTCCATACTCTTTACCTATTACGTTTCAAGTTCAAGATTAAGTTCTTTTAACGTTGTTAAACTATATAAATCCCGCTTTGGCGGGATTTTTTGGTATGTTTATTGTGGTATATAAATTCATAACCCCTAAAACCTATCCTTATGAAATCGCCACCTGACAAACCCCAACAACGCTTACCAAAGAAAAATTCGAAAGCTAATGTTGGTCAAAATAGTGCCATCTATTTTGCTCTTGGCTTAGTATTGATGTTATTCGTTTCGTATCAATCCATTAATTATAAGTCATACGATAAATCAGATATCGATATAGGTGCTTTAAATCTTGAAGAAGAAAACGAAGAAGAAATTCCAATCATTGATTTAGTCAAGCCACCTCCACCGCCACCCCCGCTTAGACAAAGAAGCCCCACGTGTAGTGAATTTGTTGCCAAAAATGAAGCCAGGGCGTCAACGCGGAAAGGCAGTAGTCGTTCCTTATTCGTTGCCAATTACCTTTTTAGTTCAAGATTAAGTTTTCTTAGTCTAGTGAAATTATATGAGGCTGTCTAAAAAGCAATGTTTTCAGAACGACAGGGTTTCATACTTTTTAGACAGTCTCTTTTTTGCAACGGTTATTTGTGTTTTAGATACAAATACCGTTTTTCATAATCAATAACTGCAAACCCTTTTTTAAGAATGTCTGCCCCAATGATGCCATCAACGGCAGATGAGTTTATAGATTCAAAAGCATCGTTCACATAACTCAAGTCTATTAATGCGATTGGAAAACGTGTTTTTACCCATTTACCAATTGAAAGTGTATTGTTTTTGGAGAGAAGCGTATCAATTTTATCAGGGCCTGCTCCCCTTGCTTTAACAATAGAGGGATGAGAGGTAAGTTTAAATTTCTCTTTTAGTTTAAGGTCTATAAAGGTTGTAGAAGCACCAGTATCCAAAATAAAGACTCCTTTTACGCCATTAATTTTTGATATAATTTTAAAATGATTGGATGCGATAGGGTGCATCTTTATCTTAAAATACGACTTATTTAGTAAAAATTCGGACAACGACATAGGGAGTGTTTTCAAAGTAAATTATTTTTACAAAGATACTATTCAAAATCTTACTTTTGTACTATGATAATCACAGATACACATACCCACCTATATAGCGAAGCATTTGACACAGATCGAACCGAAGTTATCGATCGAGCAATAGCCGCAGGTGTCACTCGATTTTTTATTCCTGCGATTGATTCTAGTTACACAAAGGGCATGTATGCGCTTGAAAGGAGTTATCCAGATAATATATTTCTGATGATGGGTGTACATCCAACCCATGTTAAAGATAATTATTTAGAAGAATTATCACATGTTAAAGAGCAATTGCAACTCCGAAAATTTATTGCTATTGGCGAAATTGGGATTGATCTTTTTTGGGATCAAAGTATGTTAAAGGCACAGCAAGACATGTTTAGAGCTCAAATTCAATTGGCAAAACAATATAAATTACCAATAGTTATTCACTGTCGTGAAGCTTTCGATGAAGTGTTTGATATTTTAGAAGAAGAAAAAGGGCCTGATTTATTTGGAATATTTCATTGTTTTACGGGCACTTTAGAGCAAGCACATCAAGCGATTTCTTACAATATGAAACTTGGAATAGGGGGTGTGGTTACTTTTAAAAATGGAAAGATCGATCAATTTTTGAATCAAATCGATTTAAAGCACATTGTTTTAGAAACAGATGCCCCTTACTTATCACCTGTTCCATACAGAGGTAAGCGAAATGAAAGTAGTTATATTTTAAACGTTTTAGAAAAATTATCTGAAATTTATGGAGTCTCAAAAAACTCTATTGCAGAGATTACTACTCAGAACTCAAAATCTGTTTTTAAACTATAAATCAAATGAAACCTCAAATACTATTAATATATACTGGTGGTACTATTGGAATGATTAAGGATCCAATCACAGCAACCTTACAGGCATTTGATTTTGCGTACCTAATAGAAAAAATTCCAGAACTAAATTTATTAGACTGTGATATTCATCCCGTTTCTTTTGAAACA
>Ga0115571_1002147_pt1 | contig 13210 bp, 11 predicted proteins | sample COGITO_mtgs_1205_FD_87293 | JGI IMG/M metagenome (GOLD analysis project Ga0115571, IMG submission 87293) | Pelagic marine microbial communities from North Sea - COGITO_mtgs_120531 | ecosystem: Environmental > Aquatic > Marine > Epipelagic | place: Germany:Helgoland, sampling site Kabeltonne...
GATCGTTCCGTCCAGCCGTCCTCGGCTTCAAAGTAAGGGTGCGTCAGCATACCCTGCCACGTCAGCCGCTCCGCCGGGTCCATTGCGAGCGTACTCCGCATGAATCGCAGCGCCGCGTTGTTCAGCTTATTGGAGTACCGAGATCGGAGGTGGTCCATCCCCCGGTCGCGGGCGCCGCCGTTACTCTCCCTCGGGAACCGAACGCCGTTGAATCGTTCATTGTTCGACAGCGTCTCCCTCTGCTTACCCGTCATGGCGCCCATGGATTTACACACGATGTGCAGCTGGTCCACGTCGGACTCACCCGGGAACAGCGGCTGCCCGTCGGTGAGCTCGCCCATGATGCATCCGATCGCCCACGTATCCACCTCGGTTCCGTATTTCTCCGACCCCAACAGCAGCTCGGGCGCTCGGTACCACCGCGTGGCTACGTAATCTGTGAGAACTTCGTCGGGCTTGTGTCGCTTGAGCTGGCGTGCAAAGCCAAAATCGCAGAGTTTGAGCGCGTCCGAGCGCGTATCGTCCGGGCCGACGAGCAGGTTCTCCGGTTTGATGTCCCTGTGCACGATGTCGTGTCGGTGGCACCACGCGATTGCCTTGACGAGCTGCCAGATGTACCGGCGCACGAGCGTTGGGTCGAGGCCGCCCGGGCGCTCCTCGAGCACCTCCAGCAGGTTACGGGGCACGTATTCGAACACCAGGTACAGTTTACCCTTGCGACGGAAAGCCTCCTGCGATGCGTTGGGAACGCGGCGGTGAGGACGGCGGGTTCGGGTCGTGTCGGGCTCCCCACGTCGTGGGCACCAGGGGGAAACAACGGAGGTCAACGCGAGTGGGTGATGGTGACGCGCGACGCACCTTGAGTTCGACGATGTTCTCCTGCTGGAGCGATCGCAGCACTTTCACCTCGCGTAAAGTGGTCTTGCGCACCGCGGGATCGTCGTCGTTCTCCTTGAACTTCTTCACCGCCACCGCCTCGCCCGTCTCCTTGTTCCGGCATCGCAGGACGGTCCCGTACGCGCCCTCGCCCACGACGCCAACCACCTCGTACTTGTTCATCGGGTACTTGGACGCGAACTGAGCGGCCCGAACGACGGAGTCCGATGCCGATACGTCGAGCCGTATGAAAGGACGCGCGACGTTCCCGAGCTCCGCCCGCCCTCCGCGACGCCCGCGTCTCTGACCCCTCCGAGACGAATGTGAGCGAGTGTTGAGAGGGGTCCCAGTGCAGTAACGCCCGACTTGGCTAAACGGTGCGAATTTTGGCAACCGACCAAAAACTGTCCGGCCACGGAAATTTCTTATACGGAAGCATTTAGACCGTCGTTTAGGAGTCATTCGGGTTCGCGCGATATTTTTCCCCTCGTTATGACACATATTTTTCCGAGTGCACCAGAGTCACATATTTTTTGCGGATTACTCGCGAATGGCTCCGAGCCTGTTTGCCCCGGCACCCTTGCGCCAAAATTAGTGGAAAAAAGCGAGCGAAAAAATACAAAAGGCTCACAAGGAACCACCCACGACTTCACACTCAAACATGGCGGACGAGGTCGCCACCGCGGAGGAGACCCAAAAGGCGGAGGAGGAGGTTCAAAATTCGTCCAAGGATGAGTCCAAGGAACCCGCGACGGTGACCGGCGTCGTGGTCAAAGGGGTGGTGAACTGGTTCAACGTCGCCAAAGGATTCGGTGAGCTGGCGTTCGTCGCGCCCATCCCCGCCCGAGCTTTCTTTTTTTTTCTCGTTCGCCACGGCTGCGGTCCCCGCGTCCCCGCCGGACCTCCACGTCTCCCCTCGAACGATTAGGCGGCCCCGAACGGGCACATAACTCGACGTTCTCGGACATCGCGCACGCGCCGGGACGCGCCACGCCATGACCGTCGCGTCTCCATCGCCCGCGTCTCGCCGTCTCCGAGAAAAAAAGCGCTTCGAGGCTCGTTGCCACCGAACCAAACCATCCTCGGAAACAAACTGAACGTCCTCGTCGCCCCGCTCCCGCGCAGGATTCGTGACGCGCGACGACGGCGTCGGCGACGTGTTCGTACACCAGAGCGACATCTACGCGGAGGGTTTCCGCAGCTTGCGTGAACAGGAGCCCGTGGAGTTCGAGCTCGAGCCCCTGGGCGACGGGCGGTACAAGGCCGTCAAGGTGGGATGCCAGCTCCCCAAAAGTTCAGATAAGACGCTGGGATATTTGTCATTTTCTGCGCGCGTTTCCAGCCTCTTTTCATCCGGACTCAAGAAACCACGGTCTAAACGCGCCCGACTGTGACCTGGAAAATATCCCAGACGTAATTCGGATTTGCCGAAACCTGACCTTTTGTCCATACGTTTTTCCCGCAGGTGACTGGCCCGGATGGCGCGTTCGTCCGCGGGGCGCTCCCACGCACTTCGTTCAGGCAGAGGTCGCCTTACACGATGGGCCGGGGTAACATGCAGGGACCCGGGATGGGAATGATGGGCAACGGCATGGGCGGAGGGCTGGGATTTGACGCGTACGGTCAGCTCGGGATGATGGCGCCGGGGATGCCGTTCCCGGGGATGATGTCGCCGCTCATGGGAGGGATCCCGGGGTACCCGGGCGGGGTACCCACCGGACCGCCCATGCCCGGCGGAATGAGCGGCATGGGACCCACGAACGGCATGGGACCCATGAACGGCATGGGACCCATGAACGGCATGGGAATGATGGGGTCGCCGCCGAACGGGATGATGGTCAACGGCGACGGCGGGTTGCCCGCGCCGCTGCCACAGACGCCGCCGCCGGGATCATCCATGGCGGGATCCATGGGAAGCCCGGTGGGTTCGGTGGGGCTCGGTAAGCGCGTCGTCGTGCTGAACCTCCCGTGGCAGACCACGTGGCAAACGCTCAAGGAGTTTTTCACCGCCGCCGGCACCATCACCCGCGCGGATGTCGCCGTGGATGAAACGGGCAGATCCCGGTGAGTTTCTTTTTATATTCGTATGGGCAATTAGACTGACGTCGTGTTTTGTTCACAGCGGGTACGGCACGGTTCGCTTTGCGACCGAGGAGGAAGCGACGCGGGCGATCGTGACGCTCAACGGCGCCGAGTTCGACGGTCGTATCATCACGGTTCGCATGGACAAGTACCAGCAGTGATCGTGACGACGCCGTGGAGTCGATCGACACCATTTATTACCCGGGGCGGAAATCTCCATCTCTGCCCCGCGAGGATTGTATTAATGAAACTCTTCGTACTAAAAAGCAAACACGGCGCTGAGCGTATTATAACAATCAATATTAGCCCCGTCATGTTCGGGGCTCGGCTACGTGTCGTTCATCGTCGCGGGGAGTTCCCGGCCCGTCCTCGTAAATCATACACGGGCGTCTTATCTTACAGCGAGGTCGGGTCTCCGCCTTCGACTCGTCTCGTCACTCATCAAGCGTTGGACTCATCAAGCCAGGGGTCCGAGGCACGCCTCGGCTGGGAGGTACTTCTTGAGCACGTTGGGAGGGTGGAGCATGTCGAACTCCTCCGTGGCATCCTTACCCGCGAAGAGCATGATGGCCTTCTTGCCACCCGGATGGTCCGGCAAAAACTTTGAGACGTCGTAAACCTTGCCGCTGAGAATCACCCAGCAGTCGCCCTCGGTGTTGTGCTTGGCAACCTCCGCCTCGGTGAGCGCGCCGGCGGACACGCCGCCGCCACCGCCGGCGGCGTTGAAGGACTGCGGGGGAGGCGCGGAGACTCCGCCGCCGCCCACGCCGACGCTCGCGTGCTGCTCGAGAGATTGGCCCGGGTTGATGTGCGCGTTGAGGTTAGCCACGCGGCCGAGCGCGACGTCCTGGCCGGGTCGCTGGCCCGTGCGCAACGCCTTGATGGCGGTCTGGAGCAGGTCCCTGCTCGCGGTGTCCCCCGCGACGCGGCCGAAGACCACGCAGTCGAGGAGGGAGTTACCGCCGAGGCGGTTCCTGCCGTGGATGCCGCCGGCGACCTCGCCCGCGGCGTAGAGCCCCTTGATGGGGTGGCCGCTCTCGTTGGTCACCTGCGACTCGGTGTTGATCTGCAGGCCGCCCATGGTGTAGTGCACCACGGGCATGACGATGGCGACGTGCCACACGCCGTCGTTCATGTCCATGGGGAGGTTGTGGAAGAACTTCTTGCCGTACGGGCATTGCTTGGACTGCGCCACGCGGTTGTAGTCGGCGAACGTCTTGGCGAGCTTGGAGGGGTTGACGCCAATCTCCTTGGCAACCTCCGCGCCGCTCGCGAACCGCTTCATGATCCCGCGGCCGCAGTAGTGCTTGCAGTGCCACTCGATCTCCTTGCTCGCCTTCGCGTTGAGCACCAGCCGGAACGGCCCCTTGTTCTTGTTCATCTCGCCAGAGACGTAGTCGCGGCGGCCGAGCTCGTCGCAGAAACGCTCGCCGTCGGCGTTGAGAAGCAAGCCGCCCACGCCACGCAACGCCTCGGCGGCGAGAAACTTCACCTTGGCGTCGGGCTCGCCCGGATGAACGATGCCCGTGGGGTGAACCTGCACGGAGGTCATGTCGATCGTGCCGGCGCCGATGGCCATGGCCATCTTGATGCCGTCGCCGGTGCAGTGCTCACCGTTGGTCGTGGGAAGCGCCTGGAGCTCAGGCCTGAACTTGGTGAGCAGCGAGTCGTTCTTGTAGTCCGCGCCGAAGCCCCCGGTGGCGATGATGACCGGGCCGAGAGCCTTGTGAAGGGCGCCGTCCTTCTGGTACTCGACGCCGACCACGCCGCCGGCTTCGTCGGTTAACAATCGCTTAACCTCCGCCTTGGTGACGATCTTGGCCATGTCGCCGTTGGTGTCCTCCATGACCTTCTCCAGGCCCTCCATGAGAGCGTAGGTGATGGTGAATCCGGGGAAGCGCTCCTTGCCGCGGTGCGTGCGCTTGTAGGAGTGGCCGCCTGCGCAATTAGGGTAATTAAGAAATGTTAACTTTTGGTCCAGTGGATGACATTGACTCGCGAGATTGGGTTTGGGCGATGTCGGGTTTGGGACGGAAGGGCGCGCACCGAGCTGCGACAGGAGCGAGAGGTCCAGGCCGAACTTCTCGACGAGCCAATCGACGGACGAGCCGCTTCCTTGGGCGAGAACCTGCGCGATTCGAGCGGGGACACGGTCAGCGAAGGCCGGGGGCGGCGCGGGGGTGGTTGAAATATCTCGCGACCCGGGCTCTGGGTTTGGGAAAAGAGGCGGCGTTTCGAGGCCCGCCCCGCCGGGGGGGGGATCTCGCACCTTTGCGAGGGGGATGGTGTGCGCGGGGGCGGAGGTGTGGCCGACTCCGGCGGCACCCCTGATGATGTCAGCCTCGAACTTGTCCGCGCTGTCCTCGATGCCGGCCTTGGCCTGCGTGCGGGTCAGCGCGCCGTTGATTCCGGACGTCGCCTTGGTGCTGTTGCCGCCCAGAAAGGGGCATTTGTCGAGGAGCATGACGCGGCCGCCGTGCTCGAGGACGGTGTGCGCGGCGGAGAGCCCCGCGAGGCCTCCGCCGATGACGATGACTTGTTCGGCCATGGCGCGAGTTTTCCTTCTTTGAAGACACGAAAAAGGGTGCGCGCGGGCGGGGTTGTTGTGTGGGTCCCCGCGCCTCGGATCCTCCAAAAAGCGAACATCACGAGGAAGGTGAGTCAGCAGACGAGATCCAAAATCCATCGGTCCGGGCGCCGAGGGTGAGTCGAAGCTCGTACGAAAACTAGTCACAGAATGGACTAAAAGTATATTCGCATCGTATGGGTAAAGCCGATCATTAACCACAATTATGGGAATAAATCCGGAGGCAGCAGAGAACCGTCCAACAAGTCGAGTTCCTCAACGTCTCCTCCGAGTCTCCTGCACTCCGAGGAGCGCCGGTGTATCCGCGGCCGCTCGAAGCGTCCTCAGCCGCCTCACGTAGGAACGGGACACGTTTGTGAAGGGACACCCGGCGGAGCGCGCGCGAGGTGGTCCCGGGGCGAGAGGGCGACGGAGAGTAAGTCCCCGGGCGACTCGGACTCGTGTTGGTAATTGGCGTGAGGGAGACCATGTCGGCCCACCTCTCGGCGCTGCCGTGGTGCGAGAACTGCAAGCAGGAGGTCGAGGCGGAGACCAACGAATCGAACGGCTTCACGTGAGTCCGAATATCCCCGAATATTCCCACGCGCGCCCCACCCGCGCGGCGATTCCCAAATGGCCCCTCGCATAATTGTGCACCCCGCCGACTTTCCGCTCACCGCGCTCCCCCGCCTTTCCCAACAGATGCTGCACCCAGTGCGGTAAAATTCTCGACGATAACGTCTTCAGCACCGACCCGACGTTCAGCAAGACCGCGGGCGGCGCCACCCAGGTCGACGGCAACTTCGTCCCGGAGAGCGGCGTCACCGCCAACGTCGGTCGAGGCACCAGGGGCGGTCGCATCTTCGGCCTCCAGGTTGACTCGCACGAGAAGACCATCAACAAAGGAAAGTACGAAATCTCGCAAGTCGCCGATAGGCTCGGCATCAGGCCCAGGGAGGACATCGCCAACGCCGCGCACCGCCTGTACAAGCTCGCGGTGCAACGCAACTTCACGCGGGGCCGGCGGACCCAGCAGGTGGCGGCGGCGTGTCTCTACATCATCTGCCGGCAGGAGTCCAGGCCGTACATGCTCATCGACTTCTCCGACGTGGTGCAGACCAACGTGTACGTCCTGGGCGCGGTGTTCTTACAGCTGTGCAGGCTGCTGCGGCTGGAGCAGCACCCGCTCATCAGCAAGCCCATCGATCCGAGCCTCTTCATCCACAGGTTCGCCGATCGGCTCACACTGGGGCGCAAGATGCACGCGGTGGCCAACACAGCCCTGCGCCTCGTCGCGTCCATGAAGCGGGACTGGATGCAGACCGGGCGACGGCCCTCGGGCGTGTGCGGCGCCGCACTATGGGTCGCCGCACTGCTCCACGGCTACGAACGGAGCAAACGGGACGTCGTGGCCGTCGTGCACGTGGGCGAAGCGACGCTGCGAAAGCGAGTGACTGAGTTTGAGAACACGCCGTCCGCGATGTTATCCGTGGAGGAGTTCGACGTCCGCGCGAAGGACTACGAGAAGGAGCAGGCGGCGCTCGCGGAGAGCGGCGTGCCCCTCCTGCTGGGCTCCGCGGGTGCCATGACGTGCCTCACATGCGTCCATAAGGATCACGACGGCGCCACGCACTTCGCGCACGGCATGTGCCGACAGTGCTACCTCGAGTACGCGAGGGTGAGCGGCGGCGCGCGGGGCGGCGAGGACCCGCCCGCGTTCCAGGCGGCGGAGGCGAAGCGCGATAGGGACGCACAGCTGGCGTTACCCGCGCCGGAGCGCGCGGGGGCGCTGCCCGCGCCGACGCCGACCCTCGCGCTTCCGGCTCCCGCCGCGAAGGGGACCAACAAAAAAGGGAAGAAGATGTCCGCGAAGGAGGCGAGAGAGGCGATGGAGGCGATCGAGCGCGAGGTCAGGGCGAAGGCCAAGGCTGACGCCGCCACTAGGGCCAAGACCTCGACTCCGAAGGTGTCGGACAAGTTTCTGGAGGATGAGATGGAGCGGGCGCTCGACGAGCAAAACACGCACTTGGGCGAGTTCGCGGTGATGACCGGCCTCCGGCACAAGAAGGATTCAAAAGTCAAGCGCGAGCGGCTCATGTCCCCGGAGGCGGAGGTGCCCGGTAAGAGCGTCGCGCCGGAGGTTGCGGACGCCGCCGTGCAGCTGTTAAAGACGCTGATTGGCGACGCGAGGGCGACGAAGGTTTGCCTGCCGCTCGCGAGGGACGGCCGGGCTAAGGGCGCCTCGAACGGCAAGCACCTCTCGTCCGCTCACCCGGACGCCAAGACGGACAAGAAAGGGATCGGGTCCGGCGGGCGCATCGCCGCCGCGGACGAGACCCAGCTCCACTTCCTCGTCGCGAACGGGTGCTTCGACTCGAGCGCCGTCGCGAGGATTAAAAAGTTTACAAAGCACGACGTCGAATACATGCTCGCGACGCCCTTGCCCATCAAGCGGCACGTGACGATGGGCGCGCCGCCCGTGTCCGTGCCCGGGCGCGTCGCCGCGACGATCGCGCCGCCCAAGGTTGACAAGAAGAAGGTCAAGTCCATCCTGAAGGTGAAGGATGAGGAGGATCCGGAAACGGATACCGACGCCGAGCCCGATACATTTTCCGACGTCGACGACGAGGAGATCGATAACTACATCCACACCGCCGAGGAGGTGAAGCTTCGACGCGTGATCTGGTCCGAGCTGAACAGGGACTACCTGGAGACGCAGGCTGCGAAGGAGGCGGCGGTCGCCGCGGCGCCACCCGCGCTGCCGGGAACCGGGGGCGAGCCCGGGAAAGGGGGCAAGAAGCGGAAAAAGTACACGCACCAGGTGCCCGCGGACACCGCCGCGGAGGCGGCGCAGCAGATGCTCTCCAGCAAGAAGATCTCGTCCAAGATCAACTACGACGCCCTGAACGACCTGTTCAAGCAGGACGAGCAACAGAACGAGCGCGCGAAGAAGGGCAAGACGAAGGGGAGCGGGCGGGCGGACGCGGGTATCGATACATCCGCCGGACCCTCGGCTCCCGCGCAAGGTCCCGGGAAAGGACGGCTCTCGAGGCTGGCGGGCGGCGGCGGCGGCCTCGGCGGCCTGGGCGGGTCCAAGGGCTTGGGCGGCGGCGGGCTCGGGTCACGGCTCGCGGCGGGCGCGACCCTCGCGTCCGGCGGGGAGACCAACGCTCAGGCGGAGACGGCGGCGGCGGCGGTTGGCAGCAAGTTTGACTCGATCGCCGCGGCGGTTGACATTCGGCCCAAGCAGACGGCACGGAAGAGCAGGGGTCTCAGCGCCGCGACGCTGGCGATGGCGGGTAAGAGGAAAGGCGGGAAGAAGGGTTCCGAGGCGACCAACTGAGGTTCCTACTAGGATCCCTTGTAACGATACGACGACGCAACTGCGCAGCTTTTTGTGCGAATTAAATAAAATGATCGATCGATCCGGGTCGAGCCCGAGGGTGTCCGTTCATCACTGACCGACTTTGTCTCAGACGAAGTGGTCGTGACCCTTGCTGTATATTTTCTTCACCAGCGCGGCAATCTCCGCGTCGCTCCCACCCTCGCAAACCTTCCTGTGCAGCTCCTGCTTGATGTGGTTGTTCACCAGCTCCGTGAGTCCGCGCCTGAGCACGGGGTGGAGCTTGATCTCGGCGCCCTCCGCGAGGAGCTCCTCGGGCTGGAACCAGCCCCAGGTCTCGTACTCCTCGTTGCACATCACCATCGACGCCTTCTCCTCGTCGGTGATCTCCGCGGTCATGATGACGTTGATGTCCGCGGTGCCGTTCCCGCACGGCTCCTGCTTGCGGAACTGCCACAACATCGTCTGCGCGCACACGAACGACCACCGCGAGGGGTCGATCTCGAGCTTGGTCTCGCGCTTGCAGTTGCGCGCGGCCGCCTCCTCGATGGTATCGCCCGCCTTCATGCGGCCGCCGAGGAACCACCAATCCGGCTGCGGCTCCACCTTGCGCTTGCCGAGCATCGCGTTGCCTTGCGAGTCCGTCAGGAATATGTCCGCGCAGCCCTTGACGAAGACGTCCAGGGCGCGGCTGTACTCCACGTCGTCCAGGAAAGTGCTGTTGCGCGTGTACGTGCCCGTCACGTAGTGGGGCAGGCCCAGGAACGGGTTGTTCGTGTCATCCGCGGTCGGCATGGTGTCCGTCGTCCGTGTGTGGCGCGCCGTCGATCTGCGATGGGTGTTGAAGCACTTTTTCCGGGACGTGTGGTGCCGATCTGCCGATTTGAGGCCCACAGCGCCGGAGTCGACGGTTCGATTTTACTTTCAAAAGCACGATCAAGGTTGAAAGCAATCATGGGTCAAATCGCATTTTGCCTATCGAATCACCGATCAGCCAAAAAGACGGCGAATGATCGACGACCCGCACGTTTCACTCGCGCCGATCTGAGACGAGCCCTCTAGTAGAGACCCGATACTGACATCCCGCTCACTTCACGGCGCGCCATCGCGTAGGCCTCTCTGGTGTGATCGGTCGGTAGGCATGGGCGAAACCCCGGAAAGTCTCAAGGCTGCGGCGAACGCTCTGTTCAAAGGTGCGCGTCTCTCGGTATTCCCACGTCACGCTCCGATCCGAAGGTTTTCGATCCGCGGTTTCGCCCGCTAACCTGACCGCCCGTGTCCCCCCCCGCGTTCCACAGAGCACAAATACGCCAAGGCGGTCGAGGCGTACAGCCGCGCGCTGGAGGTGTCACCCAACAACGCCGTCCTCCTATCCAACCGCGCGTTCGCACACGTCAGACTGGAGAACTACGGCAGCGCCATCGCAGATGCGTCCAGCGCCGTCGAGTCCGACCCGAACTACATCAAGGCGTACTATCGCCGCGGGACGTCGCAGTACGCGCTCGGACACCTCGCCGATGCGCTCAAGGACTTCAAGACGGTGTGCCGGATGCAGCCGCAGGACCGGGACGGGCGCTTGAAGCTCAAGGAGTGCGAGAACGCGCTGCGAAAGAAGAAGTTCGAGGAAGCCATCGCCGCGCCCGAGGACGAACTCGTGAAGATCTCCGACACGGTGGACGTCGACGCCATGGTCATCGACTCGACATACGACGGCGCACATCTGGGCGACGACAAGGTCATCACGCAAACTTTCGTCGAGGACATGATCGCGCGGTTCAAGGACCAGAAGACGCTCGCGTTCAAGTACGCTTTTGAGATTTTGATGCAGTCCAAAGCCATCCTGGAGGCGCTGCCCACGCTGGTGGACGTGCCGGTGCCGGAAGGGACGCACTTCACCGTGTGCGGCGACGTGCACGGGCAGTTCTTCGACATGTGCAACATCTTCGACCTCAACGGCCACCCGAGCGCGAGTAACCCGTATTTGTTCAACGGAGACTTCGTCGACCGAGGGTCGTACTCCACCGAGGTGATCATGACGCTGCTCGCGTACAAGTGCATGGACCCGTCCTGCGTCCACCTCGTTCGCGGCAACCACGAGACGGCGGCGATGAACAAGATGTACGGCTTCGACGGTGAGGTCAAGGCGAAGTACTCCGTGAAGCTCGCAGATCTCTTCCAGGAGGTGTTTCAGTACCTGCCCCTCGCCATCGTGCTCGGGACGAAAGTATTCGTGGTGCACGGCGGTTTGTTCAGCAGGGACGGCGTCACCTTGGACGACCTGCGTAAGATCGACAGGTTCCACGAGCCGCCCGATAGCGGCGAGTTCTGCGAGATGCTGTGGAGCGATCCGGGCCCTATGCCGGGGCGGCAGCCGAGCAAACGCGGCGTGGGCGTCGCGTTCGGCGCCGACGTGACAAAGAAATTTTTGGAATTGAACAACCTGGAGCTGGTGGTGCGTTCGCACGAGGTGAAGGATGAGGGTTTCGAGGTGGACCACGACGGCAAGCTGATCACGGTGTTCAGCGCGCCAAACTACTGCGACCAGATGGGGAACAAAGGCGCGTTCATTCGGTTCGAGAGCGACATGACGCCGCACTTTACGCAGTTTGAAGCGGTGCCGCACCCGCCGTCCAGGCCCATGCAGTACGCCAGCAACAGCCACATGTTCCAGTGAGCGCGTCGCGAGTGTATTAGACTCTAGTCTATGATGATACGAATAGACCGAAGGTACCCGAGAGTGCGCGGTCCTGACGGGCGAGTCGAGCAGCGCTTCACGAAAGCGCGCCGCCCGCAGTCGGGAAAGGTTTACTCCCTCCTTCGTAAATGTCAGCGCCAGTTTACCAGTTTGGCCACGTAGCATCTTGTTTTTTTGCTGAGCAGTCGAAGGGGCGCTTCAGCATAAGGGGCGCGCACGCGGGTCGAAAGCGAAGGGTTCCGGCATGGGGGCGTGCGGAAGCAAGAAGGATGAGGAGACCGTCATCGTCTACGACGAGCGCGACCGCCCTCGGCGCGTCAGCGTGACTGAGTACGGGCAAATCAACGACGCGCACCAGCGCAAGTTGAACAACATGGGATACGACAACGCGGGCCCGTCGGCCAATCCGTACGTGCAGCGGAGCGGGGTTCGCGACGAGGTCCGGGTGGAACCCATCCCGGAGTACGTGGTGGACTATCGCAAGGACGGGGCGCAGCTGAAGGAGGAGCTGCAGCGGGATAAGCTGCAGCAACGCGAGATGGAGGAGAGGGACAGCGGCACCGAGGGTCGCCTGGTGACGAGGGGCGCGTCAGAACCGAGCCTGATGGACCAGCACGGGTCGCCGACGTCGGCGAAGGGCGATTCCATCAAGGACGGCGAGTGCATCGTGTGCCTCGACGCGCCCAGGACGCACCTGATGCACCCGTGCGGGCACCTGTCCATGTGCGAGCGGTGCGCGGGGACCCTCATGGCGTCGGTGCTGCCTAAATGCGCGGTGTGCAGAAAGGACGTGGACTCCATCGTCAAGGTTTATAAATGACGCTAAAGTACCCCGGTGCACTTTGTAACATAAAAAGAAACGAGATTCGTGTACATGTTGTACTCGACGCGGCGACGACACGTCATCGGCTCACCAAGTCACCAAGCGTCGTCGTCGTCGCCCATCGCCGCCGCCTGCAACTCCCGCGTCACCGACTGTAAAATCTCTGCGCACCTCTCTGGCGCCGTCGTCGGCGCGCACATCACGTACAGCACGTTACCCAGCGGCCTGGCCTGGATGGAGTGCGCCCGGAGCTTCAACACGATCTCCTTCGCGGCGCCGCTGCTGTACCCGCCCCCGGACCCGTCGTCCACCTCCACCGCGAGCACGCAACCGATGGACGTGACGCCCTTGACGTTGGGAAGCATCGATAACTCATTCACCGACCCGACGTCCCAGAGCTCCCTCAGCCTCAACGTCGCGTTGGGACCGCGTCCGTGTTTGGGCTGCTCGCGGTCGATGAGCAGCCCGCCGTCGGATCCACCGCGAAACCCGCCCCCGGCATCGACGCCCTCCACGATCAAGTTCGGGTTCGCCTCGGGGTCCCTGTAAATGAACAAAACAAGTCGTCAGCTAATCGCCGATGCAGCAAAAATGAAAAGAAGCGCACCGGTACATTCTCAGCGCCTCAGCCGCGACGGCGCACCCCACCGGGTACGCCGTGTACGAGTGCCCGTGGAGCAGCGCGTGCATCTTCGTGGGTCCCCTGAAGGCGTCGAAGACCTCCTCGGTCGCCGCGGTGACCGCGAGCGGCACGAGCCCGCCGGTGAGGAGCTTGGCGTAGCACGACACGTCGGGGGCGCATCCGTCGCCCAAGAGCTCCCACGC
>Ga0115571_1002157_pt1 | contig 13170 bp, 19 predicted proteins | sample COGITO_mtgs_1205_FD_87293 | JGI IMG/M metagenome (GOLD analysis project Ga0115571, IMG submission 87293) | Pelagic marine microbial communities from North Sea - COGITO_mtgs_120531 | ecosystem: Environmental > Aquatic > Marine > Epipelagic | place: Germany:Helgoland, sampling site Kabeltonne...
AGAACAAAAACTAAAAGACCATATACTAACAGCAAGTATGAAAACTTGTACAAAAATAGGTAGAGCAACCACACACAAAGCAAGTTTATGTAATGTAGGACAACTACACAGAACATACAATGACAGTGACGAAGATAGACATACACTATGTTTTGTACTAGTGTATAAAGATACCGAAACAGTATTAGATTTTAATGATGCAATAGAAATGTTAAAGGAGTATATAACATAATGGGAATTAAAGCAGGAAAAGTATGGGGCGGCACAGAGCTCATCCATGCAAACGGTGTATTAGAATTTCACCGTATTGAGTTTAACAAAGGATTTAAATGCAGTGAACACGAACACGAGTTTAAATGGAATGGCTTTTATGTAGAGTCAGGACAAATGATTGTGCGTGTATGGCAAGACGATCAAGGACTAGTTGATGAAACTATTCTAAATGCAGGCGACTTTACACAAGTCAAGCCCGGCAAGATCCATCAGTTTGAAGGACTAGAAGATGGTGTTGCATTTGAGTTGTATTGGGCAGAGTTCAATCACAATGACATTGTAAGACGCACAAGCGGAACTTCTGTTGCCTAAACTTATACCAGGCGCTGCACTAGAATACGAGCATAGAGACGGCGTTGTCTATGCTCGTTATAGAGATAACAATGATGTTCCTCAGTGGATTATTGGTGGCAACTCTGCTGCAATATCTCGAGCACAAGGAACATTATTTGGTTACGATGAATGGCGCGACATGCAACTTTGCGCCAGCAGTCATCCTGTATTAAAGAAACAGCTTGACAGGTTATTAGTAATGTACTATACTGTTAAGGACAGTAGTAAGGATTGAATATGAAAATTATAGCAGGACCATGCCAGCATGAATCACTTGGCGAAAGTGCCGACATTGCACGTGAGTGCAAACGTGTATGTGACAAGTACGGTATTGAATATTACTTTAAAGCAAGTTTTGATAAAGCAAATAGATCAAGTCTTAGCGGTAAACGCGGTGTAGGGCTTGTTAATACATTAAATGATTTTACTGCTATTAAAGAAAACTTAGGTGTTAAAACACTAACTGATGTTCATGATATAGATCAAATTGAAAAGATTGTTGGTGGGTTTAACGATGCAGTTGACGTACTACAGATTCCTGCGTTCCTTTGCAGGCAAACAGATTTGATTCAAGCTGCTTGCGACACAGGTAAAATTGTTAATATCAAAAAAGGTCAGTTTATGGCACCTTGGGATATGGCTGGCGTGCTAAGTAAGTGTACAGACGCTGAAGAAGTTTGGATTACTGAAAGGGGAACTAGTTTTGGCTATAATAATTTGGTTGTTGATTTTACCGGCATTGATTATATGCTTTCTGCTTATAACGTGCCTGTTGTGCTTGATGCAACGCACAGTGTACAGAAGCCAGGCGGTAATGGAACTAGCAGTGGTGGGAATAGGTCTTATGTGCCTGGCTTATGTCGGGCCGCTGCTGCTTTGGGCGTTAATAACTTTTTCCTAGAAGTACATCCAAACCCTGATGCAGCACCCAGCGACGGTCCTAACATGTTGCGATTAGAAGACTTTGAAGATACTGTAAAACAGATTTATCATATTTCAAAAATGTCTAGCGATTGGAGATGGCTATGACAACAGCAATACTAATACCAGCTAGATACAACAGTAGTCGATTTCCTGGCAAGATGATGGAAAAGCTAAACGGTGTACCACTTGTAGAACATGTTTACAATATTTGTGCTGCTACAGGATTAGATACATATGTACTAACAGACCATCAAGACATATACAACTACATGGGCGCTAAACGGTGTCTTATGACACAGGATGCAGAAAACGGAACTGAACGTTGTATGCAAGTCATTGACGAAGTGTTGCAGTACGATCGTTATATTAACGTGCAAGGCGACATGCCAGACATTACAGAAGATATTATTCGTGCAGTTGAAAAAGAACTACAGCGCAGCGATGTATCGACTGCGTATACACCGATGGATTTTAACTTGCGTTCTGATCCAAACAGTGTTAAAATGATACACAGCAGAGGCAGAGCACATTGGTTCTTGAGAGCAAGTCTTACATATGGTGACCATCACTTGGGCATTTATGGATACAACAGAGAAGCAAGGGCAATGTACAATGCTAGTACCAAGTACATTGAAGAAGATATTGAAAAACTTGAACAGCTACGTTGGATACAAAATGGAATGCGTATTGGCGCAGTTGAAGTTGAGTTTGACGGAATAGAAATAAACACTCCAGAGGACTTGGAAAAATGGCAAATAAAGAACTAGATCTTTTTAAAGTATTAATTCCTGCAATTGATAACAACATGAAAGAGTTATATGATGCTGCAACTGATGTAGGCAAGAAAGATATCAAAGGCGATCTTTGGAATCTCAATAGATACATCAGCAGTGTTAAAGGGTCGTTTGAAAAGCAAGCACTTGCTGTTTTTAAAGTAAACGAATACTACAATAAAAACTGGAACGTGTTAGGTGGAACCAATCACATTAAACTGCAATGGCAGTTGTTGTGTGTTGCTGGAAATACAGGCAAGCAAGAGTTTCACCCATGGATCGGTCTAAAGAAAAAGAAAGACGATAGCAGCAAATCAGTAAGTCTATTGTCAAAAATTTATCCCAACATGAAACTTGATGAGGTTGAAACACTTGCTAGAATATCTACCAAAAAAGAAATCAAACAACTTGCAGAAGATCACGGATACGAAAAAGTTGTCCTCTAAGTTTGTATGTGAATATTGCAAAAAGGGGTATACCAAAGAGAAAACTCTTATGGTGCATATGTGCGAGAAAAAACGCAGAGCATTGCAACAAAATGAAAAACGTGTACAACTTGGCTTTTATGCATTTCAAAGATTCTATAAACTAAGCGCAGGACACAAGAATGAAAAGACTTATGAAGACTTCTGTGCAAGTAGTTTTTACAATGCGTTTGTTAAGTTTGGCAGCTTTGTAAGTAATGTTCGACCTTTGTATCCAGACAAGTATATTGACTATGTAGTTACTAGTAATGTTAAACTTGATCATTGGTGCAGAGAAGAAATGTACGAAAAGTATGCAATTGAACTTATTCGAAAAGAAGGAGTTGAGACTGCATTAGAACGTTCAGTAAACACTATGGTTAAATGGGCAGAAGAACATAATAGTTTGTACAATCATTATTTTCTTTATGCAAGTACAAACAGAATCACATGGGATATCAAAGACGGCAAGATTTCACCTTGGTTAGTATTAAACTCCAAAAGCGGCAAAGAATGTTTAATGAAGTTCAACGACGAACAATTAAATATGTTAACTAGTATCTTAGAACCTAGACATTGGGCAATGAGATTTAACCGCAGTAAAAAAGATGTTGAACTAGTAAAACAAATAGTAAAGGAAGCAAACATATGAAAATATTAATATTTGGTTTGCCAGGCAGCGGAAAGAGCACATTAGCAAAACCATTTGCCAAACTCATTAACGGTGTGCATATTAACGCAGATGCAGTACGCAAAGAATACAATGATTGGGACTTTACACCAGAAGGGCGCAATAGACAAGCATCAAGAATGAAATATTTGGCAGACGGTGTTGTTAAGGCAGGTAAAATTGCTGTAGCAGATTTTGTTTGTCCAACTCACCTTACACGTTTAGAGTTTCAACCAGACTACACAGTATGGATGGATACTATTTCTCGAGGTAGATTTGAAGACACAAACGATATGTTTGAACCACCTGAGAAAGTAGACTATCATATCGGGGATTGGTTTGACAATGCACATCAACAACTGATGCCAGTAGTACAACGTTGGATGAATATTAACGATGTTTGACTGGAAGGCACCTACAGTACAAATGCTCGGACGTTGGCAACCTTGGCATGACGGGCATACTGAATTGTTTAAACGTGCATTAGAAAAAACTGGGCAAGTTATTATTATGTGTCGTGACGTTCAAGGCCAAGATGCAGGACCAGGACAGGCAGACAATCCGTTTGATTATTTTGATGTAAGGAATAATATTATAGCAGGACTTGCAGAACACGGATATACTTGTCACATAGAATACGAAATAGCAAAAGTTCCTAACATAGTTGATATTAGTTATGGTCGTGGCGTAGGATACAGTTTTACAGAACACAATTTAGGAAAAGACATACACGACATTAGTGCAACTAAAATTCGTGCAAAAATGAGAGAAGAAGGTAAACTTGAATAGAAAATTATTAGATGGTACAACAGTACCGTCATTGGATATACCAATAGAACTGATTGTTAAAACAAAGTGTCCAGGTAAGTATAAACTGGTTGACATGGAAACTGGATTAGAGTATACTGGTGTTATACCAGATTCTAACGGCGGATACTTTTGGAAGAGAACAGATGATTAAACCTGTAATAAACTTTTTTAAAGAAAGCTATAGGCTTTCACCTCTTGCATTTTATTGCGAACTAGTAGAAACTATATTATTAGTTTCTGCAAGTGCAATTCTTACATTAACAGTACTAGATCCTGCAACAAAGATTTTTATTCCGTTGTACTTAGCAGGCAGTATACTCGGAGTAGTTAGCACAATAATTCGCAAAGCCGGCTTTGCTATTGTATTGTGTGGCTGGTTTGTTGTAATGAATATTATTGCAATGGTACAACTTTTTATACTATAGGATAGAATATGCCAGATATTGATATAGACTTTGCAGACAGAGATGTTATTCTATCTCAACTCAAACATCGTGTGGCAAAGTTAAACACAGGCAAGAAGCACAACACTGGAGTCTACGCAACGGAGATTCCACACAACCCTATTGACAACTTGGCTACGGTTGAACATAAGGCAGCAGACGAACGTGGCTACTTTAAACTAGACTTCCTTAATGTAAGCATATACAAAGACGTTAGGGATAATAAACACTTAACACAATTAATGGAAAGGACACCAATATGGCAACTACTGGAACACAAGGACTTCAGCGAGCAAGTTTTTCATCTCAACGGGCACAGCAAACTATTACAGCAACTGAAGCCTACTTCGGTGGAGCAATTGGCGGCCACACTGGCAATAATTCGACCAGCCAAGAGACATCTAGCTGGAAGCAGTTGGAGTTTGATTTTACAGGAAGTGTGGACAAAACCGACAGACAATAGTTACTACTTTAAAAAAGCACACGCAGTATCTTATGCAACAGCGTGTGTAGTACACATGAATTTATTGTGTGATAAGATTAACGAGCAGGGCGGCGCATAACTTGAACACTCTTACGTTTAACTCGTTTGAGTGTTAGGTTGTTTAGATTTACACATGGTCCAACAATAACTTTAACGTCTTTGCTGTTCATGGTCATTAAACTATAACTAACTTCGGTTATTTCTTTGCGAAGAAAAATATTAATAGGAATCATTCTGTTTGATTCCCACCACCATATTTCACCAAGGTCTATTAATAACTGCTTATGGTCAGTTGTTTTAAGTTTGGTATACACATACATTGTTGTAACGGTCACGTCTTGATTAACAATGATTCCAACGTATTCGTTGCCACCGTATGCCACAACACTAAGGAATGGAAATTTTTCTTCTATATCTTTTAATAACATGCCATAAATACTTATATATAAAGGTCCTACCAATGCAGCAAACTTATAGATATTTAGCAAACAACCGAGTCGCTATCCTTGCCAATCTGGACGGATTCATTACGGAGTATAGACCAGTGTATCAAAAACAACTAAATGTATATCGAGGCATCGACAACTTACTGCACTTTGAAGTTAAGAATCATGATCAGAAACCAGTTAGTCTTGCAGGCTACACACCTAAGTTTATGATGTTTGACGAGAACAACAACTTGGTTGTTGAACATAACGGAACAGTAACAGACGATGTTATTTCACGCACTACAAGCGGTGTAGAGACGGCTGCTGACACTACTTTAACATTTAGTAGTACAAGCGGCATAGCAGTAGGACAGACGGTTACAGGGCTTAATATAAAGCGTAACACACTGGTTAGTAGTGTAGATGGTAACGAAGTTACATTAAACAAAAGTGCAAGTGCAGCAGTAACAGCAGGCACAAGTATTACATTCCAAACGCAGAATCAAAAAGGTGTGTTTACAGTAAACTTAACCGAAAACGATTTGTTAAACCTAAAACAACAGTATGCAAAATATGCAATATATCTTGTGGACAGTACAGGTGCTAAGACATTAACATACAGTGAAGCACACTTTGAAGCAAAGGGTACTATATTCATTGACGGCTTTGCATTTCCAGGGCCGTTGGACACTTACAGTATAACAGGATTCACTGCTGATCAAAGCGAACCTGATCATTGGAGTACAGAAAGCCTAGATGCACAACCTGGACTTAATGGCAATATAGCATTGCACACTGCTGCATTTTATACAGATGAGTTTGTAGGAGATATTGTAGTACAAGGTACACTTGAAAATCAAGTTGGACTAGCAACATCGTGGGCAAACATTGCAACAGTAACGCTAGACGGAACTGAAACAGAACCTACACCTGTAAACTTTAATGGAGTGTTCAGTCACTTACGCTTCTATACAGAAACAAATCCAACAGACAAGATTTCAAAGATACTCGTTAGAAACTGATTGACAAACAAAACATCAATGTTATAATAGTATTATGAGCATTGTATCTGACATCATCACAGCACACCTACCTGGCAAGCGCAAGACCACACCTAGTGGGTGGACCAGCTTTAATGCACCTTGCTGTCATCACAATGGCGATGCAGCAGACAAGCGTGGGCGCGGTGGACTTATCTCAGAAGGCGACACTGTAAGCTATCACTGTTTTAACTGTGGATACAAGGCTAGTTGGCAACCAGGGCGACCGGTGTCGCAGAAGCTGCGTAAGCTGCTACAGTGGCTCGGATGCAGTGACGATAGCATAACTAGGCTGACCTTTGATGTAATGCGTATAAACGAAGGCGTACAAGTAGCAGAACGTAAGATAGAAATACCCACGTTTGAAACTGTGCCATTGCCGCCTGATGCTGTTAAGATCAAAGACATTACAGAGTTTAATAAGTTTAGTATGGCTGTACTTGAGTATATGGCAGTGCGTAACTTGCACTTAGATGATACAACATACTATTGGAGCTCTAGTCTGGCATATCGTGATAGACTTATTATTCCGTTCTACTACGAGAAACGTATTGTAGGATGGACTGCTAGAACTATTACAGCAGACAAAAAGCCCAAGTATCTTATGGAAGTGCAACCCGGGTTTGTATACGGACTAGACAAACAAACGTATGACAAACAGTTTGCTATATTGTGCGAAGGACAAGTTGATGCACTTCACATAGATGGCTGTGCGCTTGGCGGCAGTGAGATCAACGATGCACAAGCAATGCTGATGAACAAGCTGGGCAAAGACATTGTTGTAGTACCTGACAGAGATCATGCAGGTAGTAAACTTGTCGAACGTGCGATTGAACTAGGATGGCAGGTTAGCTTGCCTGAATGGAGCCAAGACATCAATGATGTAGGCGATGCAGTGGATAGATACGGAAGGCTATATACATTGTACAGTATTGCAAACGCTGCTGAAAGCAGTCCACTTAAAATTAGATTGAGAGCAAAAAAATGGTTTACTTAAAAAACATATGGTCATTTATTATTTGGCCCTACACACGTATCAAAGAAGAAATACGTTTTAGAAAAAGATTAAAAGAACTACGCAAAAGGGATCCATTTATATACAAATGATTACTTGGGGAATATCAGCAAACAGTCACGATGCTGCATTAGCAGTATTCAACAACAACGGACTAGAGTTTGCTAGTCATACTGAAAGGTTCAGTGGCATCAAGAACGATGCACACTTAAACGCAGGGATAACTAACTATGCAAGGCAATTTGGAGAACCAGATGAAGTGGTATGGTATGAAAGACCCGGTCTCAAAACTCTTAGACAGTTTCGAGCAGGACAGGGACTACGGCTGGGTGAAAACAATATTAATCGCTATCTTCAATCTCACGGGGTACATGCTCCTGTTCGTTTTGTTTCTCATCACCTTGCCCATGCTGCTGCCGGTTTTTATACTAGTTCTTTTAGAGAAGCCACTGTTGTTTGTATTGACAGTATTGGAGAGTTTCAAGCTCTTACCATCTGGAACGCAGACAACAACGGACTCAAAAGAATCTACTCGCAAAGCTACCCACATTCCTTGGGACTATGGTACTCGGCGTTAACACAACGTATAGGACTAAAGCCGCAGGAGGATGAATACATTCTTATGGGCATGGCAGCATACGGCGACCCTTTACGGTTGTTCAACGATGTGCTACATGATTTCTTCCACCCTGTTGATGACGAAAGCTTCAAACAAATCTTTTTTAACACACCCACAGTTAAACTCAAACACAACTTGCATAGAGGGTGTACATGGTGGAGACCGGACCTTACCAGTGAACAAGACATGTTTGATATTGCAGCAGCTACTCAAGCAGTTTATGCATACCTCCTCAAGTATATTAGCAACTGGGCTAATTGGAAATCGCCTTCGGGTAACCTTGTGCTAATGGGCGGCTGTGCGCTAAACTGTAGTGCTAACGGTGCTATTAAAAGCGATTGGAACAACATGTACATTATGCCCAATCCGGGCGATGCAGGCAGTGCTGTAGGCGCTGTACTAGCACACAAGAAGTTGCACATGCCTATGCCGCATGTTAACTTAGGATATAACATTGAAGGAGAATATCCTGTTGAAGAAGTTTTACACGAGTTGCTTACTACTGGTATTTGTGGCGTTGCCAGTGGCAGGGCAGAATTTGGGCCCAGAGCTTTTGGACACCGCTCCTTACTTGCAGACCCCCGAGGTACCGACATCAAAGACCGAGTCAATGAGATCAAACGTAGACAGAAGTTTAGACCTTTTGCACCAGCAGTATTGGAGGAACATGCATCTGCCTATTTCGACGGATATGTCAGCCCCTTCATGCAATACACTGCAACTTGCACGGATCCTGGATTACCTGCAATTGTCCACGGGGACGGCACCTCTAGGGTACAGACAGTTTCTGCTAATCAAAGCGTGGGCTTTAGAAAACTGTTAGAACGTTGGTATGAGGAAACTGGATGCCCTATACTACTGAACACAAGTCTCAACATCAAAGGCAAGCCCATGGTTAATACTGTAGAGGATGCAGTAGAATTTGAAAAACATTACGGAGTAAAGGTGTTCACAAGTGTTTGATTATGATCCTTATTGCAGTGCATATCCTCAATATGTTAGCCAAACACTAGATTGGCTACCTAGTGATTCGCAACAGTTATACAATATGCATATGAAAAGAGATAATGCAAAAAGTCGTAAAATAAAAAAACTAAGTTTCAATAGTCAAAATGTAAAATACAAATTCAATGATTATGGTTTTAGATGTGACAATTTTAAAAACAACAACAACATTGTGTTTTTAGGTTGTAGTCTTACATTAGGAATAGGTATAAATTTAGAAAATACTTTTAGTCAAACAATTGCAGACACCCTAAACTTAAACAACTGCAACTTAGCATTAGCAGGCGGATCAAACGATGCTATGTTTAGAATAGCATATCACTGGTTGCCTCAACTTAAACCAGATATTGTTGTATGTTATGCTCCAACAAAAGAACGCAGTGAGTGCTTTGTAAACAACTATCACGAAACTTTGATGGCAACACATCCAAACAACAACAGATGGTATATGAATTATTTAAAAGAAGATAATAATTTTAAAATAAACTATCAAAAAAACAAACTAGCAATAGAACATCTTTGTTCTCAAATCAATACCAATTTGCTTTTTTTACATGTAGAGGATTGGGAGTTTGATTATAGAAAAGATCTAGCTAGAGATTTGATGCATCCTGGTGTAGAAAGTCACGGACTTATAGCCAACGAAATGTTAAAATATCTTGGAGTGTAAAAATGACTTGACAGACACACAAGAGGTTGCTACACTGTATAAGATAGAGGTATATTCATGATAACTGAAGAAATTGTAAGAGAAGCACTTAAAGAAGTATATGACCCTGAGGTAAGCCTTAGTGTACAAGAACTTGGATTGATCTATGAAGTGCATTGCAAAGGCACACACGTAGACGTTAAACACACACTAACAAGTATGATGTGTCCATTTGCAGAAGAGATATGCGAAGGCATTGAAGAATGTGTTGGCGGGCTAGACGGCGTTGAAACAGTGAATAGAGAACTGGTATTCGATCCACCGTTTAGTATGGAAATGGTTCCAGAAGAAACAAGAATGATTATGGGCTGGTATTAATGAACACTAGACAAAACACAGACTACGGTTATGATATACAGAAAGTATATCTAGAAATGTTTATGACAGATGCCGAGAGCTTTGTGCGTTGTCAAGGTGTGTTTGAACCTGAGGCTTTTGATAGACGATTGGTCGAACCTGCAAAGTTTGTTAAGAGCTATGTAGATGAACACAGTGCATTGCCCACATTCGATATGGTTAATGCAGCAACACAAGCTGACTTAAAACATCCAGGCGAATTGATGGAGAATCACTATGATTGGTTGTTGCAGGACTTTGAAACGTTCTCAAAACACAAGGCATTAGAAAGTGCTATTCTCAAAAGCGCAGACTTGCTTGAGAAGGGCGAGTATGGCGCATGTGAGGATCTAGTTAAAGCAGCAGTACAGATTGGCTTGCAAAAAGACTTGGGCACAGACTACTTCTTAGATCCACGAGCAAGACTGGAAGCTATCAAAGACAAGAACGGACAGATCAGCACAGGCTGGCCCACGCTGGATAAGAAACTGTTTGGTGGCTTCAACAGAGGCGAGCTCAACATCTTTGCAGGCGGTTCAGGTTCAGGCAAGAGTTTGTTCCTAGCCAACATGGGTGTGAACTGGTGCTTGCAAGGACTCAACGTGATGTATCTAACATTTGAGCTTAGTGAGAACTTGGTTAGTATGCGTCTTGACAGTATGGTATCAGACATTCCCAGCAGAGATATTTTTAAGAACATTGATGATGTACAACTCAAAGTCAAGATGATTGGCAAGAAGTCGGGTGCATTCCAAGTCAAGTACATGCCATCAGGCAAGACTGCAAACGATGTACGTGCATACTTGAAAGAGTATGAGATCAAAACAGGCAAAAAGATTGACGTACTACTGATTGACTACTTGGATCTTATGCATCCAATTGGACAAAAGATTAGTGCAGAGAACTTGTTTGTCAAAGACAAGTATGTGAGTGAAGAACTACGCAACCTAGCAATGGAACTGAATACTATCTTTGTAACAGCATCGCAGCTGAACCGTAGTGCTGTTGAAGAAATTGAATTTGATCACAGTATGATTTCCGGTGGTATCTCAAAGATCAACACAGCAGACAATTTGATTGGTATCTTTACAAGTAGAGCAATGCGTGAAAGAGGACGTTATCAGATCCAGCTTATGAAAACACGTAGTAGTAGTGGTGTTGGCATGAAAGTTGATTTAGATTTTAATGTAGACAGCTTGCGCATCACAGACTTGGGCGAAGACGATCAAGATCAAGCAAGTGGTAACAGTGCAAACGCTGGCAACAATGTGTTGGATCAAATCAAACGCAACAATCAAAGCGGCAGCAACGACACACCTGATGAAGGAAAGCCCGCAGGCAAGGTACGTGCAGAAGCAGACAGTACAGCACTCCGAGCATTCTTGGGTGGGTTAGGCAGTGAATAATGTACTCATTCTAGGAGACAGCTTCGCCGATCCGGTGTGGCCAGACCATACAAAGGCCAATGTTCACACCACAGACAGAGCGATTGACTTTGCATGGCCCACACGCCTAGCTGTACAGCACAACGTAACAAACTTTGCAGCACAAGGCAGTGGCCCAGATTACAGTTTAACACGCCTACGCGAATGGGTAAGAGATCACAGCACAGAAGATGTTGCAAACACTGACCTAATCTTTGTGTGCAGTTCTCCTGAACGATTGGATCTCAACTGCTACAGACATCCCCGTGAACAAGTACACATATACGACATTGCCAAAGGTGACATACGGCACAAAGCTAAAATGTTTGCAAAGTGGGCAATCGAATGGTACTTCACTGACGACTGGGCTATGAATCGTGATCTGATGTATTACTCAACTGCTGCGTTGTTTGCAAGTCAATTTAGAAGTGTGTTGTACTGGCCACTCAGCAACAATCAACTACGTCAATGGCGGGTACAACACCCACACAACTTCTCAATGCCCACAGAAGCATTGGTGACGCTTAGTGCAAAAGATGATGCCAGCTACAACGGCGGAGCAGACACTAGACCCAACCATTTCAACCAACGCAACCACAACATCATATTTGAACAACTAAACAATTGGCTCAAACACGGTACAGCACTGGATACTAGCCAGATCCGCTAGAGCCCAACAAGCCCGAAGGGTCAGCGCCGCCAAAAGCCGCGAAGCGGTAGTGCGCAAAAATTTCAACACCATTATAACCCTATAGAAAGATAACCCGCACAGCGCAGAGCTCACGATGCTCTTTTTTATGTACATAGCGTTTATAACTCTACGCGGATTGACGTTAATGTCCACCGGGTCTGTACTGTGCGTTAACTCTATTTATATTCGAAGTCTATTCGAGGGTACTTAACCGCTATATAAGTGATCATACTGTCACGGGTGTGTAATGCTAGAAAACGTGCCCTAGCGTAACCTGGATAGTCCGGATGCTCTAGTATGCTGAATCCATGATAGATCAACTCTGTGCGAAAGTATTGAACCTTGCCTATTGGGAAATCAAAACCGTCATTGTCTTTACGCTGTATTTGTATGAACCATTGCGCCATACAGTATTTATATGTGAAACCGTGCGCTGCACAGTTGGCTCGACGATCTCTTGAGATCCGCTTCGCAGTTGACTTCGTCAAGAACGATACTACTGTAGAGAATCTCTATTACATCGTAAAAAAATATGTGCGCAAAAAATTTTGAATCCAGAATGTATTAAGCAAGGTGAGATTCACTGTACGCACGAATGGGTTTTACATGGTAGAAAAAATGCGCTGCGGTTTCATTAAGCAAAGTACTTATGGATTCACCCAGGCCTTTTTACACCCTACCCCCACCGAGAAATATTTTTATTTTATTTTTTTATTTTATTATAAAAGA
>Ga0115571_1002163_pt1 | contig 13144 bp, 5 predicted proteins | sample COGITO_mtgs_1205_FD_87293 | JGI IMG/M metagenome (GOLD analysis project Ga0115571, IMG submission 87293) | Pelagic marine microbial communities from North Sea - COGITO_mtgs_120531 | ecosystem: Environmental > Aquatic > Marine > Epipelagic | place: Germany:Helgoland, sampling site Kabeltonne...
TACTAATAATATTTTGTATTGTATTTACTGATAATCTGTTCATATCAATAACCGGACTTAACGCTTCATTGTCAGTTGTTAAGACTGCAGTTAATTGGAATGATTTACCTATACTTTGATTTGATTCATTGATTGCTGAGAAAATTGCTTGAGGTGTTACAAATTTATAGTTTCTATTTGGTAAAATTTCAAAGCCATCTCCTGTTCCTGTAAGAGCAAATGAATTTTCTGTTCCATTAACACTTGTTGTTGTACGTGTTTTTAAGAAAAATCTAACTGATGTTCCAGGTACTTGTATATTTTCAATGTATGGATATATTCCATCCATATGTCTGTTTTCTGTTGCAGTAGCATTAGCACCACCAACATAACCAGTACCTGTTGCAGCACTTCCTAAAACAATATTATAAGTATCATGAGTATATGCACTAATTGAATGTGTACCATTTAATAGAGATGCATTTGTACCAGTTGCTCCTGCAATTGTTACATCATTACTTGTAGTATACATTCCATGATTTTTATGATATACTGTTACAGTTGTTGTTCCATTTACATAAAATGGATTAACTTGTAATTTTTTAGGTGGTACAATATCATTTGCAAATGTAATTTTTGCTCCTGAACCAGTAAATGATGCTCTATTTAATTTAAACTTAAGATCTTTACTTTGCTCTGGTGTCCATGTTGAAGCATTTGCTGAAGTAAAGAACACACCATTATATGGTTGTTTTGTAATTCTAAATGTTGTATTTGTTACATCGAATCCACCCATTTCAGCAATCCAAACTTCGTAATCATCTGATTGTGAAGTAACCACGATTGCATATTCTGTATCCTGAGCTAAATAAACTGGATAATCAAATGCAAAATTAGTTGCCGTTGCTGCAGTTGAAGATGTATTAACACTACCAGGATATAAAATCTTATCAGCACCTGGTACTATTCTTTGTGTAGGTATACCATTTTTTGTTGTTCTAATTGTAACTCTGACTGGTATACTTGCTGATTTAGATCTAAAATATAAATCAACTGATTTAACAAAGATTCCACCTTCTTTATCTACTAAGAATGTTTCAGCTACTGGATCGATATATTCAGTAGTTTCTGATACTTGTGTATCAACTAATGTTCTTTCTTCGTTTAATTCTGATTGTACTAATCTTGGTACCTTTGTAGAAACAACTCTTTCTTCAGTTACTTCTAGCATGCCTTGAGCATGATATTGTGCTTCGGCAAAAGTCGTTTCAGTGTTTTTATTATTTGTACTACTATCGGATAATCTAAATTCTCTTACACCTGTTGCAAATTTTAATGCACTATTCCTTGGTATAATAAATGAACCTTCAATTACTCCAGATGCATTTGATATTAAAGCACCAGCAGTACTTGGATGTGCTGTTTCTCCTTCAAAGGTATCAACCCCTGTAGTAGTTGTGAAATCTGTAAATGCTTCTTCTTTAATATAATCTGCAATAGAAGAACCATCAAAGAAAGCATATACCTTTGTATTTGGTTTTAATAATTCGGCTTTAAAGAATATTTTTCTTGAACGAATAAATGGTACAAAATTCATTTCAACAACACGAGATCCATTACTTTTTAGTATTGTATCAAAGGCAAGGCTTGTACTTATTCCTTGTCTAGATTGTCCAGTGGTTGTTGTAGTGGTTGTTATCGTGGTTACATTAGAACCAGCACCAACATCATTAAATGCATCATCAAAACCAAAAAATTCTGGCTCTCCATCAGTCCACCAGAAGTTTGCTCTTTCTTGTAATTCTCGTCTTCCTCCGCCTCTTCCTCTTGCGACTCCACTTGTTTCTGATTTAGTATCTACATCAACTCCACTCCAGTTTGTTTCCCATTCGTTCCAAACTGTTCCAAGTATGCCTGATTCTTCAGCTATTTTTTGAAATTGATCAAAGGAAGAAGAATCATCAACTGTAATTACAGGTCGTACATCAACTTCTTTCCATTCATCTGAATCAGGAGAAAGTTTAATTGTTCCAGCCCAGCTAAATACATTATATGGATTAACATTACTAAATGTTGAAGCATATGGCTGATTAATATAGTTAACGTCTGTTGCCATTGGTAAGGTTACAATACCATCATTAACAACACCAGCTCCTGTATCGCCTGATAGTCTTACTAGATTAGTATTTCTTTCATCAAACTTAGGTCTAAGTATTCCATTTTCTTTATCAATAGAACATTGATAGTCTGGATTAGAAGGATCGCCTATATTATGATTTGTAAAATTATCTACAATAAATCCATTTTTAAGTCTTGTTGCTCCTGTTGAATCTGTAATATCAACTGAAGAAGCACTTTGCTCTAATAAAGAAAGTGATGTAAAGTATTCTAAATTTTTAATTCGTTTGTCTAAGCTTCCAATGTTTGCCATTGTAAATCTTTTATTTTCTATGAGCTTAGGATGAACTCCATTTAATGAAAAAACATATGGTGATAATCTTATATCATATATTCCCATTGCATCATCTGGAGTTGCTGGAGCTTTTGGATTTGATCCTGGTACTCCTGTTTCTATTTTAAATTCACCTTTTCTTGTAACATATAATTTATCAATTCTTGGCAAGAAGTGCGTAAGATCTGTTATAAAATTAGCACTGTTTACTGGAGGAGCTGAAAGTGATACATTACTACCTGAAGCATAACCTGTACCAGCATCGTTAATTCGTGGTCTAAAATCGATACAATCTCTTAATTGAACTGTTCCAATATTACCTGAGAATGATGGGATTTCAGAATATTCTGCATCATCATAAGAATCAACACTAAAGAAATCACCTGTACCTGTATGATCATACCATTCAAAAACAACATCAATTGCTCCTGGATCAACTTGGCCAGATTTGAGAGTAATTTTTCCTATATCATAGTAATTATCTCTTTGGCCATTATCTAATGTAAATTTATCCAATACACTTGTTGAGGTGCCTTGAAGATTAATTGAAGTAATCTTTTTAATATCTGCCTTTCCTAATGAAAGTACACCAGCAGTAAGTGATTGATTGCTTAAAGTTTCTTCTGTTTTTGTTTTTGTTTTTGGCTGTGAACCAGTATAAGATACATCTACACTAAATACAATTTGTTCAGTTCCTGATAAACTTACACCTGAACCGTTAATGGTTGTAAATGTAATTGTTCCACCATTGTTTGTTATACTTGCAGTAGGGCTTGCATCCAATGCTCCATATGTGCTTCCATCTTTTATGTAGGCAACAACAGTGGTATTATTAACAAATGTAGCTCCACTAATTGTAGCAGAAGCATTTGCAGCATTTGTTGTTCTTGTTTCTCTTACAACATATGATGTATTATAAGATGGTGAGGCGATTGTAGATCCTGGATCTCTTAAAGTATCAACAGCTGAATATGGTAATTTATAAACTAATGAGTTAAAATTTGAACCATATATTGTTTTATCATTGGCAGCATTTAAACTTCCAGTGGTTGTAATTAAATTAGCTCTAAATTTAACAGTACCACCATCATCCCATTCAACTGAATTAACATCTGCCATTGTGTTTGAGCTAGATGTAAATTTAATATCAAAAATATACAAATATAATTCTGTTGAACTAGAGCCTTGGCTGATTCCTCTTGCTCTACATGTACCAAGTGAAGAACCACCTCCATTAATTCCATCATATAAATCTAATGTTTCAAAGGTTGTAATATCTGGTGAACCAATCGCACCAGTTTCATTTAATTTAATATAGTTACCAAGATTTAATGTTTGTTGTGTTTGATTAATATCAATTTTAGCATCAGCACCTCTTGGCTTATCAACTGCTAAATATTTTGTTGTTGTATTTTCTACTCTAAAACCTTTTACATAAGCTGTATTTGGTTCAACTCCAATTGCAAGTTTAGTAGCACTACCACCATTTCCTGATGTTAAGTAACCATTATTAGAACCATTATCTAAATGTTCTCTTACATTTAACTGATATGGATTAACTGAATAATCGCCAGATTCTTCAAATGTTCTTCTTGCTAATCTTTCTGTTAATTCAGTTTCTTGGTTTTTATCTGTTTTATCAACAGCCGATTTACCATCTTCAATAACAACAAGAGTAATATAATCTGTTTCTACTCTTGATGCCAGATTTAATGGCTCTTTAATTAGGGTTGTTGAAATGCGATATCTTCTTGCACCAGGAGCTGCAGTATTTGGAGTTCCTTGAGCATTATCTAGTAAACTTGTATCTGTTCCGGAATCAACAATATCTTCTGTAACTTTTAATCCAACAATATAATTTGGAGTGTTTGTATATTTGTCAAGTATCAAAGAACCCGCAGGAACATAAACAAATGTACCTGAAATAAAGTAAACACCTTCTTCAATGTTTACTGCTGAACCTAAACCAATAGGTGTAGATATAGTTGAAGCAGTATTTGATCCATCAACATTGGATCCACCACCAACCATAGCATATCTTACAGTTCCTGCATTTGAGCTAAGTTCTTCTCCTGCAACAAAAACTGATGTTTCATTATCAGTACCTGAATTAGTATATTTAACATAAAGCGTAGCAGGATCTCCATCACCTGCTGCAATAACTGCTTGTACAACTGCAGTCACTCCGCCTGTTGCTCCTGTAATCGTAGTACCAACAAATTCAGTTAAATAATTATCTGCATTTAAAGGACCACCAGTTGAGTGAGTGAATGATGATTCTATTTTAATAAAATCATATTCTACATTTAAAGTAACTTTACCATTTACAACTCTTGAACCATCTTTAAAAGAATACTGACCATGTCGATCTATTTGAGCTTGTAATGCTGTTTGTAATTGTGTAAGTTCTCTTGCTTGAACCGCGTATCCTGGTCGAAAAAGAACTCGATGAAAATTCTTTGTTTCATCAAAATCGTCTAGTGTATATCCACTTGGTAAGTTTACTATTGTTGTTGCCATAAATCTCTCTTCCTAATATTATTTATATTAGAATTCTATAATTACTTTTATATCTTCAATCTGTGTTGTTGTTCTGCTAATAGGATCTCTATTTTCTAAGAATAAAATATCACCACTTAATCGATCCACTTCTGGAGCACCATTTGCTGATGAGGTAAGTGTAGCACTTGTATTCGATGTTTGCCCTGTTACAACTTCGCTATTTTGAAAAGCCGTATATCCAGTCTTAGAATTTTGATGGTATCGTATACGTGAATCATCACCATTAAGTTCTACTACATAGGCTTGAGCACCAGATGTTTGACCAACAATTAATTCATCAACTGTAAAAGCAGTAACAGCTGTACTTGATTGTAAATAGCTTGTTGCTTTTAATGTATTTGCTGTTGCTACATTACCAGCTAATGGTGTAGCATTATAATCTCTTGGTTCATCAAGTAAAATAATTTGTCTAAAATCATTTCCTACTGTTAAGTCTCCACCATCGTTACCATCTAATTTAGTATTTAATGAAATAAAGAATCCACCAAGTTCTGCTATTGGATCAACGCCATGTCCTGCTTTTGGAGTAAGAACTCCTCTTGCAGCTGCGTCTGAACCACTGCCGCCTGAGAAAGTAATATCAACTACTCTATAATTTGTTCCTTTACCTGTGACTGTCACTGCTGTAACAGCTCCGGCTGAAACAGTAGCAGTAGCTGTTGCACCTGAACCATCTCCTGTGATAGTAACTGTTGGTGCAGATGTATAACCTGTACCACCTGCTGTTACCTCAATTCTTTCAATACCTGCAGCCGTTGAAGAATCTCTTGAAGCTTTTTGGTTTAAATATTGAGCGTAATCTGCTTCTGATAATTGTGCCTCAGCATCAGCATCTGATGCCCATGCAAATGTAAGAATATCTGCAGCAGTTAATGTTTGAGCAGTTGATAATGTTAATACTGAACCGTTAATTACTTGAACAACTGGAGTACCACTTACATTTGTACCAGATACTGTCATTCCAATAGTAATTTCATCTACAGTTTCAGTTAGTATTGCTGTTGTTGATGATGAAGATGAAACAGCTAAAATAGCTTCAGCAGCTAATGAAATAGTTTTAACAGGCATATAACTATTTGTTAAAAAGTTTTCAGCATCTTGAACACCTGTTGTATACATATACTTCCATATATAGCCATCTGATTCTGCAGTTGGGTCAGTTAGTGTTTGTGTTGGTTGAATACTTGAAGCACCACCACCAGCTTTAATACACTTGTAAACTTTAAATTCTGATGTAATAATATAAAATGCTTTATCAAAAATAGATGCGTCATCTGAATCCCATGCGTAATATGAATTACCTGATGTCCATGTATATCTTGGAATAACGTGAGAAATTTCTGTTCCTACTATTTTCTTTAAACCAATAAGATTTGCTCTTGCTTCACCTAATTGATCAAGAGTATCTGCTGGAGTAAATGGTGTTGTGTCTGTTGTATCAGATGTTGTCAAAGACCATACGTCCGACTTACCTATCCCTACATAAACACTTGAACTACTTACTTGTTGCTTTAACTTTTTTGCGTTCAAAGTTCTAAAATTTGATGTTACTATTGCTGCCATGCTGCTTTCCTGCTTATTCTATGTGTACAAATGTACTTGTGTTATATTTATTTATATCATTTGAGTTGATAGTTTCAATGGTATTTGAACCTAAAAACTCAATTGTTTGGTTAGTATTATAAAGTCTAGGACTTGTAAAGAAGTTCTCTGAACCTTTCCTTTGTTTATATCCATTATTTATAATGGTTCTAAAATTTGGATTTACAACCTTTACTCTAGACTCTGGTAAAAATTTAACTGCTGAACTAGATGATTGTGTTATAATCCAATTTAAATTAACATTTGCTGTTGCTGCAGCACTATTGCCATCACCAGAAATAGTCACAGTTGGAGCTGACGTATATCCATATCCACCAGTTATTATATTAATAGCAGAAACTGCGTCACCTGTAAGAGTTACAGTACCAGTAGCTGGAACAGTCGCTCCACCTCCGCTAAATGTTACAGTAGCTGAAGAATATCCACTGCCACCAGCATCTACAGTGACTGAGGTAACTATTCCTATTACATTATCTCTAATTCTACCGCCGTCGTACAAAGTTTTACCATCTTGTGAGCCAGTTGATTGTCTTGGATTCGTTTTAATTTCTGTAATAAGTGTATCAACATGATTATGATTCAATGAAAGATCTAATACTTCTTGTTGATCTGCAACTCTTACTTCATTATTGACTGCACTTCCTATTCTTACAGTTGGATCATTAATATAACCACTACCAGCATTTGTGATATTAACTCCGTTAATTTCTCCATTACCTGCTAATGTAAATTCAGCTGTTGCTGTTACATTGGTCGGTAAAAGATTACCATCAACATCTTTTGCTTGTGGTACTGGGAATACAATAGTCGGAGCAGATATATAGTTTTTATCAGCAAGGCCAATGATTTCTACTTCGGCTATTTTACCTGCATTTGTATTTGCGGCAACTGATGCAAACAGATTAGAAAAATTAACTCCTTCTGAAGTTATTGTGATATTATCTACATCTAATCGACCTTTTGAATCAATACCAATTGAAACAACAGGAGCAGTGCCAGATTCTCCTTCAATTTCAACACCTGTAAAAGAAATTGCTGGAGGTGAAGCATATCCAAATCCAGGCTCTACAATGGTTACACTTTCTAAAGCACCATCTAATTTAGCCGCTGTTGCTGTGGCTGTTTCACCAGTAAACGTATGAGTTGTTCCCGATCCTACACTTGTAATATCAATTTCACTACCGCCTTCTGTTGCTGAAAGTTTTACTTTTCCACCAGTTGATGATACAATATAATATTGAGTATTTGTTACTAATCCACCGATAGCACCTCCGCCACCTGAATCATAAGTTACAAGTGAATTCACTGGTAATGCTGCTTGTTGGCCTGATGTTAATCTTATTGTGTTATCAACAAGATGTACTGTACCAGAACCTAATGTATCTTCTTCGCTTCCATCAAATGTAATTGCTGAAGGAGCTGCGATACTTAATGCGGGTACATTATAATCCTTTCCACCATTACCTATTGCAATAGAAGATACTGATCCATTAGTTAAAACAGCTGTCAGTGTTGCAGCTGTAAAGCCACTTGGCGTTCCACTATCACTTGAGGTAATTGTTGGAACGCTAGTATAACCACTCCCTCCTGATGTTATTGTTGTACTATTAATGACTCCATTTTTAAGGTCAAGAGATAGTGTACCTGATCGATGTATTTTAGCCGTTGTTGTTGGTAAGTATGTAGATACAAACATTTCAACAAGAACTGGAATATCTTCAGGTCCTATAATACCAGGTTGCGTACCTGGCATACGACTTAATGTTAATGCATCTGTAAGTACTGCACCAGTTAATTGTATGAATATTAATATTTCTGCGAAATAAACAAACCCTGATGGATGAACCAATCGATCGTATGAAAGTTCCCAATCGCTTAAATTTTTGCCTGTCTTAATTAAGTAAGAAAACTTTTGGTATCTTAAACTATCTAATAAAACAATATTATCTGATAAAAATCCTTTATTATCTAAATATATTCCACCCTTTGAAAGAGCTGGATTTGCTTCCCAGTTACCAGATGATGGTATAAGTACTTTATCATATGGAAACTCAACTTCAACATTATCATTAAATAAAATTCTAAAAAAGATTTCAATTGAATCAGCTGAACCACGTAATTTATAAAAATCTATAATTTGTTTATATAAATTTCTTTTATCAACTGTTACACCTCTTGGAATCGTAGCAGCAATTTCTTTCTGCATAAGTTCCAAATAATTTGTATCATTTCGATCAATATCCATTGCTTCTTCAATGGTATTCATTACATAAGAAGGTCCTGGACCAACCCAGTATTTAATAATAGTAGTTAATTTAGCAGTATAGTTATTATAAGAATCCAATCCATTAACTGTAAATGTTTTTCCAATCTCTGAAGTTGATACAGCAAGAGAACCAGGTAATTCATTACCATTTGTAATTGCTACATTAATATCTGTTAAAGCAATTGTGGTTGTTGAACCATTTGGATCTGTTAAAACAAGAGTAGAGTCTGCACCTGTTTCGTCTGTAAAAAATCTATTGTTTTCGTTATTTGGATCAGGTATTCTGAATTGAGCCAAGCCATTTAATACTACATCATCAAAAGTTTCTGTCTCTTGATAAATAAACTCGTCCATATTCATGAATGTATAATAAGCTTCTAAGAATTTTGTCAGTTGCTCTTTATCTTGTAATATTTCAGAAGGTATTAATTGATCAATACGAATGTTTTCTTTTGTTTCAACTAAACTCCCGTGTTCGACTTGAATCGCACCTGGAGTTAGTGTAGTTTTATGAGCCATTATTATTTAAATCTTGATGTTGTATTATATGTGATACTTCCAGCTGAACCCGCAACTGCGATTGTATCAATCTCTGGTGTTATTACGACACTATTATTATTTATTGAAATTAATTGATCTCGTTTAGGAGCTAAGTCTAATGAATTTGGTAATACCGTTATTTTAATTGCTGCTGTTGTATCAGGTAAAAAATTATTTAATTCAATTGTACCCTTTTCAACATTAATCAAACCAGCATTATTTATCACAGTTACATTTGCACTATTTACTACCTTATATACAATAACCTGTCTGTTTGATGATCCTGAAATTGGTATATCACCAAAGAAGTGTTCAACATTATTTATTAAAAATGCTGATGATGTTAATATAAAGGCTGTTGAATTACCACTTTGATAAAATGGAGAAGTAAAACTTAATTTAAAATCATTAGGTAGCGTTGAAACATTACTTGGAGTAATATTTTGAAACATTCTTGGTCGTATAATTGTGTTAAGTATTGATGGATCAGAGTTATCGATTGCTCTTGTTAATTGTGAATGCCTAAACACGCCATCAAATTTATTGAGGTTATTAAAATTATAATCAGTAATTGTATCTCTTACCACTGATTGTAATTCAACTGAACTTCTATCTGTTAAGTTTGGATTATATTTAAAGCTACAATCAATTTCTAAATAAGTAAAATTAGTATCTACAATTTCTGGTGTAATGGAAACAACATTTTTTCCTTTTAATATTACACCTTTAATATCTGTTTTTTCTGCTGTTGTTAATTGATCAGCCAATAAAGGTTTGATACAAATATAAACTCTACCATAATCAGGTGGATCATTATCTTCTCCACCCCATGTTGATATTGAATCAATATTATTAAATTCCTTTTTAATAATTGATGCGTAATCATCTGCTGTAACAGCTCTATTTTGAGCAATAAAAGTAAGTGGTGCATTGAATCGTATTGATTCCATTGTTTCTGCTTCGGCACCGCCTGCGGCTGCTGTATCTAATGTAACAGTTATATTAGAAAACCCACCAATAGAATCTACCATTGAGAAACTATTTGCACCATTTGATTCCTTACCCTTTGTGGTAACATAATCAATCGTTACAATATTATTATTTGTAGGTTTAAAACCAGTTATACCATCACCAAAGAATACCTCATAGTATCCACTTGGATTTTCTTGTAAATAATAAACCTTTGATGTGGAATCAATATTTTTAAGCGTTTCAAACTGAGTATAAATATCGAAAGAACTTGATTCTTCATTTTGTTGTACACGCACACGTAATGTACTTGTATCGGCATCATAATCTGTAAGTTGAAATTTCTGATTTTCTATATCATTATCAACTCGATATTTTAATTCTCTTACTGTGCCTTCTGCAACTACTACATCATTAAATGTATATGTTGTTCCTACTAATGTGGCTTGTTGAGTTTCCAATACTACATATTGAAATTCTTCTCCACCGACAACTGTATTTAATTTAGTTCCTCGTGTAAGTTCTAATACTGTAGGGATTGTACCTACTTCAGATGATACATCAACAACTAAATCAACTTTACCTCTTGGGCTTAATACTGAACGAGGAGTATAGCCTAAAAGTTTTGCTCTTGTAACGACATTACCACGTATCTGAGCCGAATCAAGGAAGGATTCATTTAATGAATAATGAGCGTTTAATGCGTTATAGTGAGTGTTATACGCTAACACATCTAATAAAACATTTAATCCACTACCATCAAAATCATAATCATTAAATTCTGATTGTTGTTTGAGAAAGTTTTTTAAATTTTGCTTAATGTCTGCAAAATCTAATTCTGTTACGTTTAAATTTGTTGCCATATTATCTGAGCCTTCTTAATATGATTTCAACACTTTCTGCTGTATCATATTCTTTGATTAAAAAATTTACTGTAATTCTATATGAATTATTGTCTGATTCGTCAAGAACTTTAATATTTAAAACTTTAATTCTTGGTTCATGAGTATCTAATACTCTACGAATTCCTTGTTTAAGATCTAATTTAGTAATTGCATCTGCAGGTTCAAACAATAAACCTCTTAAATTAGCACCTAATGTTGGCTGAAAAGGTCGTTCAAAAAAATTACTAACTAATAAATTCTTTACAGCATTCTTTATTGCTGCATCATCTTTTAAAGGTATGATATCCTTTCGTATAGGATGAATCTTTAAAGAAAGATCTAAATCGCGCCAAGGCTTCTTTTTAGAAACAATACGCGCTTGTTCTAAGTTACCTGATATGCTTTTATCGCCTGTAAGTAATCCTGCCATATAGTTATTTATATCTTTTATTCGCCACTTTCAGCAACGGTTAAGCTATTTGTTGAAGCAACAACGGTTTGTATTGAAGGCGGTAAATCTATTGTTGTTGGAAATCCTATTATTGTTAAAAAATCACAGAATGTAAAGGTTATCCATTGAGTTAAAGCACCTAATCCAATCGCATCAAAGAAACTTGTAACCTTTTCCATCCATTTTTTAATTAAATATGTTTGCCATTCTTCAGCAAATTCACGAGCTCGTTTTAATAATCGTTCTTTATTATATTCATCAATATCAACATTATTATCAAACTCACCACCAAGCAAATCATTTAAACTATAACCAAAGATTGATATTGATTCTAATTCCTCTGTTGTTTTATTACGAATCAAAGCTTCTAAATCAAGTTCTTCTAATGCTGGAATTGAAGGTAATCCAAGCGTATCCCATATTTCATCAAATAAATCAATTAAACCTGTAAACCCGCCATGCATTAATAAATTCATTTTCTTTGCAACTTCAGATCGTATATAATTAATCACTGATTCTTTTTTAAAATCAGCTGTTTCAAACTTATCCCATACTTTATATTCATCAGGTATTAAATCATATATACTATCAATCTCTTCCAATTCAAGTGAATCTCTGATTGATGATGGATCTTCTAAAAATTCTAATATATCAATTGATATACCTAAAATAGTAACATTAAATTCAATTGGAAAAAGACTATTAATTAATTCAAGTATCTTTTTTTGTACATACATTGGATATTCAGCTGCTAAACGAGTCATCATAATATCCCATTTCTTTTCTGGTATATCAATCTTTTCCCACTTAGGATTGTAAATATCTAATATATCTTCTTCGATTTGTTCTAATTTTGCTTTTAAATCTGCTAATTCGTCAGGATAACGATATGACATTGTGGCTAAACCACCAAAAAGATTTGAAAGATTAGCGGGTGTAGGTAATAAAACGTCAGGACATTCTAAAGCTGGCAATGTAACACTTGGCACTGCCATTATATTACCGTTGTTTTAACAAGTGATTTAATTTCTATTTGGCCATCAGCCTTAAAAAGAATGTAGGAACCAGATTTATGTTTAATATTAATTCTTTCTTTACCATCTTCATTATCAATTTCAATTAAATGACCAGCTTTTGATTTATATACTTTATTATCTACTGATGATTCTGTTGGTATATCCTGAGTACCATTTGTTTGAGTTGCAATTGAACCCATTACCATAGGATCTTGAGCACTTGGTCCATCTCTAAAGAATCCAACGACCCACGAACCTACTTCCAAATGATGATTGCCACCATTACCTTGAATCGATGCTGATGTTACGGGCATCATAACAGTTGCCCAAGGTAAATTTTCAGTGGATACTAGGCTTGTATTTGATGTATGCCAACCGTGGCATCGTACTTTAACTCTATTTAAATTTTCAGTATCGTTAATA
>Ga0115571_1002169_pt1 | contig 13137 bp, 13 predicted proteins | sample COGITO_mtgs_1205_FD_87293 | JGI IMG/M metagenome (GOLD analysis project Ga0115571, IMG submission 87293) | Pelagic marine microbial communities from North Sea - COGITO_mtgs_120531 | ecosystem: Environmental > Aquatic > Marine > Epipelagic | place: Germany:Helgoland, sampling site Kabeltonne...
ATGCCAATACTCCCGTTGCTAAAGCAAAAGAGGAGTGCAAAATAGTTGGAGTATATAGACTTGTAATGAAAGAAGGATCTGATAACTTTAGATCTTCAGCAATTCAAGGAATAATGAAAAGAATCAAAGCAAAAGGCATAGAAGTAATTATCTATGAACCAAACTTAGATGATAATGAATTCTTCCACTCAAAAGTAATAAAAGACTTAGATGAGTTTAAATCAATGAGTGATGTAATAGTAGCAAATAGATTAAGTGATAATATTAAAGATGTTGAAGATAAAGTTTATACTCGTGATATCTTTAATTCTGATAGTTAGGAATTAAAATTTGAAAATACTAGTAACAGGAACAGCAGGATTTATAGGATTCCACCTTACACAAAAACTTCTTGCAAGAGGAGATGAAGTAATAGGACTTGATAATATCAATGACTATTATGATGTAAACTTAAAATATGCTAGATTAAATGAATTAGGAATAAATAAAGAAGAAATAGAAGATAATAAATTAGTATCTTCAAAAACTTTCCCAAAACATAAATTTGTAAAAATGGATCTATCAGATACTAAAAGTATTTATAAACTATTTGAAGAAGAAAAGTTTGATGCAGTTTGTAATCTTGCAGCCCAAGCAGGAGTAAGATACTCAATAGAAAATCCACATGCATATATAGATTCAAATGTAAAAGGTTTTATGAATATACTAGAAGCTTGTAGACATAATGATGTAAATAATTTATGTTATGCTAGTTCTTCTTCTGTATATGGATTAAATAAATCACAACCTTTTAAAACAGAAGATCATACAGATCATCCAGTATCTTTATACGCAGCTACAAAAAAATCAAATGAAATGATGGCACATACATATTCTCATCTTTATAACATTCACACGACAGGATTAAGATTTTTTACAGTTTATGGACCATATGGACGTCCTGATATGGCTCCTATGTTATTTGCTGATGCAATACTTAATGATAGAGCGATTAAAGTATTTAATCATGGAAATATGTCTAGAGACTTTACTTATGTTGGTGATATAGTTGATGGTATTATAAAAGTTATTGATAATCCATCTAAAGCAAATAAAAACTTTAATGCTGAAAAACCAAACCCATCTATTTCTTCTGCACCATATAGAATATATAATATAGGGAATAATGCTCCTGTATCACTTTTAGATTTTATTAAAACAATTGAAGATTCAATTGGAATAGAAGCTAAAAAGAATTTCATGGACATGCAAGATGGTGATGTTGTATCTACTTATGCAGATACTAATGATTTAATTAAAGACTTTGAGTATAAGCCTGATACTGATTTGGCTGATGGGATTGATATCTTTATTAAATGGTATAAAGAATCTTATAATAAAAAGGAGCAAAAATGAAAGGCATAATCTTAGCCGGAGGGTCAGGAACAAGACTATACCCAATTACAAAGGGAGTTTCAAAACAACTAGTACCAATTTATGATAAACCAATGGTATATTACCCACTCTCAGTTTTAATGCTAGCAGGAATAACAGAAGTACTAATTATCTCAACTCCACATGATCTTCCAAGATTTGAAGAACTTTTGGGCGATGGATCTGATTTAGGTATGAAGTTTGAATATGTAGTTCAACCAAGTCCAGATGGATTAGCCCAAGCTTTTACTTTAGGTGAAAAGTTTCTAGATGGTGATGATGCTTGTTTAGTTCTAGGTGATAATATCTTCTATGGACATGGATTAACAGAACTGTTAGCTAAAAGTGTAAAAAATGCAAAAGAAGAAAATAAAGCAACTGTATTTGGTTACTATGTAAAAGATCCCCAAAGATATGGAGTTGCGCAGTTTAATGATAATGGTGATGTAACTTCAATAGAAGAAAAACCAAAAGAACCAAAATCAAACTACGCAGTAATAGGATTGTATTTTTATCCATCAGATGTAGTAAAAAAAGCAAAAGATGTAAAACCCTCAGATCGTGGTGAATTAGAAATCACAACTTTAAATCAAGATTACTTAAAAGAAGAAAGATTAAAAGTAGAATTAATGGGAAGAGGATATGCATGGCTTGATACTGGAACTCATGAGTCTTTACTTGAAGCATCTCAGTTTATACAAACAATTGAAAATAGGCAGTCTCTTAAAGTAGCGTGTCTAGAAGAAATTGCTTTTGAAATGGGATATATTTCAAAAGAAAAACTTTTAGAACTAGCAGAACCTCTAAAAAAGAACCAATATGGACAATACCTAATATCACGAGCAAATCAGCCTAGAAGAGTTAATTAATATGAACTTTACAAGAACTTCAATACCTGATGTAGTTATAATTGAACCACTTGTTCATGGTGATGATAGAGGATATTTTGTAGAGACTTTTCGAGCAGATAAACTTGAAGAATTCTTAGGATATAAAATCAACTTCTGTCAAGATAATGAATCAAAATCAAGCAAGGGAGTTCTAAGAGGACTTCATTATCAACTTCCTCCTCATGCTCAAACTAAATTAGTTAGAGTAATACAAGGAAGAGTTTTAGATGTAGCTGTAGATATTAGAAAAAACTCTCCAACTTTTGGACAACACGTGAGCGTTGAATTAACAGCTGATAATAAAAGACAATTATTAGTTCCAATAGGATTTGCTCATGGCTTTGTAGTACTTGAAGATGATACAGTATTTGCATATAAAGTAGATAATTATTATAGTCCAGAATGTGATAGAGGAATAGCTTTTGATGATAAAGATTTGAATATCGATTGGCAATTAGCTCATGATGAGTTAAAATTATCAGAAAAAGACACTAAACAACCAAAACTATTTAGTATAAAAGATAATAAAGAAATATTTGAATTTGGAGTAAAGTATTATGAGTAAAGATAATTCTAACTCTTTAAATATTCTAGTAACGGGTTCAAATGGACAAGTAGGTTCTGAATTAAGAGAGTTATCAAAAAACTATTCTTATGATTTTTTCTTTACAACAAGAGATAATTTAGATATTACAAATAGTGAAGCAGTAAAAGAATACTGTGAATCAAGTAATATAAATGTAATTATAAACTGCGCAGCATATACAGCAGTGGATATTGCAGAAACTGATATTGAAAATGCAGACTTAGTAAATAGAAAAGCAGTAAAAAAGTTAGCACTTGTTTCAAAAGAGTTAAATATAAAACTAATTCATATCTCTACTGATTATGTATTTGATGGTAAAAACTTCAAACCATACTGTGAAGAGTTCCAAACAAATCCAAAATCAATATATGGTAAAACAAAACTTGATGGTGAAATAGAGATGATTAAAATAAATCCAAAGAATTCTATTATCATTAGAACATCTTGGGTTTACTCTAGTTTTGGAAATAATTTTGTTAAAACAATGATTAAATTAGGAAAAGAAAAAGAATCATTAGGTGTAATCTTTGATCAAATAGGAACTCCAACCTATGCTAAAGATTTAGCAAATGCAATATTAGATATAATGCCTACAATTAATAATAAAAAAGTAGAAATATATAACTACTCAAATGAAGGTGTATTGTCTTGGTATGACTTCGCAAAAGAGATAATGAAAATGGCAAAACTTGATTGTAAAATAAATCCAATAGAAACATACCAATACCCAACACCAGCACAAAGACCACATTTTTCACTTTTAAATAAAGCAAAAATAAAAAATGAATTTAATATATGTATTCCATTTTGGAAAGATAGTTTAGATGAATGTCTAAGAACACTAGGAGAGCGAAAGTAAAATGTTTGATAACAATAATAAAACAATCTTAGTAACAGGATGTGCAGGATTTATAGGATCAAACTTTGTTCCTTACTTTTTAGAGAAATATCCTGAATATAATTTAATAAATTTAGATTTATTAACATATGCAGGTGATTTAGAAAACCTAAAAGAGTGTGAAGATAACACTAGATATAAATTTATAAAAGGTGATATCTGTAATAGAGAATTAATAGAATTTATATTCTCTGAATATGATATTCAAGGTGTAATTCACTTTGCTGCAGAATCACATGTAGATAACTCTATTAAAAATCCAGGTGTATTTATACAAACAAATGTAAATGGTACTTTTACACTAATTGATGTAGCATATAAATACTGGATGAAAAAACCATTTAACTATAAAGAAAAATATAATAATTGTAGATTTCATCATATTTCTACTGATGAAGTATATGGTACGCTTTCAGATGATCCAAAAGACTTATTTCGTGAGTTAACACCATATGCTCCAAACTCTCCATACTCAGCTTCAAAAGCATCAAGTGATATGATAATAAGAGCATATAATGAAACATATGGAATGAATACAGTAATTACAAACTGTTCAAATAATTATGGACCAAAACAACATGATGAAAAATTAATACCTACTATTATTAGAAAAGCTCTTTCAAATGAAGCAATTCCCATTTATGGAGATGGAAAGAATATTAGAGATTGGTTATATGTATTAGATCATTGTAAAGGTATCGATATAGTTTATCATACAGGTAAAACAGCAAATACATATAATATTGGTGGAAGAAATGAGAGAACTAATTTACAGATAGTTGATAGCATTTGTACTATATTAGATAAAAAAGTTCCAAAAACTGATAAATCTTCATATAAAGATTTAATTACATTTGTAGAAGATAGAGTAGGTCATGATAGAAGATATGCAATTGATGCAACTAAGTTAGAAGATGAACTTGGTTGGAATGCTGATGAGAACTTTGATTCAGGAATTGTATTAACTGTTGATTGGTATTTGGGAAAATGCAGAATCTTTAAAGAGGTTAAATGATGGACATTTAGCATTGTCAAAATTTTAAAAGTTGTAATTAATTTAGAAAATAGTTGTAAAAAGGGGAGTTTCTCTTTACACATAAAAATATAAAAGGATATAAATTGAAAAAATATAAAATGTTTTTGATAATAAAAGATAATTCAGAAAGAGTTAAAAAGAAAAATTTTAGGGAAATTGAAGGTAAACCATTACATCAGTATTTTATAGATAAAAGAAAATCTTTTGATATTTTTATAGATACGGACAGTGATGATATTTATAATTTCTATAATCAAAATGAAAACTATCCTAACATAGTTGTTTATAAACGGTCCCAATCTTATATTGATATGGAATCGAATGGTAATATAAGTCCTGCACCATATATGATTGAAAGATTTTTAAATGAGTATATAGAAGATGAAAATGAATCAATTGTTACTTCTCATATAACATCACCATTTATTGATGATGATACTATTATAAAAGCACTGAAATATATGAATAATCACACTAGTATTAGCAGTGTTAAATCTGTTAAAGAATTTTCTGTTGATGGAGTGGGAGAAATTGGTAAGCCTATTAATTTTTCTTTAGAAAAAATAGTAAAAACTCAATCACTTCAACCTATAGGTATTTTAAACGGTGCTTTTTTTATAATAAATAAAAAAACATTTTTAACAAATGGATTACAACGTATATCAAATAAACATTATTATTATCCAATAAACGATATTGAAGCGATGGATATTGATACAGAATTTGACTTGATGATAGCAAAGTTATATGCGGAGAATAAACAATGAAATTAGTGGATGTTACATTACGGGATGGTGGTTTTGTTTGTGATTTCAATTGGGGATTAGAATATGCAATTAATCATATTTGTACAGTTTCAAAAATGGGAATTCCAGTTATTGAACTTGGTTATTGGAAACAAAATGCTAAAAGTGTAAATCCATTTTACAATATGAATGAAAGCTTACTTGCTAAACTTACGGAGAAAATGCCTTCCTCTTCTATTGCTTCCGTGATGATTGATTACCATTATTGCAATAAGGATTTAAATGAATATCCTAAATTTGGAGATACTAGACTAGAACTAGTTAGAATAACGTCTAGAAAAGAAGATTTCGAAGATGCCGTAAAGTTTGGGAAAGCTTTAAAGAATGAAAAAGGCTTAAAAGTATCATTTCAAATAATAAATAGTACCAATTACTCAAAAATTGAGCTAATTAAATTTGCTGAAACTTTAATAAATAATCAATTTGAAAAAGTAGCTTTCGCAGATAGTCATGGAAATCTTAACTTAATTAAGGATATGAGTAAATATGAAGAAGCAATTAAGCTTCTTGATGATAATGCTGTTGAATGGGGATTCCATTTACATGATCATGCAGGTAGAGCGACATTAAATTATTGGCTTTTAACAAAGACTACGTGCAGTTTTATAGATGTATCAGCAAATGGTGTAGGTAAAGGAATTGGCAATTTAAAGATGGAACACGTTGTAAATAATGAAATATTACCATTATTATTAAATTATATGATGAGTGATGCTCATCCTCAAATTAGTTTGAAACAAATTGATGCATATAACTTAATGACTGGACGAATGAATGTAACTGATAACTATGCAAAATTTGGATATAAAAATAAAATTAGTTCAAATGATTTTATGAGTATTTTGTCTCGTATAAATGGTAAAGATAAAGATACCTATAATCAGCCATTAATTAAAAATTTGGTGGATGAACTATTATGATTAGTAAAATATTACGAGAAATAGAATGGGTATTTTTTGATGTTGATGGTGTTATGACTGATGGAAAATTATATTATGGACCAAATGGAGAGGAATATAAAGTATTCAATGTAAAAGATGGGCATGGACTAAAAATGATTAAAGATGCAGGAATAAAGATTGCAGTTATCTCTGGCAGAGGTAATGATGCATTATTGCAAAGATTGTCTGAAATGAAATTTGATATTGTTAAAATTAATAGAAGCGATAAAGGTAATGTATTTAATGAATTATTTGAAGAATATGGAAATCAAATTGAAAATTCTATTGCTATTGGTGATGATCTACCAGATCTTGAAATTTTTAAAAGAACAAAACTTGGTTTTGCAGTAGCAAATGCAGTTACTGAAGTCAAAAATCAAGCGGATGTTATCTTAGGTACAAATGGTGGAGAAGGCGCAGTACGAGAATTATGTGAAATTATTTTGGAAGTAAGAAATTAAAATGCAGGTTTCTACTATTTTATGGTCAATTTCATTTATCAAGACACTAATTATACGAATAATACGTCGTATATTTCGTATCAAGCATAAAAGCCTATCGAAAATATTTTCAGAAAAATTAGTATATCCAGTAGAACTTGATGAACTTTCTTTTTGGGTAAACGAAAAAAATCCATTTGGAATCTTAGATTTTGAGAAAACTGACATGAATTTTAAATTCTGGATTAAATCATTAAAACATGATGAATTAGTAGTTTTACACAACTACTATAATACTTTGAGATATTTTAATAAGTCTAGAATAATCTTTCATGAAATTTTAAGACGTGAGTCCAAATTATTAATGATATTTGCACTTCATGGTACTAAAAGATTTTTAATGTCAAAAATTTTACTAAGTCAAATCTTGTCTAAAAAGTCTAATAATGATTTTAAAATCAAGTTATTTATGTATTTAAGTCATCCCTGGAAATACAAATATTATAGTAGTTTAGTTAAAGATAAAAAGGTTTCTCTTATTGGAGGTGGATCAGAAGTTAAAAGGGGAAAGCAAATTGATACTGCTGACCTTGTAGCTAGATTAAATACTATGAAAATTAATGAAAATGATCATGTCAATGTAGGTAAACGTGTAGATATTGTATTTTTAAGAGGTGAAAGATCACAACATTTATTTGAAGTAGAAGGTAAATATGCATTAACTATGTATCAAAATATTTTGGTTTCTTTTAAGTTGAAGAATTTGTATAAAAAATTTATATGTCAGTTTAAAGCTTGGACTTTTTCAACAGATGCAACATTTCACTATGGTGTATTAAACGGTGTACAGTCTAGTATTTTTGACCTTTATTGGCATGGTGCAAAAAATATATATTTATATGGAGTTAATTTTAATATAGAAGGAAGCTATATGAAAGGATATAGACCTCCTGAAATGGTTCCTGTTAAATTTGATTTAATCTTTGGTTCACACCCACCACATATACAATTTATTATTACACAGTTTTTTGTAAACAAAGGCTTTGTAATACCATCAGGAGATGCAAGCTATTTATTTAAATTTAATTATAGACAATTTTCAAAAGTATTTGATCAAGAATGGTCAATGAAATGAGTACTTTCTTGAATAGTTTCAAATCAGATGTAATGTTTTTTACTAAATATCGTCAAATGATTAATCCATTTTCAGGAATTGAAACTGAATTAAACTATAAAGACTTCTATTTTTTTCTTAAATGTAAATCTGGAAGATTTTCTTTTTTGTTAAGGTTAGCGCAAGCCTCTAAATATAGAAAACTGAGAAAACCATTGTATTGGCTTTTGAATTTAATTTATTCATCCGATATTGATGAATCTGCATCGATATCGGAGAGTATATATTTTCCACATCCATTTGGTTTAGTTATCGGAGGTGAAGTAAGTATAGCATCCGAATGTATAATTTTTAACGATGTTACATTTGGGAAAAAATATCCAGGTTTTAAAGGTAAAATGCCAAAAATTTCCAATAAAGTTCTTATAGGTGCAGGTGCCAAGATTTTAGGAAATGTAAATGTTTCTTCCGAAACAGTAATAGGTGCCAATTCAGTTTTACTTTCTGATCTCCCAGATAATCATACTTTTAGTGGAAATAAAATACGTCCTGGAGTATATTGGAAGAGATATAATAATTTATGAGTGTTCTTTATAAATTGTGGAATTCTCCAACATTTACTCAATATGGTAAATTCTTTGTCACATTAGCTTCAGCTTTATTTTTGTTGCCAATTGTTTTAATTACTTTTAATACTATTGAGATTTCAATTTGGTTATTATTATCTACTTCAACAATGATTGCATCTATTCTTTCTCAAAGGATACAAGTAACGTTTATCCGTGTTGTTTCTTTTGCTTTTGGAGGAGCAAATAATTATGATCCAATTGTTAATCATGGTGAAAAAAGAGGTAATACTGGACCAAATTGGATTGGTATACAAGACATATATTTTACTCTAGGAAAAACATTCATTTTTGTTTCATTCTTTACTTCGTTTGTTATAGTTGTTGTATTATTATTTGGTATTAATAATATGGTAACAAACCTGACGAATGAATATATTACAATTATTTTAATTGTTGGTATCTCAACTTTTTTTACTCAAAATTATTTAAAATATAATATATTTATAATGGGGTTTAATGAAGTTGCACTTGTTAACAGATGGAATATTTTATTTGGAATAGTCAGTATACTTGGATCAATTATTATTTTGAGTCTAAATGGTAATCTTCTAGAACTTATAGTATGGCAAATGATTATACCTATGGTTTCATCCCTTAGAGATAAATGGTTATTTTGCTACTACTTAAAACAAAAAAATGTTGACTTTAATGGTAAGTTTGATGTTAAAATTTTAAAAGCAGTTAAAGATCCTCTTTGGAAAAGTATTGTCGTACATATATCTCAAATGGGTATGATTCAAGTCAGTGGTATTATAATGACTATTAATGGTGATCCTGCTATCGTAGCAACTTATCTTTTTACTATAAGAATTTTTACTCTATTAGCAGAGTTCTCACAGGTACCAATTAATAGTATTCAGCCATATTTTTCGAGATTACGAGTCGAAGGTAATCTTGTAATTTTAAGTAATATATATAAAAAAAGAATATTTTTGACAATGTTGCTATTTAGTCTTGGAATTATATTTTTGTATTTATCTGGAAATTACATTTTGGAAATTATTAAATCAAATGTTGTGCTGCCATCTAATAATATTTTGTTAATAATGGGGTTGCTGTATGGAATTGAAAGATTAAATATATTATATTTTGGAATTTTAGCTTCAGCAAATCAGATAATTATGTATATCGAAAATATTTTTAGCAGTGTTATCACACTTTTTTGTTTTTTAATATTTAAAGATTTAGATATTCTGACAGTTGTAATTATTTTGTGGATACCTAGAATTTTGATATATCATATTAAACCTTTAAAAATTGCAGCAAATTCATTACAAATAACTACCAAGCACTTATTAATTTATACATTCAGTCCTATAATTTTAATTTTAATTGCTTTAATAATAGATATTTATACAAAAGGTACTTATTTATAAGGAATCGCACACAATGAATAACATAAAATTTCTTTATAATAAACCAGTAGTAAACATTCAGCTATATACGGATTATGATGATTTAAGAAAGTTAAGTTTAGTAAAATATTTGAAAAGATATAGTTTAATGAATGAAAATAAAGTAGAAGGTTATAAATGAATAAAAAAATAAGAGTTTTAATGATTTCTCATCAAGTAGATAGAACTGGTGCTCCGACATCTTTTTTAAATATTTTAAAGAAATTATATAATAAAAAAGAATATGTACTAGATGTTATCTCTGTGCGTGGAGGTAAACTAGCTGATGAATATTACTTGTATTCAAATAGTATGCACATATTAAATTACAATATCAAAGAGAGTATCTTTCAGAAAGTTATTTCATTTTTTAAACTATTATATTTGATTCAAAAATCTAAAGCAGATATTATTATCATAAATACTTCTGTAACATTAAGGGCTAATCTTGCTTCTTTCTTGATGAGAAAGCCATTTATTATTTATGTTCGAGAATCTGAAAATATGTTAAATTCTAGATTAGGTCTGTTAAGAAAATATTCTCTAAAGTTAGCAACTGAAATAATAAGTGTATCATATTATTCTAAACAGTGGGTTAGGAAATATGTTAATCATAATAAAATAAATGTTATACACAATGGAATAGATTTTAGTAAATTAAATTATTCTTTACCATTAGATCATTTCAATGCTGAGAAAGTTACTATTGGCATCATAGGTTACATGACTAAAAGAAAAGGCTTTGATTATTTTGCTCAAATCATAAATAAACTTATGAATATTAGTGAAAAATATAAATTCTTAATTATAGGTGACTTTATTGATGAAAATGAAAAAAGTATTTTTTTTGATTCGGTTAAAGATTATAAAAATAATATTTTAGTAACAGGAATAGTCGAAAACGTCTATCCAGAAATAAATAAGTGTGATCTTATTGTAATGACTTCAAGGGAAGAATCTTTACCTAGAAGTGTCATGGAAGCTTCTTTATTATCAAAACCAGTTGTTGCTTTTGATATAGCGGGTACAAAAGAGATGTTGCCATTAAATTATGATTATTTAGTTTCTCCTTTTGATATAAATGAGTTTGTCGATAAAACAGCTAATCTGTCTAAAAAAAATATAATTAAAACAATAGGCGAAATAAATAGAAAGTACATAACTAAAAACTTTTCACTAGACATAACAATTTCAAAAATAGAAAATATTTTGTTGAAAGTAGTACAGGATGCAAAACTTAAATAAAACCTCTATCATAGGCAATAACATTGATAACTCAAAGAGCATATATTACCAGCTACATTTACTGGAAGAATATTAAATAAAGGAATTTATTGTAGTACTAACAATGGTGCATTTTCTAGGCATGTGGTTTCACTAGATAAACAGTTAGATATTTTGAATTACGCTATTGGAGTTATACCTGATAGAAAAAAAAGTAGAAGAGTTACAAATATAAAAGAGTATTATATATTTTCACAAAATATCGAGTGAAAACAAAAACTTATATTACAGATGGTTGTTATGTGAACTTTAGGGTGCTTTTAAGAGAGTTGCTTATTGTGGGAGATGGTAATATAAATATGATTATGAAGAATAAGAAAAGTTAAAAACAAAAGTTTAAGAAAAATTGTCCGCTGAATCATTATGATATTTTTCATACATCTACAAGTACTCTTAAATGGGTTTAGAAAGTAGTATTAGTCAAAGTGAGTTATTGAATTGTTGAGTAATAAGAGTGTTCAATGGGTTATCTAATTATGGAAATGAGAATGAAAAGATATAGAATTTTATATTATAAGGAGTAAGAAGATTGAAATCTAATAAATTTTTTATAAAAATGATAAACATAGTATTATTTTTTTTATTGTTTGTATCAATATTTGATTCAGAAGGTAATATATTTAGAATGAAAGAATTGTTATTCATCTCAATATTTTTATTATTTTTATTATTGATAACAATCAATAATTTCAGAGTTTCTATTAATAAGAAAGTATTATTAATATATTTATATTTTGGTTTATTTGTTCCACTGTATGGATTTTATTTAGGAGCGATTAGAGATATTGACTTTTCACAAGAATATGCAATTGGATATCTTAAGTCATTTCTATTTTTCATACTTTTTTTAATCCTAGTACATACTAAAACTAATTTTGAAATTATATTTATGAGATTATTATATTTATTAAGTGTTGTAATTATTGCTATTTATTTTGTTTTAATTAATAATAGCTCAACTTCAATTGCAATTATTAATTGGTTATTTCATGATGTTAATGCTGCAAAAATAGGAGCAAGAACTTATGGAGGTCTTATATTTCCCGTAGTGTATTACAATACAGTATCTTTACTTGTGTTATTATTGGCTTATTTATATAGTGATAAAATAAATTATCTAAAAGTTATTTTAATTATAACGAGTGTAATCGCATTAGTATTATCAGGCACAAGAGCAAACATGCTTATAGCTATTGGTTTATTTTTTTTATTTACATTTTTGACAATAGGAAAAAAATCTAAAATTTTATTAACTACACTTTTTCTAGTTGGGGTAATTACTATTGCACCTTTTTATTTCGAAAAGTTTTTTGATAAATCAGAAGCTTCAAATACTGTTAAACTGGCTCATTATAATAGTTATATAGAACTTTTTGCTCATGACCCTTCTATTTTGCTCATAGGACAAGGTGTAGGTAGTAGTTTTTATACATCAGGAAGAGATAAGTTAGTACAGCATACTGAGCTTGTATATCTTAATCTAATTAGATTGTATGGATTACCATTTTTCTTAACCATTGTATTTATTTTGGTATATCCTATTTTGATTTTATATAAAAATGAACCTATCAAAATGATTGGTTATTTTTCTTATCTTGTAATAGCTGGTACAAATCCATTATTGGTTAGTTCAACTGGAATGATTGCAATTGTATATGCTTATACTTTAGTGTTTAATTTATTTAAGAATAAATCTAATACAACAT
>Ga0115571_1002172_pt1 | contig 13122 bp, 18 predicted proteins | sample COGITO_mtgs_1205_FD_87293 | JGI IMG/M metagenome (GOLD analysis project Ga0115571, IMG submission 87293) | Pelagic marine microbial communities from North Sea - COGITO_mtgs_120531 | ecosystem: Environmental > Aquatic > Marine > Epipelagic | place: Germany:Helgoland, sampling site Kabeltonne...
ATTGTAAATTTATTGATCCTAAAAAGAATGAATCTGAAAATACATGTCATTTAAATTGTCGTTATGGAGAATATTGCTACAAACATCGTAGAAATCACTTAGTCAAAGATAACATGATAGATCTTAATAATTTCACCGGTTTATCTAAAGATTATCTAAAAAGCGATCTATTATATTATCAGAAGAATAAAATCAATAATAATTCTGTCATAAAAAGTAAACATGACCTATTTGATGAAATTAAAGAACATATTAATTCATTAAAAAGATATGATTCAGTAGAAAATTATAAGAATATAATCTTAGTGCAATCACTTGTTCGTGGTAAAATTATAAGGCAAAAAAATGAAAATCTTAAGTGTAATAACGATGAGGATTTTTACACTTATGATGAATTGAAAAATATAGAACAGAAATATTTTTACTCTTATAAAGACAAGGGTGGTATACGATGGGGATTTGATATCAGATCATTAGATAAATTAATACAAATGGGTTATCCAAACCCCTACACCACAGAAGAAATTCCATCGAATGTAATTCTTGATATTAAAAGAATTATGAATTCATTAAAAAATGAAAACGGTTATGAAGATTTAACAGATACTATTGTAAGAGATAGAAAAGAAACTATTAAACAAAAGATTGTTGATTTATTTTCTTTTATTGAACAATCGGGATATACATGTCATGTGGAATGGTTTACATTATTAAGCACCAGGAGATTAAAAGAATTATATCGCCAACTAGAAGATATTTGGAATTATCGTAGTCAGTTAAGTCAACAAATGAAACGTAATATATCCCCACCAAACGCAGATATATTTAGAACTCCTATGATTGAAGTAATGAATTATTCTTGTAAAGAAGATTTACAAGAATTAATATTACATGAAGTAACTAAATTCACCCAAGCTCAAACAGATTCTGATAGGAAATTAGGATTTATGTATTTTTTAATTGCTTTCGGATCAGTTTCACCACAATGTTATCATGCTCATATAGATTGGTTATCATTTATGATGAATTAAATATGATAAATTAAATATGAGATTTGTACCATCCATATTTTTCTCCAATTTTATCTATCATGTATGCAGTGGTCCAACCAAGGATAATTCCAATAGTATCACCAACAGAATTTATAAAAGAATCCTTTGATGGTTTTCCACCTGGCCATAATTTTATATATTTATTAATAATCTTCATTCCAACATTCGTATTCTCTAGTATCTCAAATATTGTATGTAAGATAATTGTAGTTAATAAATCAACATTCCAAAAATATGATGTAATACCCGATGCGAAATGTAAATATGTATATTGGTCAAATAATCTTTTACCCATTATACACTTGTAAATATTAAAATTACTTAAAAGAATATTCATTTAGTATAGTATACCAAGTAAGCGCGGTTGATTGATAAGAATAAAATATAAATAGAGAATATAAATATTAATAATGCCTCCAGCCAAGAAGAACGTAAAGAAGAGCACTCCTGTCACGAAGTCCAAGAAGACGGTCACCCCGGCACCTGATCCGGTTACAGCACCGGCCCCCGCCCCCGAACCGGTCCAGGCTCCTGAACCGGTAGCTCCAGTCACCACTGAAGCACCGGTTGTTTCGGACACCCCATACCTCGAGGAGTTCACTGCTGTTGTCAGTGCCCTTGATGAAGCCCTGAATACTATTCGCGGTCTACGTGCCCGCCTCCAGAAGCTTGAGAAGCAGGTTCATCGAGATACCAAAGCCCTTAACAAGAAGGCATCAGGTAAGCGTGCCCGCAAGCCGCGTGATCCGAACGCCCCGAAGAGCGGATTCGCTAAGGAAGGTCCTGTCTCCGATGAGATGCGCAAGTTCCTCGGTCTCAAGAAGGATGAGCTAATCTCTCGCACCAATGTCACCAAGCGCATTCACGAGTACTGCAAGACCAAGAATCTTCAGAACCCGGCTGACAAGCGTCACATCAAGGCAGATGCTTCCCTTCGCAAGCTCCTTAAGATGAGCAAGGATGATGACCTCACCTTCTTCAATCTCCAGAAGTTCATGAAGGTTCACTTCCCCAACAAGGAGGGTGTCTTCCCAACTGCTTAAACAATAAATTTAAGTGTAATTATATTTAGATGAATTAGATGAATTAGATGAATATTCCTTTTACATATAACTTCTTAATTTACTTTTCTCAATAGATTTTCTATCACAAAATCTAAACTCTTAATTCACAAACACTCATTCGAAGTGTATTATAATATTTATCATCTTTTGACACTTTTTTTTTCTTCGGTACATCTAACTGATACAGATATTCTAAACATCCTTTATGATCCCTTAGATAAGGATTGTCGCCACATGTATTTAAAAATAATTCTAAATCATTGAAAAATTCACCAACGACTAGATAGTATGCTGTAATATTTGTGCTTTTGTCTAAATTTTTATCTTTAGAATTTTTAATGAATTCTCTTATTTTACTAGCCTGATATAGTGAAAATTCCCTTTCAATTGCTAACATAGTACAAAAATGCTGATATTTCGTTGACGAATTAGTTAATGAAGAGATAAAATATGTATTTAATATTTTTGCCCATGTTTCAGTGTAAGATTCGTCAACTAGGATATCTTTGCTATCTAGATTGTATTTTTTACATAATCTTTCTGTAATTTTTTTATCAACACCTAAATCACTGCATCTCAAACCATGGAGTATTTCATGAAATAATACTTTAATACATTCTTCTCTCCTAAAAATACAAATTTCTGATTCAGTGTTTGTATAATGATTTGAACCCGAATTAACATTCATGCTTGTTAAATTCTTAGTATTATTCTTTAGAATCTTCTTATCGGGTAAAAGACACAAGTGAATTGTGATTTTACGATTCTTATCACTGAAAGAAGTAATATATGAAATAGAATCTACTAATAATTTTGTATTTGGGTCAGCATCACTATCAAGATAAATATGTAATGTGTTTCTAACCCGACTTCTACCCGTAGTTGTCCAACGCAAAGTCATAACATTTTTATATGAATGTAATTTATTTTGAATGCTTTTCGCTATAAAATCATTAGTTGGAAAACTCATAGTATTCATCATTAAATTTATCTTTGAATTTTTATATTCACTATGTAAATTTTCATAAAGAGTTTTGATGATATCTGATTTTAAGAGACTATTAATATCAGATTGCCCTAAAAAATGATGTATTAAATCATTTGAAACTTGAGTAAGCATGGTTAGTATAATATAGAAAATTAAGTAAATATTTCTTTGATAATACTTTCGTATTGATATTTATTCTGAATCATTAAATCAAGATTCTTATAAATATATAAATCTCCTCTCTTACAACCATCTTTTAGTCCAAGATAAGGTATTTTTACTGAATTGCTAATTTCACTGCTACTCTGGGAATTCTTCAAATTAATTTGAATATCATTTGGTAACTTAATAGGGAAAGTATCTACAAAATAATATTCATAAAGATTGATTCTATGATTGTAATAAATATCTTGACCATTTAATGTATAATGTTCTGGCAACACTGTCTGTATATGGATCGTTAAAACATGGTTACTTATTTTAAATTCAAGTGAATAATCACTACTCGTAATAAATACATGATATGCATAATTCTTTGTAACAAGGATAATTTCTTTATTCGCATTTAAATATACATCTTTTAATGAACGATTTAAATTCAGAGTATAATCATTGTCAATGCTATTCGCATAAATATATTTGATGTCTTTTAGATTCAGTAAAGAATCTTTTTTATCTAATTTATGCTGTTTAAATTTTCTATTTACTTTTTCTTTGAATTTCTTAGGTAATGAATCATATAATAATTTCAAAAATTTAAATTCAGTAGAATCCTTCAGTCGCAAATAATAATCATGAAGTATTTCGAACTCTATATCCGAAAAATGGCTAACGAAATCTTCTCCCAGATTTTCTTTAAATAGCAATTTCATATCATATAGATATCTCTTTTTAGGATTTGATAATGTTGAATACGCCTCGGATAATAGTTTAAAATCATCGTCCGAAATACCATTATTTTTGTCTGGATGATACTTTTTAGCAAGTTTATAATAATGTTTTTTTATTTCATCTGTGGTTGAATTTTTATCTATTTCTAAGATTTTATAGTAATCCATGTTAGTAATAAATTAAATCATAGTATTTAAATGATTTCTGATAAAAAAAAAAATATTATATTAAGTTAATGGAAATAAGCATTGAATCTGTTTTCTTGTTGGGTTGCGCTTTATTTGTAATATATTATATTATGCGCGGATGTGGACACACTATAGAAGGTTATACATGCGGTAATGCCCCATCTCCACAGCAAAATGCCCGAATAAATGTAAAAAAATAAAACCTAAACACGAGTGGTCATGTATGAAAGGGGATAAATACGAATGTAGTGAATGTGGGTTTGATACGGAGGATACAGTCCCTGAGGAAGTATGTTTAGATACAGGTGCCACGGAAAATTTATATATAGGTAATTTAGATTTAGAAATTGACGGTGATATCGGGGCAATAAAATATAAGTATAATGTTGACGAAAATAAATGGTATGTGTATACGTGGAGATATTCGGACAATGGAACCTCAATAATAAAAAGATGGAGACACTCAGAGGTTACCAACACAGATAAATTAAACACACTAAAGAAACTAAAATCATCTCCATATTATATTTATAATATAGGTTTGTTTCATATATCCGGAATCTCATTACCTGTCGATTGGTTAGATGGGGGCATTATCAAGCAAAATACCGATCTCCCATTTGATTATAAGATTGGAGTGAATAATAAATGGGATACGCCTGCTAGACATTATTATTTCTCTGATAGTGCTAGAGATGTTTATTGTTTAGGTGTTCCGTTGTTATCAGTCTGGGGCGCAGCTGAATTCCCACATGTTGTTGATTACAACAGCAAAAAAAACAAATTACAATATATAGGATATGCGCCGGCTATGGAAATTGGTGGTCAAGTGTTAACCTATTGTTAGTGAATTATATATTAAAGTAGAAGAGACTTCGGATTTAATTCAAGCTAGCAAGTAAATTAATTCGATAAACATTGATTCTATATGAACTAGTGATCTATATGATTTACTAAATTCATGTTCACATTTAGCAATGCAATCAGTTAATTCCTTTTTTTGTTTTAATGTATATTTGGTATCTTTTATAAAGTATGTATATAACCGAAAATGAATATTGACTAGAGAATATTTTAAAATATTATATGAATATTCTTTAATTTCAGATAAAATTATATTATCATTGTTTATCCATTCATCTAACCAATCATTTAACTTTTGATATATTTTAAGATAGATATTCTCATGATTTTCAATATATTCATTATATTCGGAGAATTTAATGATATCATCTTTATCATTTAATGAATATATACAATCGTAAACGGGCATCCTTTCTTCATATGATTTATCTTTGAGATAAGTTCTAGATAAATCTCTCTTTTCTTTCATTGACATGTTTGGTATTCTTATACACAAGCATCTGCTTTTTATAGGATTTATAATTGTATTTATCTTTTCGGTAATCATTATAAACTGCGTAGTTTTTCTATATTTTTCTATAATTACTCTTAGTTTATTCTGTATACTTTGTGAAATATGATTGTAATTATTAAAAATTACAATGTGTTGACCGAATTTGCTATAATAATTTTCTGAACGAATAATTTCAAATAACAGATTAAAGAAATCATTAATATTCTTCGATTTAACAGTATCTATATTAAATATTTTGCATACATGATTATTCTGATAGATAATTTTCTCTTTGGTAATAGTTTTGGTTTCACCGAAGACTTGTATTAAATAATCATGTAATTTGATTTGATGACCATAAAAGATAATATTAGAACACGTAGTATTAAATATATCTTCAGATAATATATTTGGTAAATGATTAATCATAGTATTGGTTTATGTAATTATATTTTAATTTAAATAGTTTATCATTGAAGAGTTGGTATTTCGGTGTAATGGTAAATTAATAGTAATGAATGATCATTATAAATTTTATATAGAAAAAGACAAAAAAACTGATATCATCTTTAAAAGGATACAATGGATTTATAAACACGGATGATGAAGGTAATTATTTATATTTCTCTAAGAATTACTATATAAATGATAAGATTAAAAAAGGTGATGAAGGTTTACATTTAAATGTTAAGTATATAAATAAAAATAATTATAATACTGTTATTCATATAATCTAATCATATAATTTATGGATAATTATAGAATTTTAGCAAATCCAAGTTTACTAGCAGATGAAAAGAATGAAAACACATACAATACGAAAATATCTTTTAATGATAAATTAAAAGATGTTATTTCCCATGAATATAACGAAATATATATTCCACAAGAAACATACATCAAAATAAATACATCTATTAAATATCACATCAATGATTTGGTAATAAATCAAATTGTAAATGAATCAATAAACGGCATTATCGAAAGAGTTATATCGGAATACAAAGATAAGAAATTTGATTTTTTTCTACCATTTGATTAGGTAAAATGGATATAGTATCGTTATTAAATCACAAATTAGAAATAAAATTATTTGATGAGTTGAAAGATGAAATTGGTCAAGGATTATCCGAAGAATCACTGATAGAAATGATTAAAGATAAAATTCATAAATATCCATTTGAAATAAGTAAACCTAGTGATAAAGAACATTTTGAAAATCAATGCTGTGCGAGATGCATGGGGCCTCGATACTCTGATATTCGGTGCCCAAATAAAATTCAAGATGGCGATTACTGCAAGAAACATGCGAAGCAAATATCAGAAGAAGAACATTTAAAATTTGGTAGATATGATGAACCAAGACCAATCATTAATGAAAAAGGTAATAAGATACCATGGAGAGATACTTCTGCTTTAGAAGATATAGATACAGTAGTCCGCTATCAGCACATGAATTTACAAAAATTAATAAAGTAAAAAGATTTATAGAAATAAAACCCCTTTTTTTACTAATTTAAAATAGTTTTATATATTATAAAATGGTTCATCTTTCTAATCCGACAATGATTGTCATTATGATTTTTTATAGTATTCTTACTTTCTTTGTAGGTCCTGTCGTAACTAGGCCTTTCATGGGTGATCATCCGGATCAATGTATTGCTGGATTTCTCCTTGGATTCACTGTATCTGTATTCTTATGGATGAAATTTGGTCGGAAATATGCTAAGATGAATTAATTAAATGTTATAAAATAATGACAGATCAAACCATAATGAAAGACTACTATCCTTAGTTAATAAGATATTATAGATAGATTTTTTATCGATCTTGCTATACTCAGCAATATAAAGAGCAACTAAAAATGGTGATATACTTTTCCCGTCGTAACAAACAATTAATATATTCTTTTCAGTTATGTTACTATCTATGAATGATAGTATTTTATCTTTGTTTTGTCTGAGGAGCATTAAATCTGTTTCAGAATTTTTATCATTCGAAAAAGGTAATCTAATCTTTTGTAGGTTATTTAAATCAGGGAAATCAAATATCTGAGTACAATTCAGTATAATATCTATACTATTTTCTTCCATAAATCGTTTAGAGTTTAAAATAGCACTATCTCCTATCCATAATCCGGATAATAATTCATTAACATACATTATATTTCTAAACTTAAATTTAATATGGATTAAACATAAATAAAATTTGATTTCTTATTAGTATTCTTAAATTACTTAAAAATATCTTTTCTAAATTTAAAGATTTATGAACACTTTTGAATCTTACTTTGAAAAACTCGATGAAATGTATGTGACAGAAGAAAGAGTTAAAACATGTTGTGAATTAGAGGAAAACTATTGTGTTAGTGAGGGTGTAATAATATGTAAAGAATGTAGTAATGTAATTAATAATATAGTTGATTCACCAGAATGGAGAAATTATAAATCTTCATCTGTTAATCCTACTAGATGTGGTATGCCATCCAATAGTCTATTACCAGAATCTTCACTCGGAACATCTATAGCACAAAGAGGATATAATAGTAAGATGAAAAAAGTAGACCAGTATCAAAAATGGAATTCGATGCCTTATAAGGAAAGAAGTCTATATAAAGTTTTTAACGATATAGATGCTAAATGTAAAAAGAATAATTTACCACCTATTATTGGTAATACGGCGAAATCATTTTATAGAACTATTTCAGCAACGAAAATTTCAAGAGGGAAAAACAGAATAGGTATTATCGCAGCATGTGTTTATCATGCCTGTAAAGAATGTAATGTTCCTCGTTCAACAAATGAATTGGCTCACTGCTTTGATATTGATAATAAAATAATGACTAAAGGATGTAAAAATTTCACAGAAATTATAAGAATGAGTGATATTGATAAAAATCGTATTCAATCGCATAAGAGTATTACTATAGGAGACTTTATAGAAAGATTCTGTCATAAATTGGAGATAAAGAATATAGATCATATTAAGAGACTATGCGAATTATGTGAGAAATTAGGATTGAGTAATGATAACACTCCTCCTGCGATGGCATCTGGTTGTATTTATCTATATTGTAAGAGTTTAAATATAGATAAATCTAAAAAAAATATTTCTGAAGTTTGTAAGATTTCAGAGGTGACTATTAATAAATGCTTTAAAAAGATAGAGACAAATAAAGACATACAAGAATATTTACTTACAATAAATAAGTCTTAACAAGGTAAAATATTAATCCAACCATTACAGCTTTTAAGAAAACTGCTTGCACATTTAAAGATCCAGTTTCATCAACAAACATGGCAACCCCCTTAAATACATTATTTACCTGTTCTATATTTAATAGAATACTTAAGAAAATAACAACAATGACATTCTTTGCTTCATATTTAATATTTTCTAAAACGTCATCTGATTTATCGCTTTCAATCATATTTGTTTTCTGCTCTGTTTGCTGAGTCACCTGCTGTTGCTGAGCCATCTGCTGTTGCTGAGCCATCTGCTGTTGCTGAGACATCTGCTGTTGCTGAGACATCTGCTGTTGCTGAGCCATCTGCTGTTGCTGAGCCATCTGCTGTTGCTGAGCCATCTGCTGTTGCTGAGCCATCTGCTGTTGCCTCATTGCTATTTGTTGCTGTTGCATCATCTTAATCTGTTCCGGTGATGGCTGACCTTGGTGCTGACCTTGTTGTGGTTGACCAGGTTGATCTGTGCTATTAATATCATTTAGAATACTATCCACTAACTTAGCGTCTTCATCACTAAGTCCTCCACCTAAATTTCCAATAGGGGTTTCTTGACTCATTTATAGTATCTTGATACAATATAATGATTAATTTTAAACGTAATTATACCGAAATAACCTGATAATCATTACATAAAGTAAATGCTAAATGAACTATTATAAATGCGAGTAATATTGAAAACACTTTCTTAATAATATTATTCATTTAATATAATCTTATATTTTATTTTTCCTTTCTAATACTATATTTGAATCATTTGTAACATATTTATAAAATATTAACACACACATTGTTAAAAACAACACATTGAAATCAATATAATCCTCAATATCCATTATTATATTATATTATATATGTTTAAAAAAATCTGGATCAGTTGGCAATGGAATATCTGTTTCAATTAAACGAGTCATGTCAAATAATTCATTTTTGGTGTATCCAAAGGGTTGTATCATTTGATATACTGATTTTGTATTACTCGTTTTATCTTTTAAATCTTGTTGATCCCAATATGATTCCCATAAATTTTCTTCACCAAAAAAAGTTTTACGTTTATCTCTATTTACTAAACAATTGTAATTATATACATGAATTTGCGGACAGTTCTTTTTATCTGGTTCTAAAGGTAATTCGGTATAGTCTAAACTACCATCAAAATAATCAGTGTAACCCTCTTTTAAACTCGCCATTAAAAATATAAATAATAACAACAATAAATAATGATACATCTATAATAAATATATATTTAAATTAGTTAAAGGATTATATTTAAATTAGTTAAAGGATTATATATTAATCTTGAATAATGAATTACGCACCTTTATTTGCGAATGCTTCACAAGATTTTCAAGGCGCTATGATAATGGACTCAATCATAGACACTGGTATGAATCTGACCATGAATATGGGTATGAACATAAATAATTCAGAACCAGTTACTATTGCTAATAATTTATTAGATGAATCAGTTAAAATCAAAGAAAATCTGTTAAATATTTTACAAGATAAGGATATATTACCTATTAATGATGAAAATTTTAAATGTGAAAAAATAGATACTATTATTAATGAAATAAAAATATTAAATGGTGAATTGTTAACTTTACAAGTTGAATTAGATGAATATCATAAAAAGTATCAGATGGAAATAATAAAAACTAAAGAAAATGTTGATAAAATAGATTGCAGTATTCAATTCATTAAAACATGTAATAAAGAATATGATTCTAATGAAAAAGTAAAAGCAATAATAGATTCTCTAAATGAATATATTGAATCTATAAATAACAATGATAACTTAAAAAAGGCTAAAGAAGAATACATCAATAAAATAAAACAAATGAATAAACACTTATGTCTACTACACACTATTAATGGACTAAATACATCTGCTGTTTGCCCGATATGTATAACAGATAAAATTGATAGTTATTTTAATCCTTGTGGTCACACCACATGTAAATCCTGTTTTGATAAAAATAATAATATTTCAAATCGCAACAACTTTAATAAATGTCCTATTTGTCGAGAAAATGTTATCGATGTTAGAAAGTTGTATTTTATCTAACTACTACATCCTCTAATACCGGTATACACTGTTACACCATTACATGCCGCTGGCGAAATTAACAATAATTAATCCAATAAAATAATGTATAATTTATTCATTTATATATTTATATAAAAATTTGATATTTATTTAAATCTTATGATATTAAATATAATAAGATCATGGTAGAAACAACATTATTACGTAATGGTTATAAAATAAAGAAATCGGAGTTAACTCAAAAAGAATTAAAAGATATAAAAAAGGACTTAACTGTAAATCCTTTTGTAGTTGGAGATTTTGGAAATGGTAATGAAAAAAGATTTTCTCTGTATATGGAATCACCTAATAGTATTTATATACCAAGATTTTATGCTTATGAAAATTATGGAAAACCCACCAAATCAAAAATGGATGAGGGACAAGATATAGATATAGTATTTAATGGTTCATTGAGGAAAGAACAAGAACCTATTATTGAATTATACAAGGGGGCATGTGAAGAAAAAGGTGGAGGATTAATATCCTTGAAATGTGGAGGAGGAAAAACTGTTCTTGCTCTTTATATTATTTCAATGCTAAAGAAAAAGACAATAGTTGTAGTTCATAAAGATTTCTTAATGACTCAGTGGAGAGACCGAATTACACAGTTCTTGCCAACTGCCCGTATTGGTAAGATTCAGCAAAATACAATTGATATTGAAAACAAGGATATTGTACTCGCGATGGTTCAGAGTCTGTCTATAAAAGAATATGATCCGGAAGTATTTTCTACATTTGGCTTAGCAGTATTTGACGAATGTCATCATCTTGGTGCCGAAGTATTTTCGAAGTCTATGGCAAAAGTCGCATCTAACTATATGTTAGGATTAAGTGCAACACCTGATAGAAAAGATGGTTTACGCAAGGTATTTGAGTGGTACATAGGTCCAATGGTATTTTCATCAAAAAGTGAAGTTAATAAAGATTATATTGAAACACGCATTTATGAATATACAAACGAAGAAGATAAAGCATACAATAAACTAGAATTAGGTTTTAATAAAAAACCATGTATGCCACGTATGATTAATAATATTTCAGATTGTATTCATAGAAACAATTTTATCAATGAAATTGTAAAAACCGAATATGAAACAGGTAGAAAAATATTGATTCTAGGAGATAGACGGGAATATCTTAAAAGAACTGAAAAATGGATTAAAGAGAATATAGATCCAAATGTAGTTGGACAATATGTTGGTGGGATGAAACCATCTGAACTCAGAGATTCGCAAGAGAAAGATATTATCTTAGGAACTTACTCGATGGCGAGTGAAGGGATGGATATACCAAAATTAAATACGATTGTATTAGCATCACCAAAAAGTGATGTGGTTCAGAGTGTTGGTAGAATTTTAAGAGAAAAAGCTAATGTTAGAAAATTTCATCCATTAGTGATTGATTTTATAGATACTCATCCTAATTTAAGTGTCTTCAAGAAACAATGCGATAAGAGGATTGCTTTTTACAAAAAATGCAATCATGATATTCATACTTATCATATGGATGGAACTAAAACGAAGTTAGAGAAAAGGAAAGCTAGAAAGAAGAAAGAATTACACGAAATAGATATATGCTTAATTGAAGATTAGCGTTTCCTTAAAGGTCTTATGTATTTAAACATTCCCTCACCTAATTTAATTTTATTTTTTCGCCATGCTTTACTTGATTCATCAAAATTAATCTCAACCTTGTATTGTAAACCCTTTTCCGGGAGCAAGACCATGTTGAATGGTTGAGTTTCTTTTGGGAACAAGATTTTAAGATACTCTTTTTTCCGATACTCTTTACCATTGCGAAGTGGCATAATAGTACAGAATAGTTTTTTAGTTAAAAAAGAAAATTAATATTTGAAATCAAATTTTATTGTTCGGGTTCAGGTTCTTGCTCTTCGGGTTCAGGTTCGGTTTGAGTAGATTCCCCACCTTCATCACGATTGCCGCGGTTCTTCTGGAAATACTTAAATCGGAACATTTCATGTTCCACGAGAAGAGGACCACCCATTACACCGGTAACATTAGCACAAACCAGCTGTCCTTGTTCATTCTGATCAAGATCAAAGCTTACATATTCACCTGGATACAGACACTTGTATCCATCATTCTTTACATTAATACCAGATAGATGAACAAAGACATCTTGCCCAACATGTTCACTATCGGAATTCATTACATTAATAAAACCATATCCCTTGCGATTAAACCATCTGCTTACAGTCCCTGTGAGTGCCATTACGTTAATATACTTC
>Ga0115571_1002179_pt1 | contig 13107 bp, 8 predicted proteins | sample COGITO_mtgs_1205_FD_87293 | JGI IMG/M metagenome (GOLD analysis project Ga0115571, IMG submission 87293) | Pelagic marine microbial communities from North Sea - COGITO_mtgs_120531 | ecosystem: Environmental > Aquatic > Marine > Epipelagic | place: Germany:Helgoland, sampling site Kabeltonne...
AGACGCTTCACACGAGATCAGCGAAGAGAAAAGAAAGGAAAAAGAAACCTTGCGAATTCTTCAGGAAAAGAAAGAGCTAGAGCGCCAAGAACAGCAACAAAAAAGACAGGAGGTCATCAAGGCCAAAGCTTCAATCACTAAGCCTGTTACCCTAGGAAAAATTGATCTTGATGTTCCAAAACCTGCTCCTGCTCCTGCTCCCAAAAAGTTAGAGGAGAAATCGGATGCAAAGGAAAGTACTCCCAAGCAAACTGCCCCTGCAAAAGCCACAGAGGTAAAAAAAGAGGTAGAGGAAAAAACCAAAGCTGATGTCTCGTCCCCTGAAACTGAAAAAAAAGAAGCCCCAGCAGTCGAGACGGAAGGCGAGTCTAACGCCATAAAAACGCAATACAAAACATTAACGGGTCCAAAGAAGACTGGACAAACGATAGATTTAGAAGAGTTTAAACAGAAGGAAAAGGGCGTTGAAGAGGCGCGTAAGCGTAAGAGAAAAAGGATCAGCAAAGAAACTCCTTCCAAACCCTCTTCCAGAAATGGTAACAATCAAAACCGTCAGGGTAATAATCAAAGAAATCGACCCAATCAACAACCCGTTAAGGCTGAGCCTACGGATGAAGAAGTACAAAAACAGATCCGTGAAACCTTAGAAAAACTTCAAGGAAAGTCCAATAAATCTAAGGGAGCCAAGTACAGAAAAGATAAAAGAGATCAGCACCGTCAAAAGTCGGAGGATGAGCAGGCAGAACAAGAAGCCAGCAGCAAAATCTTAAAGGTAACAGAGTTCATTACTGTAGGAGAGATTGCTACTTTAATGGAGATCAGTTCTACCGAAATCATATCTGCTTGTATGACATTGGGGATCATGGTTACCATGAATCAACGTTTGGATGCAGAGACCTTGAGCATTGTAGCCGATGAATTTGGTTATCAAGTAGAGTTTGTAAAAACAGAACTTGAGGAAAGTATAGTAGAAGCAGAGGATCAGGAGGAAGACATGGAACCTCGTGCTCCAATTGTAACCGTTATGGGTCACGTTGACCATGGTAAAACGTCCCTGTTGGATTATATCAGGGAGGAAAATGTAATTGCTGGAGAATCGGGGGGAATCACCCAACATATAGGGGCTTACTCCGTAACCTTGAAAGGCAAGCAAAAAATAACCTTTCTCGATACTCCTGGTCACGAAGCGTTCACAGCCATGCGTGCCAGAGGAGCCCAAGTTACAGATATTGCGATCATTGTGATTGCAGCAGACGACGATATTATGCCCCAAACCAAAGAAGCCATCAGTCATGCACAAGCCGCTGGTGTACCTTTGATTTTTGCCATTAATAAAGTAGACAAACCCAACGCAAACCCTGATAAAATCAAGGAAGCACTGGCAGGAATGAATTTGATGGTAGAAGAGTGGGGAGGAAAAATCCAATCTCAGGATATTTCAGCTCTCAAGGGGACTGGGATTAGCGAATTGCTAGAAAAGGTGTTGTTAGAAGCTGAACTTTTAGAGTTAAAAGCGAATCCTAATCGAAAGTCCAAAGGAACGGTAGTTGAAGCTTTTTTAGACAAAGGTCGTGGCTATGTTTCGACCATATTGGTGCAAAATGGTACTCTTGAAATTGGAGACTATATCTTAGCAGGAAAACATAGTGGAAAAATTAAAGCCATGTTCGATGAAAGGGGAAATCCCTTAGAATCAGTTCCGCCATCAACTCCAGTTTCTATTTTGGGCTTGGATGGAGCTCCTCAAGCAGGAGACAATTTCCACGTTTTGGAAGACGAAAAAGAAGCCAAGCAAATTGCTGCAAAAAGAACTCAGTTGTTGAGAGAACAAAACGTGAGGACACAAAGGCATATTACCCTGGATGAAATCGGAAGAAGAATTGCCTTAGGTGAATTTAAAGAATTGAATTTGATCCTTAAGGGAGATGTTGATGGTTCTGTAGAGGCTCTAACTGATTCTTTACAAAAACTCTCTACAGACGAAATACAAGTTAATATCATCCACAAAGGAGTGGGTGCGATTACGGAATCTGATGTATTACTAGCTTCAGCCTCCGATGCGATTGTAATAGGATTCAATGTAAGGCCTATGGGTAATGCAAGAAGCATAGCTGATAGGGAAGAAATTGATATCCGATCTTATTCTATCATCTATGATGCGATCAATGATGTAAAAGACGCGATGGAAGGCATGCTGTCTCCCGAAATGAAAGAAGAAATCACTGGTACTGCAGAAATTCGTGAAACATATAAAATATCCAAAGTGGGAACCATTGCAGGATGTATGGTCACTACTGGAAAAATTTATCGCAACTCAGGAATCCGATTAATTCGTGAAGGTGTGGTCATTTTCTCTGGAAACCTTGCTTCCTTGAAGCGATTCAAAGACGATGTCAAAGAGGTTGCTAAAGGTTACGATTGTGGTATCCAAATCAAGAATTACAACGACATTAAGGAGTCTGATGTATTGGAATGCTTCCAAGAGATCGCTGTAAAGAAGAAACTTTAGTCTTTTATTTCGAGTAGAAAAGCGGCAGGATAAACCTTTTTAATTTCTTTGAGTTTGTTGAGGCCAAAATAGTAGTCTTTAAATCTACCCACTTGGACTTTGTAGTTTGGGGTTTCGAAACTCAAGTCCACCTCCCAATCTGGAAAATCCCTTTTGAAATTTTCATACAGTTCTTCTGCCCTTTTGTTGTTTCCGTAAAACAATTGGATGGTATAAAATTTTGAAGAATAATTTTCAGTATCAATATTTTTTTTGGCAGCCATCAGCCGGGTGATGGTAGAATCTTGTTGAATCTTTACTGAAACAGCTTGAGCCATTAATTCACTTACTGATAAAAGAATCAAAATGATTGTAAATAGCCATTTGTAAATAGGTTTTATCATTTCACAAAAGAACAAAAAAAACAAAAAACGCTCTTTATAAATGTCAATTAAATTAAACAGTTATTTAGAATTGGTATAAATTATAAAAATGTTAAATGGGAGGTTTTAAGTTAACAAGTCTATGACTTAAATTTGTGGTGGATTTTAGAAAAAACATATTGTTAGCCCTTTCAAACAGATTGACCGGAGTTTCACCGAAACGAACGCAGCTTAAGAGATTTAGCGTATTTTTAATTTCACTAATAATTGCTTTATCATCCCTTTCTGGCTTTGCTCAAGAAGCAGACGTCCAAGCGGGGAAAAAGTTATTCAATGCTAATTGTGCAGCTTGTCACAAATTGAATAAGAAAGCAGTAGGTCCAGCACTTAAAGGCGTTTCTGCAAAATACGAACGTGAATGGTTGTACAGTTGGATCAAGAACAGTGCTGCCATGATCAAAGATGGCGACCCACAAGCGGTAGCTGTTTGGGAAGAATACAATAAGGTAGCCATGAACGCTTTCCCTCTGTTGTCTAATGCCGACATTGATAACATTCTTGCCTATACTGATTATACTCCTCCTGCCCCTGTAGCTTCTGCGGTAACACAGCAGACTGCTGCAACTTCAGACTCGGGTGTTAATAATGATCTTATTCTAGGGGCCTTATCACTGGTATTTATCTTACTTGTGGTCATGTTGTTTTTGGTACAAAAAACTTTAAAACGGATAGCTATTGCCAGTGGTGTTGATATCACACCTCCAGTCAAGGAACAGCGACCTCCTTTATGGCAGGTGATTGCTAAAAATCAATTTTTGATCTTCCTGTCTGTGATTACTTTATTGTTGAGCAGCGCCTATTTTGTTTATGGATTTCTCATGCAAGTTGGAATAGATCAAGGATATGCCCCGGTACAACCGATTCATTATTCACACAAAATACACGCAGGAGCCAATCAAATTGAGTGTAAGTATTGTCACTCCTCTGCTAGGGTTTCCAAACATTCAGGAATTCCATCATTGAATGTGTGTATGAACTGTCACAAAAATATAGCAGAATACAACGGTGAGGAAGATTTAGAAAATGGTTATACTAAAGAATTCTATACCAAAGAGATCAAGAAACTATACGATGCTGTAGGGTGGGATGAAGAAAATCAGGCCTATACAGGCGATACTAAGCCCGTTAAATGGGTAAGGATTCACAATCTGCCAGACTTTGTTTATTTCAATCACGCTCAGCATGTTCAGGTGGGAGGTGTTGAATGTCAAACCTGTCATGGTCCTGTAGAGGAAATGGAAATAATGTATCAGCATTCATCATTGACCATGGGATGGTGTATTAATTGTCATAGAGAAACCAATGTAAAAGTTGAGGACAATGAATACTACGCCAAAATACACGACGAGCTGTCTAAGAAGTACGGAGTTGAAAAACTTACTGTTGCTCAAATGGGCGGTTTGGAATGTGGTAAGTGTCACTATTAAATACGTTTAAACAACATTATGTCATCAAATAAAGTTTATTGGAAAAGCGTAGCGCAACTCGACAAAGAAAATGAGTTGGTTCAAAAGCTGGAACAAAATGAATTTGTAGATAAAATTCCAGTAGACGAGTTTTTGGGAGACGAAGAAACCATGGGTCAATCCAATACCAACCGTAGGGATTTTCTCAAATATGTGGGGTTCAGTACTGCTGCTGCTAGTTTAGCCGCCTGTGAGGGACCTGTCATAAAATCGGTACCCTATGTGGTACAACCAGAACAAATCATTCCTGGAATTGCAAACTATTACGCCACGGCAATTGCTGATGGCTATGACTTTAGGAGCGTCATTATAAAAACCCGAGAGGGTCGACCCATCAAGGTCGAAAATAACAAAGAGGCCCCCACGCTAGGAGATGGGAATGCACGAGTACATGCATCGGTACTGTCGATGTATGACATCAACAGATTGCAAGGTCCTAAGGCAGCCGGAGAAGACATTAGTTGGAAGGGTCTTTACGACCAAGTAGGTGCCAAACTCAAGGCGATGGCCGTTTCAGATAAGCCTGTAGTCTTGCTGACCCAAACCTTTGCAAGCCCGACTACACAGCTGATCGTTGATAAATTTATTGCGGAGTTTCCCAATGTCAGCCATGTAACTTACGATGTACTATCTGTTAGTCCCGCACTGGATGCCTTCGAAAAAATCTATGGTGTTAGGGCTTTGGCAGACTACGACTTTTCCAAAGCTGAGACTATTGTATCCATTGGAGCAGACATTCTAGGTGATTGGCAAGGTGGTGGATATGATAGTGGTTATGCCAAAAGTAGGGTTCCCAAAAAACACAATGGGAAGACTGAAATGTCTTTTCACGTTCAGTTTGAATCCAATATGACCCTATCGGGTGCCAAATCTGATCGCAGAATTCCAACCGATCCTGCTACTCAGAAAAAAATCGTTGCGCAGATTTATGCACAACTTCAGGGAGTTTCGTTGACCAATGATCTAAACCCTCAGATAAAAAAGGCAGTTGCTAAAGCTGTTAGTCGCCTCCAAAAATCAGGGTCCAAAGCGGTTGTAGTCTCAGGTATAGATGATGTTGCCGTTCAAGAAGTGATTTTGGCGATCAACGATCACCTTCAATCAGAAGTCATTGATACTGCTCAGCCAAAGCTTATCCGTCAAGGAAGTAACCAAGCCGTCAATAAATTAATTGACGATATGAAAAGTGGAAAGGTAAAAGGTCTTATTACTGCTGGTGTGAATCCAAGTTTAACCCTTCCCAATGCTGAGGCCTTTACAGTAGCACTTTCAAAATTAGAATTGTCTGTTGCTTTCGCCCTCAAAGAGGATGAAACAGCTGCAGCTTCTCAATATATTGCTGCAACTCCACATTATCTTGAGAGTTGGGGAGATTATGAATTTAAAAAGGGACATTATGCTTTAGCACAACCGACAATTCGCCCTTTATTTGATACCCAACAATTTCAGGATGTACTTTTAAAACTTTCTGGAAATAGCAGTACTTACTATCAAGAAATCAAATCCAATTGGGCGGAAAATATGCTCAGTGGAAATTCTTGGAATCAGACATTACACGACGGTTTCTTTTCAGCCAAAGAGCTAATGGAATATGACCAAGTCTCTTTTGACGTAAGCCGTCAGATCCAAACATTATCAAAAGCATCCTCATCTGCTCTTTCATTGGTATTGTATCCAAAAACAGGAATGGGTGATGGTCAACAGTCCAACAACCCTTGGTTACAAGAATTTCCAGATCCTATTTCAAGGGTGTCATGGGACAATTACCTGACCGTTTCTGCTGCTGATGCTAAAAACATTGGCCTCAAGAATGTTAATGTCGCCGATGGAGCTCTCAATGGAAGTTATGCCAATGTAACCGTAGGAAGCAAAAGCCTCGTTGCTCCTGTAATCATTCAACCAGGTCAAGCCAAAGGGACAGTAGGTCTGGCCTTTGGATATGGTGAAAAAAGAGGTTTGCAAGATGAAATGCAAGTGGGTGTTGATGCCTACCCTCTATACAATAATTTTGATGCTGTCCAAGAAGTAACAATATCACTTGCAGATGGTTTTCACGAGTTTGCCTGTGTGCAATTGCACAACACGCTAATGGGAAGGGGAGACATCGTCAAAGAGACGACCTTGGAGGTTTTTAACACTAAGGATAAAAAATACTGGAACGCTATTCCAAAAGTTTCTAAAAACCATATGGAATACGAAGTCACTTCCCCAGAGGTTGACATGTGGCAAGCTTTTGACCGTTCCGTGGGTCATCATTTTAATATGTCTATCGACCTAAACGCCTGTACCGGTTGTGGTGCTTGTGTGATTGCCTGTCATTCTGAAAACAATGTTCCTGTTGTAGGAAAACAAGAAATCAGAAAGTCAAGAGATATGCACTGGTTGAGAATTGATCGTTATTATTCTTCTGGAGAAACTTTTGGAGATGACGATCAAACCAAAGAAGATATTTCAGGTTTAGGAGATTCATTGACCACTTTTGGTGAGATGGAAAACGCATCTGAAAACCCACAGGTTGCTTTCCAACCCGTAATGTGTCAGCACTGTAACCATGCTCCTTGTGAAACGGTTTGCCCAGTGGCGGCCTCTTCCCATGGTCGACAAGGTCAAAATCATATGGCCTATAACCGATGTGTTGGAACACGTTATTGTGCCAATAACTGCCCTTATAAAGTGAGAAGGTTCAATTGGTTCCTATACAATAAAAATGATGAGTTTGATTATCACATGAATAACGATTTGGGCCGTATGGTACTGAATCCCGATGTGGTGGTACGATCAAGAGGGGTAATGGAAAAATGTTCCATGTGTATCCAGATGACTCAAAAAACCATATTGGATGCCAAGTTGGAAGGAAGACCTATTGAAGATGGAGAATTTCAGACAGCATGTTCCAATGCTTGCAGCAACGGAGCGATTGTTTTTGGAGACATCAACGATAAAGATAGCCAAGTGGCTGCGTTGAAAGAAGAAGATAGAATGTATCATTTACTGGAAAGCGTAGGGACAAAACCCAATGTCATGTATCAAACCATGGTAAGAAACACTGACGAATCTTAGAAATAGAAAAAACCAATCGTATGGCATCTCATTACGAAGCACCTATAAGAAAACCCTTAGTAACTGGCGACAAGACGTATCACGATGTCACAGTTGACGTGGCGGCCCCCGTAGAGGGAAAAGCCAATCGCCAATGGTGGATTGTTTTCGGTATTGCCCTCACTGCCTTCCTATGGGGATTGGGCTGTATTGCCTATACCATAGGTACAGGAATAGGAACGTGGGGCTTGAATAAAACAGTAGGTTGGGCTTGGGACATCACCAACTTTGTATGGTGGGTAGGAATTGGTCATGCAGGGACTTTGATTTCTGCAGTACTTCTATTATTCAGACAAAAATGGAGAATGGCCATCAACCGATCTGCGGAAGCCATGACCATTTTCTCTGTAATCCAAGCGGGATTATTTCCCATCATACACATGGGACGACCATGGTTGGCATACTGGGTTTTACCCATTCCCAATACGTTCGGCTCCCTCTGGGTGAATTTTAACTCCCCGCTTTTGTGGGACGTATTTGCCATTTCTACCTATTTATCGGTTTCATTGGTTTTTTGGTGGACGGGATTATTGCCTGACTTTGCCATGATTCGTGATCGAGCCATTAAGCCATTCCAAAAGAAAATATACAGTCTTTTGAGCTTTGGTTGGTCGGGTAGGGCCAAAGATTGGCAACGATTTGAAGAAGTTTCATTGGTTTTGGCAGGATTGGCTACACCATTGGTACTCTCCGTTCATACCATTGTATCTTTTGACTTTGCCACCTCAGTTATTCCAGGTTGGCACACCACTATTTTCCCTCCCTATTTTGTGGCTGGAGCTATATTTTCAGGCTTTGCTATGGTAAATACCTTATTGATTATCATGCGTAAGGTTTCCCATTTGGAAGACTATATCACTGTGCAACACATTGAGTTGATGAATATCGTTATCATGATCACTGGCTCTATTGTGGGTGTTGCCTATATTACCGAGTTGTTTATTGCTTGGTATTCAGGAGTAGAATACGAACAGTATGCCTTCCTTAACAGAGCAACAGGACCCTACTGGTGGGCCTATTGGTCCATGATGACCTGTAATGTTTTCTCCCCACAATTCATGTGGTTTAAAAAATTGAGAACCAGTATCGTTTTTTCCTTTATCATTTCAATAGTGGTGAACATTGGTATGTGGTTTGAACGATTTGTAATCATTGTGACTTCATTGCACAGGGATTATCTACCTTCCTCTTGGACCATGTTTTCCCCCACCTTTGTGGACATAGGAATATTTATAGGTACCATAGGATTTTTCTTTGTACTGTTTTTGCTTTATTCCAGAACATTCCCTGTGATTGCTCAGGCAGAAGTAAAAACCATTTTAAAATCCTCTGGAGAGAAATATAAAAAATTAAGAGACGGCGAATGAGCAGTAATCAAGTAATACACGCTTTATACGACGACGACGATGTACTGTTGTCTGCAGTAAAATCGATCCGCGAGAAAAAGCACCATATTGAAGAGGTTTACACTCCTTTTCCAGTCCATGGTTTAGACAAAGCCCTTGGATTGGCCGAAACCCGTATTTCGATTATGGCCTTTATATACGGATGTATAGGTTTTGCCGTGGCGGTAATGATGATGAATTATATCATGATCGAAGATTGGCCACAAAATATCGGAGGGAAGCCAAGTTTTTCCTATTTGGAAAACATGCCTGCTTTCGTTCCCATCATGTTTGAAATGACGGTATTTTTTGCCGCTCACTTAATGGTCATTACCTTTTACCTAAGAAGTAAGCTATGGCCATTTAAAGAAGCAGAAAATCCAAACCCCCTGACCACTGACGATAAATTTTTGATCGAAATTGAGTTGCACAACAACGAAAAAGAAATCAAATCCTTGTTAAAAGAGACGGGAGCCATTGATATTACAACCATTGAAAAAAAGGGCGATGATGAATAGAACAACTTCTTTTTGGGTGCTTATGGTACTGCTGTTGAGCTTACAATCTTGTTTCAACCCATCTAAACCCAATTATCAATATTTCCCTAATATGTATGAACCAGTGGGATATGAAACTTATGCAGATTCCGATGCTTTTGCTAACGGTATTGAAGCCCAGCTCCCTGTAGAGGGTTCGATTAACAGAGGGTGGGTTCCTTACGACTATCCCGATAGTAACGAAGGATATGAATCGGCCAAAGCAGATCTTAAATCTCCTATTGAAATCACTGAAGATAACCTCAATCAGGGAAAAGAATTATACGCTATCTATTGTGCCGTCTGTCATGGAAAAAAAGGAGATGGACAAGGCATATTGATGACCCGAGAAAAATACTTGGGCGTACCCAATTATGCAGATCGCGACATTACACCCGGAAGTATCTATCACGTATTAATGTATGGTAGAAACGCAATGGGATCTCATGCTGGACAAGTTAATGCAACCGAAAGGTGGCAAATTGCACAACATGTTATGGAGTTGAGAGAAAACCTAATTGACAAATAATTTATTGAACAACGGTATGTATACTTTTACAAATAAATTAAGAAACTTTTCCATCATTTTGATGGTTGTTGGATTTCTAGGTTTGACCTATGGATTTTTAACTGCTCCCGATACTGTTGAGGAAGCAACCGCTATGGTAGCCGATCCGCATCACGGTGAAGGACACGGCACTGCTGATAGTCATGGAGCCGATCATAAGGTTGATGACCATGCAGAAGGAGAACATCAAGCTGCTTCTACACATGGAGAGGAGCATGGTGAAGATCACCACGGTGAACATTTGTTACACCAACTACAAAATAAACCATGGGCAGCTCTCTATGTAGCGGCCTTCTTCTTTATGATGATTGCCCTAGGTACACTAGCCTTTTATGCTGTTAACCGAGCCGCACAGGCAGGTTGGTCTCCTGCTCTTTTTAGAGTAATGGAAGGCATTACCGCTTATTTGTTGCCTGGCGCACTCGTTGTTTTTGTAATCCTCCTACTGTCAGGAATGCATTTCAATCATCTTTTTATTTGGATGGATCCTGAAGTGGTGGCCCATGATAAATTGATTCAAGGAAAAGTAGGCTTTCTCAACGTTCCAGGGTTTTTAACCCGCGCGTTGATTTATATTGGTGGATGGACGACCTATCGTTATTTCTCGAGAAAATTCTCTTTGGCGCAAGACCAAGCCAACGACATCTCCAATCACAAAAAGAACTTTAGAATTTCAGCGGCATTTTTGGTATTCTTTATTGTAACAGAATCCATGATGTCATGGGATTGGGTGATGTCTATTGATCCCCATTGGTTCAGTACACTCTTCGGCTGGTATGTTTTTGCCAGTATGTTTGTATCAGGTATAACCACTATTGCCTTGATCACGATTTACCTCAAGTCGAAAGGCTATCTTGAAAAAGTTAATGACAGCCACATCCACGATTTAGGAAAATTTATGTTTGGCGTCAGTATTTTCTGGACCTATTTGTGGTTTTCACAATTCATGCTCATTTGGTACTCCAACATTCCTGAAGAGGTGACTTATTTCATCACTCGAATTGAGGACTACAACCTACCTTTTTTCGGTATGTTGGTCATGAATTTTATATTCCCACTATTGATTTTGATGAACAGTGATTACAAACGTCTCAATTACTTTATTGTTATGGCGGGTATTGTGATCCTACTGGGGCATTACATAGACGTATTCAACATGATCATGCCTTCGGCCGTAGGAGACCAGTGGTTCATTGGTGTTGCCGAATTGGGAGGATTTTCATTCTTCTTTGGACTGTTCTTGTTTGTTGTATTTAAAGAAATTTCGAAAGCACCACTTCATGCAGTGGGAGATCCATTCATGGGAGAGAGTGAACGCTTTCACTATTAATCAATTAATGGTAAGATAAATGACGATTTTATTGACACTTACGGTTTTAGCGTTGATCGCAATTGCCATCTGGCAAATCACCAAGATATTTGAATTGTCTCAACCTAAAAAAGAGAACACTCAGGTAGCAGATGACGATGATAACCGTTGGAACGGACAGATGATGTTTGCCTTTTTGATATTCATTTATGCTATCACCTTGTTTTCCTTCTGGAAATGGGGAGATGTACTCTTGCCCGATGCATCATCAGAACACGGCATTGAGTATGACAATCTGATGTGGATTTCGTTTGCTATCATCTTTTTTACACAGACGATTACTCAAGCCCTTTTGCATTATTTTGCCTATAAATACAGAGGTGAAAAGGGTAAAAAAGCTTTGTTTTATGCAGACAATGACCGATTGGAAGCCATCTGGACCATCATCCCTGTAATTGCATTGGCAGGGTTGATCCTATACGGATTGTACACTTGGACAGATATCATGACGGTTGAAGAAAATGAAGATGCTTTGGTGGTAGAGCTATATGCTCAGCAGTTCAATTGGAAAGCCCGTTATGCTGGAGAAGATGGCGTTTTGGGTGATGCCAATGTTCGTTTTTTACAAGATTTTGATGGAAAAAATCTCGTTGGAATTGATGCTACCGACCCCAATGGTTTTGACGATGTAGTGGTGCAAGAATTGCACCTGCCTACAGGCAGAGAAGTTATTTTTAAAATGCGCTCTCAGGACGTATTGCATTCTGCCTACATGCCTCACTTTAGAGCACAAATGAATTGTGTACCGGGTATGATCACTGAATTTGCATTTGTACCTACTGTAACGACCGAGGAAATGCGTCAAACAGAAGACATGAAAGCCAAGGTCAAAAAAATCAATGCCATCAGAAGAGAAAACAGTCAAGCCCTTATCGCAAAAGGTGAGGAGGCTTTAGAACCTTATGTATTCGATTATTTGTTACTTTGTAATAAAATTTGTGGGGCTTCGCACTACAATATGCAAATGAAAATAGTCGTAGAAACACCCGAAGAATTTGAAAAATGGATGACTGATCAGCAAACTTTTGCCGAAGTCATTCAATAAACCTTAAAATTAAATAAGATCATGTCAACAGCAGCAGCGCAAGTACACGAAGAGGAGGATCACGGACATCATCACAAAGAAACGTTCATCACCAAGTATGTTTTCAGTCAAGATCATAAAATGATCTCGAAACAATACTTGATCACAGGATTATTTATGGGGATTATAGGGATTGCTATGTCTCTATTATTCCGATTACAACTCGCTTGGCCAGAGCAGCCTATGGGCATTATGTCTGCCCTACTGGGAAAATGGGCGCCTGATGGTGTCATGGACCCTAATGTATATCTGGCTTTGGTTACCATTCACGGAACCATTATGGTATTCTTTGTCCTCACAGCAGGATTGAGTGGAACCTTCAGTAACCTTTTAATTCCGTTGCAAATCGGAGCAAGAGATATGGCTTCTGGATTGCTCAACATGATTTCCTATTGGTTGTTTTTCCTATCTAGTGTTATTATGATCGGTTCACTATTTGTTGAAGCAGGACCTGCAGCAGCTGGATGGACCATTTACCCTCCACTAAGTGCATTGCCACAAGCACAACCAGGATCTGGATTGGGAATGACCCTTTGGCTCGTTTCAATGGCTATCTTTATTGCATCTTCTTTGTTGGGATCACTGAATTATATCGTTACCGTATTGAATCTTAGAACCAAAGGAATGACCATGAGTCGTTTGCCTTTGACCATATGGGCTTTCTTTATC
>Ga0115571_1002181_pt1 | contig 13104 bp, 8 predicted proteins | sample COGITO_mtgs_1205_FD_87293 | JGI IMG/M metagenome (GOLD analysis project Ga0115571, IMG submission 87293) | Pelagic marine microbial communities from North Sea - COGITO_mtgs_120531 | ecosystem: Environmental > Aquatic > Marine > Epipelagic | place: Germany:Helgoland, sampling site Kabeltonne...
AATTGAATATGACAATTCCCAAAACAACGGAAATCATATCCATTCCGTTTGGAGAACATTTGATGGGGATTTTGGAAAAGACCTGATTCGGGAACATTATCAAAAAGGAAAGCATTAGGGGAAATATACAAAAGCTGGTAAACACCCGCTGTTTTATGGCACAATCTGGTTTTTAAATTTTTTTTTACAACGTCCACCTAAATGGAGTGAGGTTCGGGATTTTGAACCTTACCAAATTATGTTTTAGCGTTTTGTTGTATTCTGTTTTAGCCAACACTTGGCTACTTTTCTCAGCGAAAGCTGCAACGTCCATTCCCTTCCAAAACGTTAATTTGGTTTGGCGGGACGTTGTAAATTAACATCACTATGGTATATAGCTGCTTAAATAAGGAAGCTAAACGCCATGGTGTTTGGTTTCTTTATGACCCCAAAAAAATCCTAAGAAAAAAATAGTAGGTCGATGGTAGTAGAATCGATTTGGGGTAGATCCACGATACAAGGTATAAAAAATCGGATAAAGTGCCTAGGTCGTCGGAAGTGTTATTTTTTCTGTTTTCCCGAGGGTTTTGATTTCCAGTTTAAGCTGGGCATCCTCTTCGGTGGTATCAAACTGGCAATCGACGGTAAGACTGTTGTTCCCTTTTTTTAGCTGAAAGTCGGAGGGAGCAAGTTGATGACTTTTTAGTCGGTTCCATTGGGCATCCAAAACCCACAGTTCGTCCCCACCGCTGTATTGTAATCTTTGGCCTTTTTGTAAGCGAATGGGTAAGGCTATTTTTTTATAATTATTGATCTCCAAACTGATCTCGCTCACTGCGGTTTTTTGTGCGCTAAGGACAAATTGCATCGGTTGATCGGGTGCGGGGTTATGAAAGTCAAAAGTCGAATGTAGGGGCTCTCCAGGTTGGCGCACTTTCTTTTGGTGGTTGAATATATGGGTATGTACTTCTTGCCAATTCCAAGATAGGGTTCCCATTTTTTGTAGAGAAAACTCCCTGTCGTTGTTGCGCATGGCGGTTTTTTGTGCCTCACTAAAGGCATTGGAAAGTCTTAGTTTTTCCCAATCGCCTACCTGTTTCAATATGCGGTCGCTATTGCCGTTTTGGGCAACGCTTTCGGCGTCGGCTACCAGGGCATAGCCAGCAGCATAGCCTGCCGACTTGGCCAGCATCCATTCCATGTCTTCCAAACTGGTTTCGGCGGTCATTTTAAACCAGCCCAACATCCCAGGCATAAAATTCCGCTGGAAATAGGCTTGATTGTTAAAGCGGTATTCGGTTTGGCTTTCTCGAAAACCAGCATACCAAGGTTCGCCCCAATTCATTCGGGAATAGATATGCCAGAAGAAATGGGTGGTGCGACTGGCATCGATGATCAGGTGGTCTTTCAGTTCAGGAGCCAGGGCATTGAACCAAGTATAGGGCATTAGGGATTCTCCATAGGTTCCCAATCCGGTGGAACGGTTGCCTTCCAGTCCGTCAAATGAAATTTGTCGCAAGCCTGTTTTGTTGTATAGCTCCGCTAGGGTTTCTGACATTTCTATGGTCAAATCGGCATTGGTCAGAAAAACTTTATAACCGTGGTCCAAGAGCTTTGAAATTTTTGTCCCCGCTTGGTGGTTCATCGCTCGGGTACCATAGGCCCCCCGTTGGCAATCCAACAACCGCCATGGGGCTTCGATAGATACACTTTCATAACGGATCAATTCCTTTCCCACGACCACCGTTTTTAGGGTGTTATTTTTCATTTGGTTAAAAAAGTCGGGGGAAGTGATTTCAATTTCTGTATCGTTCTTACCAACCGCTTTTATGAGTTGCGAACTCCCCACCTTGGCCAATCTCGGATCGGGAATAGGGGTTACATAAGGGTCGTTGGTGGTGATAAAATTGGACAGGCAGTGGGTGCCCATTTTGATCCCTTGCGCTGCCGCTTTGTCAACGCATTTTTTTAGACCCGCTATGCCATTGGGAAACGCTCCTTTATAGAGGTCAAAATGTCCCCAATTTTCAAAGGTTTTTCCGTAATGGTACAAATGCTCCAATCCTGCTTTTTGGGTCAAAGCAATGGCGTCTTCCACATTGTCTTCGTTAAAGTTGGTAATAAGGTAAGCAGCATTGGCGCGGGGGGAGGTTTTTACCCATTCGCCATCAATCATGGGATGGGGCAGACCTTCTCCCAATTCTAGTTTTCCCAAGGTTTCTAAAGCTTGATCCACAGAACACCCAAAGAGCGCAATTTTAGAACCGATTACTCCTCCATCCTCATAAGGTGGCGCAACAATTTTTTCGTGTTTAAAATCTTCTACTATCCGTGCTTTGTTTCGGTTTCGGCTATAGGCCTGAAGACTGCTTCCTCCCGGAATGGGTTGGGCGGCTTCTACACGGTACAAAACACCATCGTCGGTTTGGGTGGCCATATCGGTATTGTCTCCTGCACGGAAAATATCCAATTGGGGCATACGGTCGCTTTCGTGCCATGGATAGCCTCCAAGGGTTTTAAGGTTTAAGGACTGAATCCCCAGCGCAAAGGTCTCTCCACGAATCACCCCAACGGTTTCTCCAATGATTTTAATGATGTTAGTGGAATAGGGTCCCCAAAGGATCAGATCGACTTCCTCGGCTTTGGTCAATGCTTGGAGTTCAAAGGTGATGTAGGATTCTTTTTCTATTACTTTGATTTGGGCTGTTCTTTCTCCCTCAAATTGTAAATAAAGGATATCGTTTATTAATTGAGCTGCTTTTGGATTTTGAATCACCCCTTCGACCCTTATGGACATAAGCGAGACGATGGAATCTTGAACCAAGTGATTTTTGCCAGTAATGGGGTCGGTCAATGTCATGACCCTCCCCTTTTCGCTGATTTGCATGGCAAAGGTGGGTGTCTGAAATTCGGCAACAGGGGTTTCGAAACCCAAAGAACAGGATTCCAAAAGAAGCAGCAGAACACTGGAAAGTAAAATAAATTTTTTCATGGAAAGTATTTCATGATCAATGAATAAAAAGAATTAAAAATCAAAAAATCCAATCAATAAACACATTGTTGGTTATCGGCTTTTACAAAATACGATTTATAGTTTTTGGCCTTGGGATCTTTGCAACCACAGAGGTCGAGCAGTTGTATGTTTTTAAAGTCGATGGGGTGGCTTTCCGCCTGTAGGGAGATATAGCCTTTTGTAAGAATTTCCCCTGCTTGCGCGATCCAAGCGTCTTTGCTTTCCACTACTCCTCTGGAGGTCCAGTCTTCTTCGCCCATTTTGGGGTTGGTAAAACCTCCCCCAATTTGGGGCAATTGGTATTTTAGTACCGTATCGTTTTCTATGAGGTGGGCAATGCTTTCCCCACCAAGGACGACCACCTCGGCAGTTACCCACTGGTCCCCGTGATAGGTTTTGGAATTGGAATTAATACAATGTCGGTAGTCCACCTTTCCATCGAGTACCAATGCCGTTCCAGGGGTACAGACATTCCCAGTGGTGCGTTTGCCAGTATCCAATCCACCGAGCAATTGAATTTCTATAGATACGGGAAAATACTGGCCGTAGTCATTGCTTTCCGCCGACTGGGAATGTAACATGATCCCGCTGTTACGGACGTTCCAATCTTCCCCGCCTTTGACTTGTGCTCCCGTAAATCGGTAATCGAACCGCAATTTGTAATAGGAAAATGGTTTTTTGTAATACAAGTGGGCATAGGCATCATCGAAGGTATCGTATTCGTCATAGGCAATGCGGATCATGCTGTCCTGTACCCGAAAGGTATTGCGGTGGTTAACATTGAGGTCCTGATTGGCGACTTTGATGATCCAATCCGATAAATCTTTGCCGTTGAACAAGGAAATCCATTCTTCCTGATCAGTGGTGTTTTGGGTGTTACAGGAATACAATCCCAAAAGGAGAAAAACGATAAGCCTGTTGGTTTTCATATAAAATCAATAAACTTCAAATTAATAAATTACTTCAAATGCATACTAAAAAAGGAAAAAAAAGAATTTTCCTACACCAAGGCACCTCCTCTTTTTTGTCAATTAAGCATTTAAAATTTACAATTGTAACAACTCTTTAAAAAGAATGCTTGTTTTTTTAAGAATTCAGAAAAGGGATCCAAGGGTTTTGCAATTTCTTTTGACAACACAAGTCAATGCGTAATTTTATATTCCAATTGTTTCCTGTAAGGAAATTAATTATTTGTTTTTGTTAGTCCCCGCTTCCGAAGAAGCGGGGTTTTTTGGTTTAATGACCATCGTTAACATTTCACCTGCCAAGAGTTTTAATCTAACGCCTGCCAACAGTTCTTGTCCACTGAAGGTTCTCGAAATTTTGTTTTCAGAAGCAATTATTATATAATCTCGGGTGGGATCGACCGTAAACCATTCAGGAAACTGATTGATTCTTGGGTAGTCTACTGGTAAGTTTAAAATACTTTTGTGTCTCGTGGCATCAAAAATCAATAGGCCTTCCCAATCCACTTGTGTAGAGAGGGTAAAATAGGTTCCCTTTTCAGAAGGGACAGCCCCCAAACGCAAACTTTGATTCCAAGGGGACAGTCTTGACCCTTGGGTTTTCCACAATCCATACATTAGTGCGGTACGGGCAAAGTTGCCATCGCCATGCCAACCTTCAATGATGCCATCGTCTTTTTGCATCCCAAACATGACCTGTATTTCACTGTCAATCCATTGGCGCAAGTGGGGGTCGTTTTCCCGATTCAAGAGGTTGATCCCGCTTTCCAGCGCATCGGCATAGCCATCGTGACTCCCCAAGGCCAAACCTTTGCGTGGCTCCCAGTCATAATTGCGGTAATCGAGATTCAGCGCCTTAAAAGGCTTGCGTACGGCATCGATATATTCTATTTTTTTGTCCACCAAATAAACCGTATAGTAGGCATTGAGAATATAGCCCCAAGTATCGGCGATACGATCGTCTATGACCGTTTGTGATTTGAGATTGATGGCATTGTAAAAAAGCCCATCGGCGTTTCTACCGTACACCAATATCAGATCCAAAAGTCGGTAGATGGGGGATCGATAGGAATCGGTTTTGGGGTGACCCAACCAATACATGGAGAAAAAAAGCTCACTTATTCCGCCAATGATCTCACAGCCATGGTCCCTCAATTTGAGGTATTCCGTTTGGGAGAAGTCTGAATCCAGCAAGTAATGATCGGCTATCTCAATCGCCCAATTGAGGTATTTCTCCTCTCCTGTCATCCAGTAAACACGGGTAAGGACTTGCAACATTTCCCCATTGATTTCCTCCACAGCAGAGGATCTTTTAAAATATTGTTCCAAGGATTGAAAATCTTCTGTATGGTCGTATAGGGCATCCAAAATTTCCATCATACGGTCCTGCCAAGGGGAAGCCCCCATCAATTCGTTGAGGGGGATCAATCCATCTTTGAGATATTCGGAGGCGCCAAAAATTACCTGTCCTTTATTGACAGGGGTTTCCGTAAAATCCTTTTTTGAAAAGGAATAAACATCGGGCAAAACCCCCAGCCTTGAGGTCAATTTTCTTTCTTGATTTAGAATGTCTAAAAGTGGGCCATTGAGAAGGGAATCGTCCAATAAATAGGCTGTTAGTACCATAAAGGGATAGTTGTCTGCAGCCGCATTGGCGGGATCCCAAAGGTCAACCCTAGCGTTGAGATTGGAAGGGATCAATCTACTTTCTGGATCGGCTTTTTGGAGCCAGGCACTGGTGAAATCTAGGCTTCTTTGGAAACTCTCGTGTGCATTTTCTCCATTTTCTACTGCCTGCTTTACCAATACCACATCAAAGGGTTCGGGTGACTGACAAGCTAAAAACAGCAGTATAAAAACTTTTATTAAAATATTGTATTTCATGTTTTTATTATATCTTAATTAAACTTTTAGTTAGAATATATTCTTTTAAATGACCTATTGTATCTATGAGGTGATTGGGTCGTATTTCTGATTTTTGGAAAAGGCTGTCTCTAAATTTTCCTGTTTTGACCAGAAAAGTGGTATATCCCATTCTTTGAGCCCCACCAATGTCATTGATCAGGTCATCGCCTACCATGGCAATTTCATGGGCTTGGCATTGCAATTCTTGGGTGGCCAATTCAAAGAAGGCGGATTGGGGTTTTCCGACTACCAAAGCTTTGGTTTCGGTAGCGTGTTCCAGTGCTGCCACAAAAGCGCCACTGTCTAAGGTCAGTCCGTTTTCGGTTTGGAAATACCGCCCTTTGTGGAGTGCCACCAGCTTTGCTCCGCCCAAAACTTGGTTCATAAGCCCATTTAACAATGGATAGTCCCAAGTGGCTCCTATGTCTCCTATAACAATGGCCTCGGGGGGATTGGTGGTAGTGTCAAAGTCACGAAAATCGGCTTGTGCTTCTTTTCTCAGTACCAGGCGACAGCGATTAAAACCTTCTTTTTTAAGGTACAATACCCCTGCATAGTTGGCACTGACCAATTCGTTTTCTTGTATCCGCAGCCCCAAACGGTTGAGTTTTTCTGAAAGTTTTTTTCTGGGCAGGGTAGTATTGTTGGTGATAAAACGGTAGGGTAGCTTTTGTGCTTGCAACCATTCCAAGGTTTCGTTCGCCCTGGGGAGCAACTGGTCGTCTACATAAAATACCCCGTCTAAGTCAAATAAAAAAGCCTTGATCATTGGATGAGTCTTGTACTGTCTTAAAGGTAAAAATATAAATGGAGAGTGAGAAAACCCTAGTTGCAAGAAGCGGTATTTTCATTTTTTTGTAAAGTCTGTTTTTTTGTGAAAAAAGGACTTTTTTTAACAATAATGGTTTTTTTTGCTTGCTTTTTAGTCATTTTAGGTGTTTTTTTGATTTTTTTGGTAATTTTTTAGACACTGATTTTGACGGATATTAACCCATTCTTTTAGATCAAACAAGTTTTATTAATTTAGCACCTTTAATTATGGGAAAGAAAATTATCAAATGTAGTCAGTGCGATCAGGAATTCGAAACAGGTTATGACTACCGTATGCATTGGGAAAATCATTTGGATGATTATTTCCAAAAAGTAAAGAATACGGATTTAAAATCCTAGGTTGATCTCGGCCTCCTCTCTTTTTATTTTTTTCTTAAACGCTCCGACCAATCTTGTGATCGCTGTTCCTTTTTGATGCGTTCGATTACTTCGGGCCGATGGAGCAGGGGATGTTTTTCTCCACGAGAGGTGAGGTGAAATTGAGCACACTCACTACAGAGGTAGTAACTTAAGGCAGGTTTATTGAATCGAATATGAGAACGGATCAAAGCTTCGGCGGCTTCGTCCTCGGTGTAGTATTGGTTTTTTTTAGTGCTGCAGTCCATGATTTAGCGGTGCCATTCCATTGTAGAAAGAGAGTTCATTGAGGAGAATATCAATAATAATTGCATCCATTTTTTATGAGCCGATTAGGAAAGGGAAATGGGTCGGTTTTCTTTTGCCGATTGTTTTGCGGCCATGGCAATGACCAATGCAGCAAGTCCGTCATCAGCAGAAATGCTAGGGGCTTGTTTGTTTTTTAGTGTGGCGATAAAATCCATCAATATATTGCGATAGGAATCGGCATATCGCTCAACAAAAAAGTGCTTTGAACGGGCAGTATGATGACCCGATTCATCGGTGATCTGCACGGCATCTTCCAAGATGTTTTGGGTGGCGACCATTCCACTTTCACCAAAAACCTCTAGGCGTTGGTCGTATCCATAAGCGCTATATCGGCTATTGTCAATCTGCACCATACAGCCTTTTTTGAAAATCAATGTGGTTACTGCGGTGTCGATGTCATCATATTGCGCTAGGGGTAAATCTCCAAATATATTTCCTGTAGAACTGACTTGTACGACCTCATCATCGAGTAAGTATCGGGCCATATCAAAATCGTGAATGGCCATATCGAGAAATATTCCGCCAGAGTGTTTTATGAATTCCAAGGGCGGGGGTGCTGGATCCCGACTGGTAATTTTAACAATCCTGGGGCTTCCGGTTTTGCCTTGATCTATCGCAGCTTTGAGTTGTTGTATGTGGGGGTCAAACCTTCGGTTGAATCCCACCATAAAATGAATGCCTGCTGCCGCTACGGTTGCCTTTACGGTTTTTACCTTGTTGTAGGCCAGGTCAATGGGCTTTTCACAAAAAATATGTTTACCCGCTTGGGCAGCGACTAAGATGTGTTCGTAGTGAAATGCGGTGGGTGAAGCAATAATGACCGCATCGATACTGGGGTGCTGAACCATTTCCTCAAAAGTTTCAAAATGAAGTGTTACTCCGTTTTCTTTAAGAAAAGTTTGGTGTTTTGGTTTTACAGGGCTGGCAGCTATCACTTGTGCGTCAGGGCAATAATGCTGGACATTGGACAGGTGTATTTTACCAATCCTTCCCAAGCCTACTATACCAAATTTAATCATCCTTTATGTGGCGTTTATGACTGTTTTTTCTCCTAAAATAATAATTTTTATCCAAGGTATTTGACAGCTGTGAATTTAGATACTCTTTAAACAGGTCATTCTCCTACTCATCCCTACTGGATTGCAGTGAGGGGTTGGATGTTTTCCTAAGGCTCAAGATTATTTTAACTCTAAATTTAAAGATATTTGATAAAAGAAAACGTGTTTCGAATGTTAATGGATAGTATAAAGCGATAAATTATTTGTATATACAACTATTGTATGTATATTTATAAAAAATTGTTATGAGAAATTTAAGACCCACTTGCGGATGCGGTAATACACAAAATCCAGATGGATACTGTGATGGATCTCATCTCAAGCGATTAATTCATGCTTAGATGAAAGAAAAAAACCTCCTTAGTGGAGGTTTTTTCATATAATATTATATTCTATAGTAAATCATTCCGAGGAAGGTATTTGCTGCTCAGGGGTGTCGTCAGATGTGCTTCCAAATTTAAACCGCAGGGCAATTTCATGGGCTTTGAGGTTGAGTCCCGAAAGTTGATCTGCCCCATAGGTATCATAGGCATATCCCAAGGAAAAGTTTTCATTGATATTGATCAATGCCTGAACGGAAAAGATCGATCCGGTCCTAACGGAGAATCCTAAATCAAATAAGCCTCCGTAACCTACTTTAATCCCCATATCCGTAACCGCATTGATGCCTTTTGTTTTTCGATACATAAGACTGGGTTTAAGGGTAAATTTGTTATTGAAAGAAAACAAGGCCCCCGCCGCCAAATAGGTGTGTATCCTATCCCGGGACTGCACTTCTATATCTCCATCGCGTTTGGCGTTAAACAATCTGGGCATGGCCCCAGAAAACCAATAGTTGGTACTTTGGTAATAAAAACCTACACCCATATTGGGGTTGAATTGACTGAGTGGTTTTTTTACAGGATCGAGCTCTACACTATAGGATCTGAGTTCAGTAGGATCGGCACTGTATGAATTACCTCCGGCTTTGATCCCTAGAAAAAGGGCAGCATCGTTCGCTAAAGTCAAACGATACGAAAAATCGGCGGTGATGTTGGTTTGCTTTTCTATAAATACTTGATCGGATACTACGGATATCCCCAATCCTACATTTTTACCACTGGCAACACTATAGGACAGAGCGGTGGTTTTGGGACTGTCCTCGAGATTACTCCATTGATTTCTGATGTTCATGGAGATTACATGTTGTCCTTCAGCACCTGAATAGGCAGGATTGATCAAGGACATATTGAACTGATATAGGGACAAATAGGCATCTTGTTGAGCACCGATGGCCAGTGGAAAAAACAACAGTATGTATAAATATTTTTTCATAATGCTATCGGGTCAAATAGAGCCATCCTTCATAGTCGGGAGTGCCATCATTGTTAAAATCAATTAAGTAATAGTAGCTTCCTTCGGGTAGAGGTGTTCCTTCAAATTCTCCCCCCCAGTTGTTTTGATAATTGCTTTTCTCAAATACCAACTGACCCGATCGGGTATAAATCCAAACCTTGTTTTCGTTGTAACGCAGGAAGGCATCATCAACCCATTGGTCATTATTGCCGTCTCCGTTGGGAGAAAAGAAGTCAACAATTTCCAGTTTGATGGCAGCAAAATCCTTACAATAGTCGCTGACGTTATTGGGATCAGAACCACAGCTTATCTCATCTATATTGGAGAATCCATCCCCATCTGTATCGTTGTAAGGATCACAGTTTTCGGCATCGAGTTCGTCGTTTACACCGTCCTGATCACAATCCAAAAGGGTGGACTCATAGGCGTCGAAAATACCATCTCCATCTGTGTCGTCATCGGTGGCGTCGCCATTAAAGTTGAGGTCTTCATCGATTGATTTTTTGCCATCTCCATCGTCCTCAATGTCGAGATAGTTGGGAATACCATCCCCATCTAGGTCGGTCAACTTGTCCTCCAATTCAGTAGCTTCAATATCAACTTCTAGTCGGGTGGGTATGCCGTCATTGTCATCGTCTGTGTCGAGATAGTCGGGGATGCCATCGTTGTCAAAGTCTGCATATTTATTTTCATCGCTGACTATTTCATGATGGGTAGGGACGCCATCGTTGTCGTCGTCTGTGTCGAGATAGTCGGGGATGCCATCGCCATCACTGTCTTGAGCGTCTTGTGGATCGCCGTCATAATTGGGATCGGGATTTTCCATTGGGGTAAAGATGCCATCACCGTCATCGTCGATATCATAATAATCGGGCAGTCCATCGCCATCTGTGTCTTGAGCGTCATCTGCTTTTTTATCTCCGTTAGGATCGGGATTTTCGAATTGTGTAAAAATACCGTCATTTTCATCATCTGGATCAAGATAATCAGGAATCTCATCACCGTCGAAGTCTCCATTTGCAGCGCCTCGAGCTGTCAAGCTTGGAGGTGTTTTGGTTTCAAACTGACTAAAGATAGAATCTCCATCATCGTCGGGATCGACCGAATTGATGAATCCATCGGCATCGGTATCGGAATGGATTCTGGCAGGATCAACTTCGTCCATGGGGGTAATTATGGTGGATAAATCGGCCAAATCAAAGCTGGTGGTATCGGTTATCGCTAAGGTGTAGGGTAATTCGGGAACGGGTACTCGAGTATCCCCTAAAGTGGTATTGATATAGCCCAGTACTACTTCATAGATTCCATCTTTGTTGTGATCGTTAGGGTTGTCTGGATCGGGCGGATCAACAAAGGCGAGTAATCCTTCTGATTCGTCTAGGTTGGAGGACTCTTGATCCGATTTATAGCTTCTTTGTCCATAATTTTCATAACTCTCTTTACTATCGGGTTCCCCATTTTTAATGGTAAAGAGATGAGCATCGGCTCCACCAGATATTTTCTTGCGTATTTTCCACTTACCAACGCCTCTAAATGGATCCAATCGCTTGGTTGCTTGTCGATTTTCATCCGAAGATTTGGCTCCATTGAGATTGACTCCAAGATTGTGGTAAAGGGTAACAAATTGATGTTCGGTAAAATCAATGATACCATCATTGTCATCGTCAATATCTTCATTGTTTCCTATACCATCATTGTCAATATCATTGACCTCTGTTGCGTCTGTAGGGAATTCGTCAATCAAGTCAATCACACCATCCCCATCATCATCGGTATCGGCATTATTTCCAATTCCGTCAAAGTCGGTATCGGTGTCTTCGTTGGGATCCAATGGGAAGGCATCATCTCCATCGAAAACGCCATCTCCATCGGTGTCTTTTTGGTTAGGATCGGTTTGGAGTCTAATTTCCTCTCCGTCGATCATTCCATCTTCGTCGCTATCCGGGTTTAGGGGATCGGTACCGTATAATACTTCGGTAGTATCTGAGAGTCCATCGTTATCATCATCAAGGTCTTCACTGTTTCCAATTCCATCACCATCAGTATCTAAACCTTCATTAGGATCAAGTGCAAAGGCGTCCTGGCTATCATCAATCCCATCACCATCGGTATCGGTTTTGAGAGGGTCTGTTCCTATTTCTTTCTCGGCTCCATCGCTCAATCCATCTCCATCAGTATCGGAATTGTTGGGGTCTGTTTTTTGGGCAATCTCGTCGCCGTCCTCAATTCCGTCTTGGTCACTGTCGGCCAATTTGGGATTGGTTCCTAAAGTAAATTCCTCTTGATCGCTGAGCCCATCGTTGTCATCATCGGGATCAACACGATCGTCCAGTCCATCACCATCGGTATCGGTATCCCCACTAGGGTCCTGGGGCATGTCATCATTGCCATCGACAACACCATCACCATCGGTATCGGGATTGTTGGGGTCGGTTTCCAAGTCGATTTCTTCTTTATCATTCAGGCCATCATTGTCAGAATCAGGATCTAAAGGATCGCAACCTACATCTAATTCTTTGTCATCTCTGAGTCCGTCTCCGTCAGAGTCTTGGTTATAGGGATCGGTTCCTATTAGCTCTTCTTCCTGATCTGAGAGTCCGTCATTGTCATCATCCAAATCCGCGTTATCACCAATACCATCTTTGTCGAAGTCTTTGGTTTCGGTTGGGTCGAGGGGAAGTTCATCCTCCCCATCAAGAGCGCCATCATTGTCAGAATCGGGATCGGTAGGATCACTGCCCGATACTACCTCAGCTCCGTCACTGATACCGTCACCATCGGTGTCGGGATTTTTGGGATTGGTTCCTTGTTCTTTTTCTTGGTCGTCAGAGAGTCCGTCACCATCGGTATCACGAGATTCATCGGGATTAAGGGGGAAGTCGTCTGTACTATCCAGCACACCGTCATTGTCGGTATCTGGATCAAGGGGATCACAACCCTTGGCAATTTCGTCTCCATCGATAAGGCCATCATTGTCAGAGTCTTTATTTAATGGATCGGTCCCTAGGCTTATTTCGTCGCTGTCCTGAACACCATCCCCATCATCGTCGGTATCGGTATTGTTTCCAATTCCGTCATTATCGGTATCGATGATTTCGTTAGGATCTAATGGAAAAGCATCTTCCTTATCGTCCACGCCATCTCCATCGGTATCGGGCTGGTTGGGATCGGTTTTTCGGTCAAATTCCTGTCCGTCGCTGAGTCCGTCATCATCGGAATCGGGATCGTAGGGATCGGTGCCTTTGGAGATTTCGTCTATGTCGTTTACCCCATCATTGTCATCGTCGGGGTCTTTTTTATCGCCAATACCATCTCCGTCTCGGTCTTTATCCTCATCGGGATCGAGGGGCAG
>Ga0115571_1002184_pt1 | contig 13088 bp, 11 predicted proteins | sample COGITO_mtgs_1205_FD_87293 | JGI IMG/M metagenome (GOLD analysis project Ga0115571, IMG submission 87293) | Pelagic marine microbial communities from North Sea - COGITO_mtgs_120531 | ecosystem: Environmental > Aquatic > Marine > Epipelagic | place: Germany:Helgoland, sampling site Kabeltonne...
AGAGCAGGTGGATTTTCTATTGTTGCAGGATCATTGAAAGAAGCTAAGAAATCACAAAATAATCCTAAGTTTTATTTAGATACTGTTGAAGAAACTCTTACAACAAGAACTGAATTAACTAAATTAAAGAATAAAGCTTTATCTGCTTTACAAAGTTTGTATGATACTAATCCTACAAAATTAATGTATGTAGCTAAAGTAGCAGATGTAGACAGTGTACAGTATACAAAGAATACACCCAATGATGTTATGTATGAAAACATGGATGCATACGTTAATGGTCATGGTGGAGAGTCAAACAAAAAAAGAGCTGCACAGCAGTTTTTAGATGTTTCTCAACTTGATATGGAAGAATTAAAAATTAGAGCATTAATTAAAGATGGTTTATATTATAGGTTTATTACAACAAAAGCTGGAGGATGGATTGAACCAATTGATAGTGGTATCAGAATGGGTAAAAGACCATCTGAAGTTCTTGAGTTTTTACAGAAGCCGGATAATGAAGATGAACTTCTTTCTTTAATGGATAAGATAGAACCATATTGGAATTCATAAACATATAACTAATGGAAAATAGTACACTCTTAATTAAATTAAAACAAAGGCTTAATAAGCTAGACAGCAATGACTATGATAATATAGAGTGTTGGCAATTTGTTGAGGCTTTTAATAAAGCACAAATAGAGTGGTGTAGAAGAAATCTACATGGTGGAAACATGTATAAGGAAGGTGATGAATTATCTAAAAAAAGAATAGATGATTTACAACCATTACTTAGAGAGTTAAGCCTTACTGGTGCTGAGACAGATGATTACTTTCAGTCAAATAATTTTCCAGTAGATACATATCTTGAATTTAAACGTGTTACTACACAAGCAAAAGATGATTGTTGTACACCAAGGTCAATGACTGTATATTTAGCTGAAGAAGCAAATGTATCATTGTTATTAAGGGATCCATTAAAAAATCCAGATTTTGATTGGGGTGAAACATTTTGTACTATGCTAGGAAATACAATAAGAATATATAGGACTAGCAATTTTAATATTGTTAATCCTATATTGACTTATTATGAAAAACCTGTACTAATACAAGTAGAAGGTTGTGTTGATCCTTATACAGGATTAACAAGTACCACAAATGTAAATTGTCAATTTAAAGATGACTTAGTAGAAGTTATGTTAGATGACACTGCAGCATTAATTGCTGGTGATATAGAAAATATGTATCAAGCACAAAGAGGTGTTCAAGCAGCAGAAAGAAATAATTAATATATGATTTTTAATAAAAATTGATTATATTATTATAGTAACACATAAGTTACGAGCAGAGTAAACTGTTAAAATCTTTATTTATAACCAGTGAGGGTAATGGTCCTTACACAAAATTAATAATTATGGCTTATTTTAATCATGCGTTTAACAAGACGTTTATTGCAGACAGCACGCTGGCAACAGCAGGTACTGCAACAAGCGCTCTTACCGCTGGTCAAGTAGCTTTAGTAGATGATTCCACTTGGGCATCAGTAGCATTACCAGGAGCACCTGTTGCAGGAGCACTTGGCTACGTTGTACAAGGTTCATTCTATTCTAAAGATACTATTGGAAACAATCCTGGACACGGTGGGTACAAAGAATCTGTAAAATCTAAAGGGATCAACCCAAGATATATTACAAGATTATGGCAAGCAAATTGCCTTACTGCATCTCAAGCAACAGCTAGTCTTTCATTAGCAGCTGATTGTGCACCATGTGGTAAAACTCAATTTATGAGAATTGATGTAAAGGGTTCACCTGCACTAAGATTCTTAAATCACAATGCTTATGCAATTGCTGATTCAGCAAACATTTGCTGCATTGATGGGCAAGAGTATATTGATCCAGTATTAGTACTAGCTACTATGGCTCAAATGGCTTTAGCTGATCCATTAATCAAGCCTTTTGTTGCTGAAGCATCAGGAGGTGGTATTGTTGCTACTGTAGCAGGTGTTGCTACAACTTACACTATTGCTGAGGCTTTAGACGGAACTTACACACCTTCAACTGATCCAGTTGCTGACCAAGTAAGTGCTGCTGCCAACTTTGTTGGAGCCTATGTTGATACTGTATTTGGTAACTGTTCTTTTGACACAAGAGATCATTTTAATGCTGAACCAGTTGAAATCATTGTTTCTGAATTGGATGAAACAGGTGAAGTATGTAATGACTGTGGTGTTGCTTCAAGAACTCCAGGTTCAATGCAACAAACTCAAGGTGAAGAAGTAGTTAGAGATTTAATCATGTCAGAAAGATACCGTCAGTCTCCTTATAACCAAGGAAATGCTGATAGTGCTAGATTGAGAGAGATTGAAATGTCTGATGAGCTCTTATCTGCTGTAGACCGTACTGCAACATACAAAGCATATTACATCCAACATTCTGTACCAAGATTCAACAATCCTTCTGGAGTGTTTGATAATGATCAGTATGTATATAAGATCTATGTAAAATGTTCTGATGCTGCTGCACAAGCAGAAGTTGAAAAACTAATGGATGCTTTATCTGCGTGGGCAACTGCAAAAGGTAATGATGTTCCTGTTGAAGAGAATGCTTACTGGTAAACTCTAAGACTTTATAGTTGAAATAATTGAGCAGGGGAGAAATCTCCTGCTCTTTTTATTTTATATTGTCTGTTATTTTTTGTATATTATCTATATAGTGTAATAAAGTACTAAAAAATGGCAAGCAAACATATATTAAGTTTAGAAATACCCACAGTATCCAACTGTGATTTACTATGTATTAAAGATACAAGTCAATATAGTTCAGAGCTTGCTGTGGATTGTGAAGAGTTATTAATTACTCTCCCAGGCTTTAGTGTTCCTGTTCTTATAAAGGTTGATAAAGATTTTGATATGTGTCTTACGGCATGTACAATGGCTTTGCAAACTACCGGTTGTGGAACTACACAAGAAAAGATTCCTGATGGTGTTTATATTATTAAGTATAGTGTATCACCTAACTCTAAAGTTTATGTAGAATATAATCATTTAAGAGTAACTAGATTACTAACTACTTATTATGAAGTATTATGTGATTTAGAAGTTCAAGCTTGTCAGCCAGATTCAGAAAAACAATCACTATTGGCTGAAATGAGTTATATAAGAACTGTTATTGATGCTGCTGTTGCCAATGTAGAATATTGTCAATCTGCTGCACATGGTATGCAACTTTATAACTATGCTAAAAGTAGACTAAATAAAATATCTTGTCCATCAGGAGACTGTGGATCTAGTTCAAAATATTTAATGTAAAACCAAAAAGAAATGGCAAACTGTGCTCACTGTAATAAACAATTTACTTGTGGATGTCAAAAAGCTTCATTAGGTAATGGAGTTATTGTATGTAAACAATGTAAAACAAAAGCTGAAGCAGATGTATCTACCTCAAGTAATTTGAATAGAGAATTGGCTAGGCAACAGATACAAGATTTAAGAAATAAATAATATGGCTAAAGCAATAAGATCTTATTCTAATGCTGAAAAAGTAAAAGAACTTGCACTACTAAAACAAATAAATGTAGAACAAACATTTGCAAAACAAGTATATGCAAATTTTCAATCTATTAGATTTGGCATTGAAGCATGCTGTTACACAGATATGGAATTAGCAGTTATTAGAAAAGATTTATGTGATTGGCAAAATGCATCTAGTAATAAAGTAGTAGCTGCAACAGAAACAGCCGGGGTATTTGTAGAACCTTTAGCAAAGATTAACTTAAAAGCAAGTGTAAGTTGTCCTGAGACACCAAGTAGTGTTTGTACAATACTTGACCTAGAAGGAGTATTAGCAGATCAAGGTACATATACAGAATGTTTTGAAGTAGCGTCATCTATTTGGACAGTTACACATAACTTAGGAGAGTATCCTTCCGTAACAGTAGTAGATAGTGCAAATACAGTAGTAGTAGGTAATGTAGAATATATAAGTTCACAACAATTAAAAATAACATTTGCTGCATCTTTTTCAGGATGTGTCTTTTTAAATTAAATATAATAACAACTAAATAAATAAAATAATGGCAGTACAATTTCTAACGGGTTTAAATGTCTCAGGTAATATTAACCTGAACAGTAACCAGCTTCAGAATGTAATAATTCAACCTCTTGGGGCCGACCCAACAGGAGTAGCTGGTAAAATATATTATAATTCAACATCAAATAATCTAAAGTAATATGATGGTAGTGCATGGGTTGATATAACAACAGGTGCAGATGGTGACACAACTTATGATTTATCAGGTGTTGGTTCAACAAATGGAACAGCAGGTGTAAGACTTGTTGGATCAGACGGAACTAATGATGATGTATTAATAGTAGGAGCTGGTACAACAACTGTAACTAGATCTGGTAATACACTAACAGTTACATCAAATGATGAGTTTGATGGTACAGTAACTGATGTATCTTCTGGAACAGGTATTAGTGTAACCGGAAAAACAACAGATACTCCAACAGTAAACATTGCATATTCAGGTGCAGCAAATGCTATTTTAGCAACAACTCAACGAGTAATTAAAGATGAAGACTTTCTATGGTACTCTGCAGCAGATGATCAAACTATCTATTATGAACAACTAGGTAAGTTTCCTGGTTTTGGAAAAGATGGTACAGTAACTTCTGTAGGATCTGGAGCTGGTTTAACTGGTGGTCCTGTTACAGGAGCTGGAACATTAGCAGTTGATTATGCAGGTACAGATAACGTTGTATTAGCAGCAGCAGATGGAACAGCTGTTACATTACAAGCAATAGATAAAGTTATATTTTCTGATAGTAAAGATAGCAATGCTAAATTTGCAAACTTATCTCAAGTTGCAACTTATATCAATGCAGGTGCAGGTTCTGTAACTTCTATTGATGTAAGTGGTGGAACTACAGGTTTAACAACAAGTGGTGGTCCTATTACAACTAGTGGAACAATTACACTAGCTGGTACATTAACTGAAGCAAATGGTGGTACAGGTAAATCATCATATACTAAAGGAGATATATTATTTTCAGATGCTGCAAATTCATTAGCTACATTAGGAATTGGTGGAAACGGGCAAAGACTTGCTGTTTCTTCAACGGGTGTAGTAGAATGGGTTAATGACTCTGGATCAGGTGTAACAAGTATAGAAATTACTGAAACAGGTAATGCATTAACAATTACTGGAGGTCCTATTACTACTTCAGGTACAATTAATATTGCTGGAGCAGGTTCTTCTTCTCAAGTAATATTGGGTGATTTAACTTTAGGAACTTACACAGTTGGTACAGTTACTAGCGTTACTGCATCAAATGGAGCTAAAGTAACAGGAACAGCAACAACAGTACCTAATGTAGAAGTTGATTACTCTGCAGCTGGTATAGTTGCTTCTGCAGGTGGACATAGCGGTTTTGCAGAATCAGATGATAAAATCTTATTAGGTGATGATAGTGCTGGAGGAGCAGTTGTAGAAGCACCCTTAGTAGACATACCACTTAATGTACTTGGAACTCCAACTGCTTCTTTAAGTATAGGTGGGGAAAAATTAACTAGTGTAGCATCAGGTACTGCAGGCACAGATGGTGTTAACTTAGGACAAGTACAAGCACTTGTAGCCGGAGTTGGTGTATTCCAAGGTGGATATGATGCATCTACAAACTCACCAGCAATAGCAGGAGCAAGTAATATTGCTCTTACAACGGGTGATTTCTTTGTTGTTACTAAAGATGGTACTATAACATTTAATGGAAGCACGGTAGCAGTAGAGGTTGGTGATACAATTTATGCTAATCAAACAATTGCAGCAAGTTCTAATCCTCCAGCTTCAGATTATGCTATAGTAATACAAGATCAAAACATTGCGGGTGTAGGTGCTACAGATGGAGCAACTGAAAAAGGTGTTGCTGGATTTAGTAGTGCAACTTTTGCTGGTACAGCAACTGGATTCATTACTGTTAAAGCAGGTGGAATTAGTGATGCTCAACTAGCAAGTACATTTAACAAAGAGATTGGTACTAGTACAGATCTTGATACAAGTAATGTAGATGTTGTAGATCAGATTAATGTTACTGATGGTGTTATTACATCAATGAGTAAAAGAACATTACCTAATGCTGCAACAGGATCAGTTGGTGTTACAGAGATTGCAACACAAACTGAAGTAGATGCAGGAACAGATACATTTAGATATGTAACACCAGCAACATTAGCAAGTGCTCAATCTAAAAGATCATACACAGGTACTTATCCAGCAACTAATACAAACACCTTTTCAATTGCAACAGGTGTTCATGGATTAGCTAACGGACCTTGGATTATTCAAACTTATGATAGTAAAGGTGGACAGGTATTTATGGATGTTCTTGCTGATCAAACAACGGGAACTGTAACATTTACTGCAACTAGTAATTTAGGTGCAAATAATATTACAGTAGTAATGCAACTTGTAGGATAATAAAGAGTAGAATTTAAAGGGGAAGCATTTAAATCTAGAATTTAGTGTTTCCCCTTTTTTTTAAAAATACGTATATTGCAAACAAAGAATAAAATGTCATGGCTATAAGTTTTTTATCTTCAATAGAAATAAATGGATCATCTAGTGTTACTAGTATAGGTAATGATAATAGTACGTATACTGGTATATTAGTATGGGATGGTTCAGCATTGAAGTATAGAACTAAAGCACAACTTTTATCTGATATTGGTGCAGGAAGTGGAACAGGTACTATAACCTCAGTTACTGTTACGGGTTCTAATGGTTTATCTGGTACAGGAACAATAACAACAAGTGGTACAATAACTTTATCAAACAGTGATAGAGGTTCAGCTCAAAACATATTTAAAAATATTGCAGCAGCTGGTCAATCTGATATTGTTGCAGATAATAATAATGATACACTTACATTTAAGGCAGGTGCTAACATTACAATAAAGACAGATGTTTCTACAGATACTATTGAGATTATTTCTAAAGATACAACAACAAATTATTATTTAAGTTCTGCATCTTTTAGTACATCTAATGGTGTATTAACACTTAATAGATCTGGTCTTAGTGCAGTAACAGTTGATCTTGACGGAAGATATGTTACAAGCTCAGGTGTTACTTCTATAGCTACTACAAACGGTATTACAGGTGGTACAATAACCTCAACAGGTACAATTGAAGTAGATAGCACCGTAGTAAGAACTTCAGGCACACAATCAATAGGTGGTGTCAAAACATTTACAAGTAACACACAATTTAACGGTTATCTTAGAGGTGGTGGACAACAACTTGTATTAAATGCAGGTGAAGCATATTCTGTAGCAACAGGACAAACAAATGAATTTCTTTATATAAATGCTGAATCAGGATTGCAGATAAACTCTTCTCCTGATAACTGGAATACTGGATGGGCAAATAGAAAAACAACAACAATAAATGACACAAGTGGTAATTCTACTTTTGCCAATGATATAATAGTATCAGGTGGTGATATTACTCTTGGTGGTACAGGAAGAATACAAGGTGTAGACACAGTTTCATCTGGTACAGATGCAACAAGTAAAACATATGTAGATAATGCTATAAGCAATTATAGACCTCCAATGCCAGGTGCTCCTTCCAATGTATCAGCTTCAGTAGTTGGTCAAACAATAGAAGTTATATTTGGTAAATCATCAACAAGTAGTATAGATTACTATCAAGTTTGGTCATCAGATGATGGTGCAGATTTTGGTATTATAGGTCAAGTACCACAAGATGATTTTGCTAGTACAATGACTATTGTAGACACTACATTTAATACTAGTGGTACAATGTCATATAGAGTGTATGCTGTTAAAGAAGGTATATATTCAAGTCCTACTTTAGTAAGTCAAGCATATAGTTCAGGTGTACTGTCTGTGATCAATATGTCAGTAATACAGTTACCATCTGCATATTATGTTCAATATGATTTACCTTTATCAAGGTTTATAGACCATATAGAAATATATATGGACTCACAACCTACAAAAGCTGCATTATCAAGAAGTAATGCATTATTAGTTTATAGTGGAATGAATTCATCTTACATGCATAATGTAGGAGCAAGTAGAAATTTTCATCAGTTTTGGGTGGAAGTAATAACAACATAAGATGTCAGAAAGAGGAACTGAAACAACAGATGATAGACAGTACTGGTTAGACTGTCTAGCTGAATTTGAAGAAGCATTAGCTGAAGAGTTAAATATGGTAAACGTAGCTCCTGCAGGTTCTAATGATAGTATGATTAAAATGTTACAATTTGAAATACAAGAATGTTTAAAGCAACTAACGTAAGTAAAAGTAATATAAAGTCCATTGTAGGGTGTGCCTCTAATAATTATAGTGGGCAAGTTGCTATTGTACCTGTAACTAAAAGAGGTATGAGTAATGTTACTGTGTCTTCAGGTGGTGGTGAATATGATGGTGGAGATAGATGTATAGGTTATACAACTGCTTATGAAATAGATGGTGACTTGCTTTTTACAGTAGGTTGGGGTGACGGGTTTGCAGTACGCAGACTTAATGATGATGGCTCAATGACTAGGTTGTTTTTTGATTCTAATTTTCTATGGAGAGACTCAGGTAGTACATACAACCACATTCAATCTATTTGTATTGATAAAAAAAATAAGAAAGGTGTAGTTATGACTTATAATGTTAATGGCTATACTACATTTGACTACAGCGGTCTTATGAATGGAGGATCAACCTTTGTTAAAGACCCAAGACCAACACACAGTAATCCTCAAATATATATAGGATCACAAGATACTGGTGGAGGTTATGTAGAAAGCACAGGGTTATATTATGTAGGAGGCTTATGTGCAGCAGGAGAATGGGCATATGCATCTGACTATGATGCAAGACATTATAAAAGATGCATGCGTAGAAATATGAAGACTGGTGTTGAAGAAAGATTGTATATGGATGCAACAGCAGGAAACATAATGCTTGAAGGTTCAGCACCTGTAGATAGAAATGGATATAGAGGTTGGATTATGTATGATTCAATAAATGACAGAATATTATATGCTTATTATCATAATGCAAATTTTTCTTTGATACTAGATGCATCAACAGCTAATCCTAAATCAGTTTATGTTGATATGGGTGATGCAGGACAAGGAGATGATGGATATGAACAAGGATGGTTTATACCTGATCCAATAAATGAACCAAATATATTTTGGGTTGGGGCAGCTGGTAGGCATAGTCTAGTTGATGTAACACCGTGTTTTACTGGGACAAAAGTAACAGTTTTACAGATTACATATGAAGGTGGTACTAATCCTGGTAATAATTATGCTATTTTAATGAGGGCAGGCACAAAGTATCAAGATGTTCAAGGTGGTCAACCAACTGATAAGATGATTGGTCATCCTAATTTTATCCCTACTGCAGCAGATAGAGGTGGAGCTATGATACCAGGATTCTTAGATCCAGATAATAACAGGTATGTTGCATTACGTAGACATGATACAGTTGTTGAAGATACTACATCAGAAGGAAGGGGTAGATCTTATAGAGCTGATTATGGCTGTAACATTACTAGAATGTATTCAACAAATGGTGAAGAATGGTGGATTCAGATGGGTTATGGATACGATGGGCATGGTTTTAGAATTTGGGATGCAAAATATGCTAATCATTTTTTTCCTGATTGGGAAGTGGTATATGGTCCTTATACATTAGATAATTCTGCGTCTATTGATTTTATTTTTTGGAATAGAGTAGATTATTTTGTTCCTAATGGATGTACACTTAGTTACTATGTATCTAATGATGATGGAGTAACGTGGGAAATATATTCAGGAACAGATACGGGAGAGCATACATTTTCAAAACAAGGGGATAAGCTTTTAGTAAAAATATCTGCATCAGGTGATATATCTAAAAATGCATATAAGATGAGTGATACAGAAGATTTTATACTGTTTGGAACTAAGTATGCAGCAGAAATGGATCCTGCAATTAAACAAAAAATGACTAAGTTTAAATTAAGAGGAAAAAAGAAATAATATGGCAACAATAACTGGCTCACAAAGATTATTATCTTTAGAAGGTAACACTGTAGATACTACTGTTTCTTTAGGGACAGGTGGTAGGTTGTTTGATCATTCAGGGTCTGCTGGTACTAAAGGTCAGATTCTTAGTACAACAGGTACAACTGTAGAATGGGTTGATGATAAAACAGGTACAAATAATTATGTATCAGGTATTAGCTTTAATACAACAAATGGAGTTTTAACATTGACACGTTCAGGTCTAGGAGATCTTACAGTAGATTTAGATGGTAGATATTTAACCTCTGCATCAAACTTTTATCTTAATGGTATAACTAAATCAGGTAACACACTTACGTTTAGTGTTAGTGGTACTACAAATCAAACATATACATTTGGATCTAATGCGTTTAATAGTTCAACTATTTATGCTGAGCCAGGTATATTTAGTGGTGGAGGTACACCAACTTTAGCTTCCGGAGTAACTGGAGCAGAAGTAAGGTCATTAATTGGAGCTGGAACAGGTTCAGGATCCATGAGCTCTTGGACAATAAAAGAAGGTAATGGTACTGAGTCAACTGCTGTTACTAACGGAGAGACTTTTACTATTGCTCAAGGTACAGGTATTACATCTGAGATGACATCAACAAGTAGTGGTGGAACTATAACTATTACTAATACATTGCCGGATACTGGTAGACCTGCAATTTTATCTGATGGTACAAGTCCAACTTTAAATACAGGAATAAGTGCCTCAGAGGTAAGATCCCTTATAGGAGCAGGAACAGGAAATGGTAGTTCTAACTTAGTTATTGGTACAACATCAACAACTGCAATGGCAGGTAACACTACAACTATCACTGCTCAACAAGCTACAGATATTGCAAATAACAATAAGAAAATAACAGATAGTGGAACACCAGCAGTTTTATCTAATGGTACTACTCCTTCACTAAACTCAGGAATATCAGCTTCAGAAATGAGAAATCTTATTGGGGCAGGTACAGGTAATGGATCATCTAATTTAGTAATTGGAACTACCTCTACAACTGCAATGGCTGGTAATACAACAACTATTACAAGTGGTCAAGCATCAGATATTAGTAAAAATAATCTTAAGGTTAGTGATACTGGTGTGCCAGCAATACTTTCAAATGGAACTACTCCATCTCTTAATTCAGGAATTAGTGCTGCAGAAGTTAGAACATTAATTGGTGCAGGTACCAGCTCAAGTTCAGGTGTAACAAGTGTTGCAACTGGTAATGCTAATACACTAACTAAGAGTGGTACAACATCAGTAACGTTGACACCAAATACCGGTATTGTAACTTCTACTTCTACTAATTTAGCAACAGGTGCTCAGATATCAGCAGCCATTGATAAAGCTGTAACAGGAGTATTAAAATATATGGGAACATGGAATGCATCTGCTAATTTACCAGCACTGCAAACTGGAATAGGAAATGTAGGTGAATATTATATTGTATCTACAGCAGGTAATACAAATTTAGATGGTATTACTGACTGGGCAGTAGGTGACTGGGCAGTATTTTCTGATCAAGCTACAGATGCTTGGCAGAAGATAGATAATACTCAAGTAGGTAATGTAACAGGTAGTGGTTCATCAGGTAGAGTAGCATATTGGAATGGCTCATCTAACATTACAAGTGATGCAGGATTAACATTTAATGGCAGTACAAATGCTTTAACTGTTAGTGGTGCGGTAACTTGGAGTGGTGGTAGTTCAGCAGAATCTAATTCTGCATATGATAATACTATTACAGGATTCTCTGATAGTGGATCTTCAACAAAGACTTTAACATTAACACAAAGAGATGGTGGTACTTTAACAACATCTTTTAGTGTACCACAAGGAACAATGTCTTCATGGACTATTAAAGAAGGAAATGGAACAGAAAGTACAGCTGTTACAAATGGTGAAACATTAACAATAGCACAAGGTAGTGGTATACAATCAGAAATGACTTCTACATCTAGTGGAGGTACTATTACTATTACAAATACAGATAGAGGTTCTTCTCAAGATATATTTAAAAATGTAACTAATGGGATTGCTACTATTGTAGCTAAAGGTAACAATGATACTTTAACTATTTTAGGTTGTAAAGGAACAAATGTAGAAATTGATCCAGAAGCACAGACTGTATCTATATGTGCCGATAAGCAAACATTATCCGTAGTAGGACAAACACTTACTATTAGTGATAGTAATTCTGTAACAATGCCAACTAATACAGGACCGCAGGGTCCTAAAGGTGATCAGGGTATACAAGGTATACAAGGAGTTACAGGTTCCGCTGGTGCCAAGGGAGATCAAGGTGATCAAGGTATTAGAGGTCTTACCGGAGCTGCAGGAGCTGCCGGTGCCAAAGGTGATACAGGAAGTCAAGGTATACAAGGGATACAAGGATTAACTGGAGCAGCTGGAGCAGCGGGAGCCAAAGGAGATACTGGAGATAGAGGTCTTCAAGGTATACAAGGAAATCCTGGTGCAGCAGGTGCTAAGGGAGATACTGGAGCTAGAGGAGCAACAGGATCTGCTGGTGCAGCCGGAGCAAAAGGGGACACAGGATCACAGGGTGCAAAGGGTGATACTGGATCACAAGGTCCAGCAGGACCTAATGGCGGAACATACCATTATACTAATTCAGGTGATAATGCAAGTAAATATAGATTCTGGGGTACTTCAGCTACTTATGGTATAGGAATGGTGTCCGGTCAATCTTATGGTTATTTAAATGACTATGCTACAGTATTCCAAATGAATAATGATGCAGACCGTGGATGGGTTTGGAAATATGAAGGTCAGGGAAATAATGATGGTGCTATGTCATTAACAACTTCCGGTAAATTAAAAGTTAAAGGAGTTGTTGACGCTGGTTCTGTGGCTATAGATGGTAATCAAGTAATTAATATTAAAGGTGATTGGGTTGGTAATCCCACAGGTTTAACAGGACCTAAAGGAGACACCGGTTCACAAGGTATTCAGGGTATTCAAGGTGCTACAGGATCTCAGGGTCCGGCTGGAGCTAAAGGAAATACGGGTTC
>Ga0115571_1002199_pt1 | contig 13028 bp, 10 predicted proteins | sample COGITO_mtgs_1205_FD_87293 | JGI IMG/M metagenome (GOLD analysis project Ga0115571, IMG submission 87293) | Pelagic marine microbial communities from North Sea - COGITO_mtgs_120531 | ecosystem: Environmental > Aquatic > Marine > Epipelagic | place: Germany:Helgoland, sampling site Kabeltonne...
CTACCTTTGGCGTTGTCCACGTCCGCGGCGGTCTATAGGAGCATGTCCAAGAGGACCGAGGGAGGGTTCAAGCGGCTACCTTTTGGGATGTGGGCGGGCATAGGGCTCGTGTGGTGCTACTGGGCGGGGTCCCAGAACGGCATCTTCTGACGTAGAACTGTAACAACACTGACCCATAGCACCGTGACAAACGCGATTGGCAAGGGAGACACACATCGTTCACCTTCTGTGAACTCACGAAGGGACCCGCGAACATCACCGTGCCAAATCTGGCATTTGTTTTAAAATACACTCCCGGGCTCCAGCGCAACCGTCCCCTTACTGCAGCATGTCCTTGATCATCTGCTCGAACTCGTCGTCGTCCATCCGCTTGACGCTGAGCGAGAAGAACTTGAGGAACTCGTCCTCGTCCACCTTGCTGTCGCCGCTCTCGTCCATGTCCATGAAGATGTCCTTCAGCTCATCCCTGGAGACCGCGTTTCCCCCGTGCTTGCCGGTGAACGCCCTGAGCTCCTTGAGGTCCACCGTCCCGTCCTGCTTCTTGTCCCACGCCTTGAAGATCTTCATCAGCCGCGCCCGTCTCATCATGCTCAGGCCGTACTTGTCCTGCTGGCACAGCGACGAGCCCACCGCGAGGTAGTCGATCATGAACTGCACCGGCAAGACGGGCTTCTCGACGACGATCTCCTGGAGCATGTCCGCCATGAGCGCGCGGATATCGTGCTTCGCCAGGTATTCTGCGTCGCTCTCCTTCACCTCCGCGCTCGCGGCGACGTGGTGCGACTTATGCGGGGCGATGGTGTCGTGCTGGACCGGCATGGTGCGTGCTGCCCGTGTCCCCCGCGCGACCAAAAGTGGACCGCGAAGATTCGAGCCGGCCATTTTTCTGGGCGGAGCGAGGGCGAGCCGATGCGATGGACGGGCCGTGTTCTGTGCCCTCCACGGGCGCGGATGCGGTAGACGTAGGGCCCTCTGGATCAGGGGAGTGGCACGTCGTGGCCAAGAGCGACCAGCTGGCTCGGGAGAACGCGCGGGTGCAGATCACGGCGGACGGCCGATACCTCGTCGTGGCTCGCTCGGGCGGCAGGCTCTACGCCTTCGACGCGACGTGCTACCACATGGGCGCGCCCTTACTGCACGGCGACATAGAGGACGTGGCTGGACACGGCGCGTGCATCACCTGCCCGTGGCACCACTACCAGATATCCATGTCCTCCGGCGAGAGGCTCTACCAGGACATGTCGAGGAAGACGTGCACGCTACCGAAGAAGCAGCGGGTGCACGAGGTGATGGAGGCGGACGGCGAGGTGCGCGTGCGACTGAGCGGCGGGGGTAAACCACCCAGCCCACCGCCGGGCGCACCCAAACCCAAGCCACACGAGATCAACCACGAGTGGGAGAGCGACAGGTACGCGTTCAAGCCGCCGCCCCCGTCGCAGGCGCAGCAGAAGGCGCCCAGGTCGGGCAAGGTGTTCAACCGAGCCAACCGAGCCGACGGAGGACGGTTCCCGGGCGCGGGCGCGGGAGTGGGTGCCGCCGCGGGCGGGCTACACCCCGGTCTCGTGGGCGCGGGCGTGGGACGCGAGGTGGGACGCATGGTGGCGGACTCCATGCGCGGGGGCGACGGGAAGGCGCCGTGGGCGATGCGCGGCGGGTTTCGGCAACCGCAGTCGCAAAGGCCAAAAGCGCAGGCTTCCGCGCTCGTCAGCGAACCCGTGAGGGAAGATGAGGAGCTCCCGGACGCGCCGAACGACGGCGAGGGTGGCGCGTGTTAGGTACCCCAAGCACCTTAGGTTTCGAACTAGTAGTCTGATTAAACGGTCGAGTCGGATCCGGTCGGGCAGACGCTTTCATCTTTCGAGATTTCCGCCAAACCCCGCGGCGACCCAAAGCCCCACTCGCACGAGCACCCGCCGTCGGGTTTGTCGATGTGCTCCACCACCCCCGCGTGCACCTTACCCGCGCGCTTGAAGTCATCCTCCATCATCCCGCAGTGCCTCAGCACCACCTGCGGCTCGTACGGACCGTTCCGGCCGCCCCTCGGCGCTCCCTGGTCCTCCCAAAGTTCCGTGAAGCAGTAGTACTGGTTAGCGGTGAGCGGATGCCGCACGATCCGATCGAACTCCTTGTCCTTCACGTCGCTCCCGAACCCGCAGAGCGTACCCTCGTTACCCAGAAAGTCAACCTCGATCACGCGCTTATCCTCCAACGGTTTAAGCGCGAGCTTCGCGTCCGGGACGGTGAAGCCGTGTTTCAACTTAATAGCGTGTTCACCGTCGGCGTCCCGGGTCGGTTCAATGGCCCTCGTGTCCCCGTTTCGATCCACGACGACGCGCCCGATGGACGTTTTGATCGCGGCGGGTACCCTCGGGTCATCCAAGAATCCCGGCTCGCGGAACTCAGGCATCCCCGGGTTGAACCACGACGGCAGGTCGTATATGTGGTCCATGGGGCACGCGTAAGGCAGCGTGAATGACTCCGCGCCCGGCGCTCGACACGCGTTGAGGTTGTTCCATATCTTGTCGCAGTAGCACCTCGCGGCGGGTAGGATGAGGATGCGGTTCAGGGACCTGGCGAGCGCCAGCGCGTTACGTATCGTGGTCCTTCGGAGCTTATCTTCCCTGAGGTGTCGATCGATCGCCGTCCTGTACGCGGTTCTGTCCGATCCAACCGTCTCCGCGGAGGACGACGAATCCTTCGAAAAGTCAACCTGCGATCCCTCGTCGGATACCACGAGGTACTTACCCTCCTCCCAGTACTCCTTCGGGTCGCTCCGCCAGATCCCCGCCTGTCGCATCCGCTCGCGTTTACCGAACGCGTACGCGCCGGTGTCTCCGTACTGGTACGTGAGGTGGACGCTGAACGGCTCCCCGTCCTCCGGGTGCGTCAGGTGGTGCCACTGCACGAAATAGGAGTGGCCGTTGCCGAACAGCCAGTTGGGCAGCACGCCGAGCCGGATCGACGCGTTCGCCGCCCAGTACACCATGCGGTGCCCCTCGGTGCCACGCCTGTCGTTGGGCACGGACACCGCCGGGTCCAACGAGTGCCCTCCCACGCCCTCGTGCGTGATCAGATTGAACGCGGGCTGGTCCCTCATCCACGCGATCGTCGACGTCGCTACCTTCGTCTTCCACGTCTGCACGAAAGCCTTGGCGGCGTCTGTGGGTCGAAAGTGCAGCACGCCGGTGTTGAAGTTGACGTGAGAGCATCCGTTCGCGTCCTTCTTATCAGCCGGGACGTCGATGCAGTCGGTGCTGACGAGAACGTCTGCGGTCAAGTAGGTTCCCCGTTTGAAGTAAGGCCGAGGGTCCTTGAGCCACACCACGTCCGCGTCCGTGAGGATCGGCGCGATGTCGAGTTCGAGGAGGTCCTGGATGAACTTGGTCTTGACCGTCCCCATCTTTTTGAAGGACTTGTCCCCGGCGGTGATGAACGACTGGCCCCGGTTTTTCAAGACGGTGTTTCCCTTGAGGAGCATGGACGGCACCCCTCTCTTTTTGCACCACTCGTACATGTCCTCGTCCAACGCACCCACGAACAGCGGCGAGAGCCCGAGCTCGTTCGCGGACTCCACCCAGTTCTGCACAAAGTCAGTCACGCTCGCGGTGCCGAACGTCACGAAGAGCTCCTCGCCGGGTCCCACGTGCGACAGCTCGGTCGGCTTGTTCTCCAGCCTAGCCTCGAGCTCCTTGTCTATGACGTTCTTGTCCACCGCCTGGACCTTCTCGCTCCACATGTCCCGCATCCACTTCGGGTGGTCCGTTTTGGACGGGTCCACCTCCTGCAGGTTGGTCACCGAGCCGTCGACGACGGGCGGCGGGAGCACCTCGAACCGATACTCGCCCCGATCCTCGACTTCCTCGACTGATGCTCGCTTCGGGACCGGGGGACTTCGCCGGACCGCCGTGGTCGTGGTCACGCGCGTCGGGGGGGGAGGCGGCGCGTTGGGTGGGTCCGCGTTCTCGTCGAAATCGAGCCCGAAGTTCACCGTGGGATCGTGCGTGTTCGCGACGCCCGCGCCGTTCGAGTGCGAGGGCGTCGCGGTGCCCTGTGCGGACGGAACCTCACGCGGTATGTGATTCAGTCTTCCGGGTTTGACCCCGTTCTCGACGCCCACGCCGCCGTCGTCGTCGCGCGTGAGGTACCCGTACGCGAGCGCGCACGATAGAATCGACTGCGGGTCATGGGGAAAGGGAGAGGGGACGGGGGGTGAGCTTTGGATGCCGAATTTCGTGGGATGAGGGTCGATGGGTCGATCGAGGCGGGGCGTTGGGGTCCGAGAGCGCCGGGGTACGCACCAGGATAGCGGCGGCGCCGACCCTCACCCTTCGGCGTCTCCTTCCTTTCCTTTCGGGCGCTGAGCGTGCCTTATCCATCGCGACACCCCCTCACGAGCCCGGGCCCCTACCCACCGGCGCTACTAAGCACTGTCTCGAAGCTCTTGGGTGCAGCCTTGATCAGCCAGCGTGGACACACTCAACGACGACACACGATGATGCGCGCACGACTGCTGACCGTCGCGGTGTTCGCCGCCCTTTTGGCGGTGGCCACGTGCCAAGATACCGAGCATCCCGAGCTCGAGCAGTGCAAGGCGCAGGTGAGCCGCGAACCGAGGGCATGCCTCGCCACCGCCCGCCACCACCTCCCGTCAGATCTGCGCCCCAAAACACACTTCCCCATCTGACCCGTCCCTCCCCCGACCCTTCTCCGCAGTACGATGACGCGAGCGTCAGGCTCAAGGAGCTCAGCGACAAGTACCAGACCGCGCTCAAGGATAAGAGCGCGCTGTTGAGCGAGGTTGCCAGCCTGGAGGAGCAGCTCATGGCCAAGACGTCCGCGACTCCACCCGACGCCACCGAGCTCATCGCCGCGCTCATCCGCATCGGCGCCAAGTCCATCGCGCGCGTCGCGATCGGCGGCGCCACGGCCGTGAAGACCTTCGCGTCCTACGCGAGCGTCATCGCGCCGGGCTACGTGCTGGAGTTCACCACGGCGCTCCACGACGCCGCGGAGCCGCTGATCACCGCCGCGAGCGGCGCGATGGGGTCCCTCGCGGAGAAGGTTGCGCCCCTCGCGGGCGACGGCGCGAGAGCCGTAGCGGAGACGATCGTCGCCGCCGGCACCGCCGCCCTCGCGACCGCGATCAGGATCCTCGCCGAGGTTGAGACGTTCGCCATGAAGGAGGCTGGCAAGGTTGAGGTGATCGCGCCGCACGTGACGGTGACGACGGTTCGTCTGGCGATGGCGCTATTGTTCGGGGTGCCCGCGGCTTGGACGTTGCGCAACGCTTTCGGTTGGTTCTTCCCGTTGAGGATATTCGGGCGGAGGATGCGACGGGTTCCAAAGTCCGTGGCGCAGACGAGCGTGCCGCTCAGGACACCGACGCCGGAGGGGGTGCGGCACGTGGCCAGGACGCCGTTCTCGCCAAAGCCGGGGGGGGCGTTCAGGTCGCCCGACGGCGACGTTCTCCGTTTCGGCTGACTCGGCTTCGGCTTCGGCGGCGCGGGCCCGGGCGTGGGCGTAGGCTCGATTCGTTTTTATGTGCTAATCATTTACATCGTTGGTTCGTTCTACGTATACTTTGGGGACTTTGGCTCCGAACCTTCGCCGCGCTCCACCAAGAGCTCGGCGCCGTTGATGGCGGGGCCCACCTCCGCGAGGTCCAGCATGACCGAGTTACGCCTGGAACTCCAGTTGGATCGCCTTCGCGCGCCGCCCTGCACCGACCCTTCGAAATCGGTAACCTTGCCCCTGATCGTCAGGTGATCCTCGTCCTCTTTCCTGCCGATATCCGCCGCGGTCTCGGCGTTGGAACCCTCGGCGATCATGTCCAGCATCTTGAGCATCTCGGGGGTGAACAGCGAGACGCCCTCGTGCGTCAGCATGTATCGCAGCGGCATCAGCGCGCCGAGGAAGAGCGGGAAGAAGAGCGCCGCGGGGGTCTGCCTCACCACGAGCAGCACCGCGCAGCAGCACATCTGCACCAGGGTGAACGCGTGCACCCGGGTCAGCGGCACCTTTCTGACGTAGTGCGTCGGCGGTAACAGCCTCGGGTCCATCGCGATCATCTTCATCCGCGTCCACAGCTGCGAAGTCGCCAGCCCCGTGATCCCCATGTAAAGAAACAGCCCGTACAGCACAGCCATCGGGATCTCACGCAGCACCGGCGCCATGACGATCGTCAGTGACATCAGCACGTGCACGAGCAGGGGCGCTAGCCTGTTCTCGCGGACCCAGATCACGTTGGTTCGGGTCTCGCCGCCAACCGTGATCTCTTCGACGTCCGACAGCGCGCGGATAAACTGCGGCGAGTGCGGCAGCGAGCCCGTCATCGGCGGTAGTCCGAACAGCGCGAATACCAGCGTGATGAGCGCCATGACCAAGAAGTTCTGGTGGTGCGCGGGTCCCTTGATGAGCTTATTCTCGGGCTTGTTCGCCAGCAGAGACGAGATGTTCATCTCGACGTACATCAGCGCCGTGAGTAAAAGCGCGGGCACGATGGCGAGCCACTTGAGGTGCGCCGGGCCGTCGTACAGGTCAACCACCCAGCTTCCCCTGCCGTCCGCGGGTTCGATCTTGGACGCCATATTGAGCATCTCCATGCCCCGCACCCCGCTACCCCAGGCGGTCAACGTGCCCACCGCGATTGCCGCGGCGACGCCAAAGTCCGCGGTGAGCTCGCGCATCGTCGGGAACAAAAACGGTGACGTCCGCACCTGCAGCGCCCACAGACCGAGCTGTAAGGTCAGTAGACCGAGCAGCAGGGAGAAGAGCGCCTGCGATAGGTCGTATTCGTCCGACTCAAAGTACGACACCAGAGCGGATCCGCCGGATTGGATGAAAATCGCGGAGACAAACAAACCGAAAATCTCCTGCGTGAACCTGGTGCAGTTGCGGAGCATCAGCGTGCACGCGTCGAGGCACGCGATGGCGATCATGAACATGGCGCTCCATATCCCCGTCCACGCGAGCGCGGTTATGAAAGGGTACCCGTCGCGTTCGCACGCCTTGGCCAGTTCAATCAGAAACACCGTGCTCGGGCCCGTGGTCCGCAGCACAATCTCCGGCTGGCCCGCGAATATCGACCACACCACCCCAGCCACGGACTGCGCCACCAGGTACTCCATCGTGCCCATCTTGTTGTCCGTGGATATCGCCGTCAAAGCCCCGAACGCGATGCACGGCGCGAGGCAGTTGAAGAACATCAACAGCGACGCGCTCACCGTCTTCACGCTGATCCCGTCTATCCAGTCGCTATAAAACAGCGGCGCCCACCTGTTGGTGACGTCGTCGATCACCCCGCCGCACAGCCTACCCGTCCACTGGTACATGGACGTCACGTCCGTGGAACGCTCGGTCTCGTCCGCGAGCAGCAACAGCCGCCGCTGCTCGTGATCCGCCCAAATATCCACCGACGTTCTCAACGCGTCCACCAGGTCGGCGGGTCGAAGCTTCGTCGTCTTCGTGGACGGCGTAAGTATGCTGCGCGCCATGCTGCTCGTGCCGGTGGACATCTTCGGCGACGTCGGCCGGTTCGTGGCTCGCGCCTTGGACGACATCCTCCCCGAAGACTTTCCGAGCTCGGCATCCTTGCCTTCGCCTTCGCCTTCGTCGCCGTCGCCGCTCTTAGAGAGCAAGTCCGCGAACTTCTGCCGCGCGGTTGTGGTCTCCAGGTTACGCTCGTCGGCGTACACCGTCTTCAGGAACGTCCCTCGCGCGGCGAATCGTTGAAACGCGGTCTTGATTGTGCGAAGGCACTCGAACCTGCCGAGGCCCTCCGCCCAGGTCGCGGTGAAGTCCACCTCGGGGACCATGACGAGGAACACCGCGCGCGCGTTGCGACCGTCGGGGGCGCCGAGGTTGACGGGCTGGTCGAGGGTGCACGCGGAGATGTGGCAGTCGGTCAGGACCCTGCGCCGCGGCGCTCGTTCCGCGGCGGCTGATGAGATCTCAGTGCCGTTCGTCGCACCGTCGCTCGTCGTCTCCGGGATGAAGAATTCGTCATCGTCCTCCTCGTCGGGCTCACCCGCTTCACCCACGAGCACCACGAGACCGGCCTGGTTCACCGCGGTGAAGATGCGCCCCACCACCGCGTCCGGCGCGCGCTCCTTGACGTTCCTCAGCAGCGCCCCGACCACCTCCGCTTCTCTCCATTCCTTCACACCCACGAGCGCGTGCGACTCGTCCAGGCCGTATCCGCCCTCCGCCACGAGGTGCTGGAGGAACCGGACGTACCTCGGAGGTTCCCCGACGCCCGGGACCTCGCCCGGGGAGTCGCTCATCGTCCCACCGCACCACTCCCGGCGCGGGAGACTGAGTGGACAGCCTCGGCGCTTTTCGATGTTTTGGAATAACCGTCAACCATTAACTCGCCATTTTTGTGCTCATTGATGTTCATACGGATTTGTGTACAGTGAGTGTATTTCGAAATAATCGTCCTTACGTGACCGTTTTGCCTGTGTCACGAGTCGAAGCAAAATGAGAGCGCGTGACGAAACTGCCAACTGGACCGATGGATAACCCGATCACGATCGGAGCGTCGCTGGCCACAACGCAAAGCGCCGCGACACGATGCCCGCTGCCCTCCTCGCCTCCTCCGTCTCCCTCCGTGCCACGCCCCTTCGCGCCGCCAACCGCCGCGTCGCGTCCAAGTCCGCCGTTCGCTCCGCCGTCGTCGCTCCCCGCGCCATGGCTTCCCAGGATGAGCTCAAGCAGATGACGGGCTACAAGTCCGTCGACGACCACGTCGAGTCCGGCATGGTCGTCGGTCTCGGCACAGGCTCCACCGCCTACTTCGCCGTCGAGCGCCTCGGCCAGAAGCTCAAGTCCGGTGAGCTGAAGGACATCATCGCCATCCCCACCTCCGAGCGCACCAGGGAGCAGGCTGAGTCCCTCGGCATTCCGCTCTGCACCCTCAACGAGAAGTCCGTGCTCGACGTCGCCATCGACGGCGCCGACGAGGTGGACCCGAACCTCGCGCTCGTCAAGGGCGGCGGCGGTGCCCTCCTCCGCGAGAAGATGGTCGAGGTCATGGCGAAGAAGTTCGTGGTCATCGTCGACGACTCCAAGCTGTGCAAGGGCCTCGGCCCCGGCTTCCCCCTCCCCGTCGAGATCACCCCGTTCTGCCACATGCACACCCTCCGCACCATCGCCGCGCTTCCCTCCGTCGCGGGCTGCGAGGCTGTCCTCCGCATGGGCTCCTCCTCCACCAACAAGCCCGACGGCGATGAGATCGCCGTCACCGACAACGGCAACTACATCGTCGACCTCCACTTCAAGGAGCCCATCAAGGACGTCAACAAGGCGGCCGAGGAGCTCAAGAACACCGTCGGCGTCGTGGACCACGGCCTCTTCGTCGACATGTCCTACCAGGTCATCATCGCGGGCAAGGACGGCATCAGGGTCGCGGGCACCGGCGGCGAGCCCGCCTGGTGGTAATCGGTGTTTACGGTGTTAGAGTTTGACATCAATTCTTAAGTTGTAGAGAAAGATAATATGGTTCTCCTCATGAGTTCGTCAGTCCGTCTCGTCTCGAGTTGCTACCTTTCGGTCGACACGTCAATCAGCAGTGGACCTCCATGTGGACCAAGTAGCACAGCACGCGGTAAGCCACCGAGATGTTACCCAGCGCCTTGGCCGTCTTGCCGTCGATCTTCGCCCCTTTCCGCACCCCCGGCACCGGCTGCAGCAACACCCGCGGCAGCGGTCGGCAGCACTCGAAAACCTTCTCGCGCAGCTTTCCCGACCGCACCCCGGGCAGCAACAGCGCCGCGCCAGCCCCGCACACGTTCAGCAGCGTCTGAGCCACGAGCTCCAGGTAAATCACGAGGCACGCCATCGACTTCAACAGCACCCTGTGCGCCTGGAACCGGCCCCGCGGTAACGCGTCCTCCTCCGCGTCGTCCTCGTCGTCCTCATCCAGCGGATCAATATTCAGGTCGATATCCGGCAGGTTGCTCTTCGACGCCACCCGTCGCATCGCCTCCGCCGCCGCCTGCGCCTGGCAGAACTTACCGGACGCGTAGGTGTGGACAACTTCAGCCTCGTGGTGGACAAACGCCTCCGCCTTGTCCTTGGCCGCCCGCGCCGCGTTCATGGCCCGCCTCGCCGCCGCCTCCGCGCTGAGCGACGCCCACTCCTGGCACTCCGCCGCCCACTCCGTGAACCCCTTGTTCGCGGCGGTCGGGGACGCGGGTTGGAGCTCCATGTCCGCATCGTCGGCCGTCACCGAGGACTCGCGGCTGAGGTCCTTAGCGCTACCCGGGCCCTTCTTCTCGCGCTGCCACTCCCACTCCATGTCGTCGTCCTCATCCGACGACCTCGACCCCTCCGACGACGTCGCCCTCGGCGAGTCCTTCTCCGGCGAGCCCCCGGCCTCTTCCTGCTTATCGCACCACGCGTGAGCGTCCTTCTGTCCCAGCTCGAACAGTTCCTTCATCTTGTACGGCGGCGGCGGGTAAAAAGCCCACCAGATGGGCACGTACTTGCTGGGCCGGATGTTAGCTCGGGAGCTGTAGAAAGGGCAGACCACCACGATGTCCGCCGGGTTGGTCTTCCTGCAGTGCAGCTTGCAGAACGTCCCGTTGCGCGCCAGGCCTTTGAGGATCTGAAAGTCACTCACCCCGCCGTCGAAGCACAAGCCGTGTCCTTTGAGCCACATGGGAAAACCCGCTAGGGGCGTGATGCACGCGCTGCACATCAGCGACTGGATCAGAAAGTCGTACGACGGGAAGTTGTTCACGCGGAGGTTCTTGTACCACGGGAAGATGCGCGTGATGGACACCTCGAACCGCGATTGGAGAATCTCGTGCGCGTTGGCGGTGCAAAACTGCGTGATGGCGCCGCGGCAGTACTCCCGGAGCTTGAACGCGCCTTTGATGCTGGCGCGTGCCTCCGCGGCGCAGATGTACGCGTACTCCGCGAGGGCGTCCAGATCTATGTCTAAGAAGAGTAGGCATCCCGTGAGGGCGCCTCCGGATGTCCCGTATATCTTCGAGTTCCTGTGAGGGGACGGCGGGACGTTCGGGGGTGACGGTCAGCGCGGGAGGAGGCGAACGAGCGGTGGAGCGGGAAAAACTTGAATTTGGAAGACGGCGGGGCACCGCGCGGGTCCCTTGGCGACGCGCGAGGGCGCGCGCGCGTTCTTGTCGATCGAGTGACGCGGTGTTAAAACGGATCGCGGGTCGTACCTGTGGTATCCTCGCTCCGCCAGCGCCTTCACCACCCCGACGTAATAGACAAAGAGCCAGCCACTGGAGCTGAGGGCGAACGACCATTTCTGGTCCTCCGCGCCCGTCCCCGCTCGCGCGCCGTTGCGGAACTCGCGACGCACTGGCCTGGCCGACCCCGGGGTCTTGACGCGCGGTGCATCCCCCTTCTTGGGGGTGCGCGGTCGCAACACCGGCGGCATGGTGCCTCACAGTGGCAACCACGACCCTGGCGGATCTTGCAATCTTGCGGCCTTTCCCGCTTCCCAAGGGCGCGGCTTTTGGTTGGTGGAGATACGCGCGGAGCGGTCTTCGAGCTCTGCCTGGTTGGCCATACATCACGAAATAGAAATATCGGTTACGGTTTGGCAAAACCAAAAGTTTCCTTAACCATGATTAGGTTAAATTACTGACAGACAACGAGGGGACAAAAAAGGAATTTTCCATTCGATGGATGCACGTTGAACATGAACCCACGCTCGGAGACTCCCCAGCAGCACTCACACAGCCTATCCCTTCACTGCCAGCGGCGGACGGTTTGCACTGCTCGGTTTCCCGCCTGATGCGATTCCCGTCTCACTATCCACCACGACTTCTCCCCTCCGGAAGAACCCGCTGCGGACCACTGGCTTGAAGCGGAGCCGTGATCGGTATGCGACTGAGGTCCGTTCGTAAACCCAAGCCCTTCGAACACCCTGCCTCCACTCGGATTACAGGTGTCGTAAACCACCCAGCAATTAGTCTGGGGCCGATTAGCATTTATGTACCCTGGTGTTGCTGAATCGGTCGCGGCTTATGGGTTGACGATTTCCAACGATCCCGTCGTTTCGAAACTTTTCGGACGCCTCGAGGCTCACGGTGGGTGCCAACAGTTGACGGTCAAAGGTCGTCGGAGCACCTCTGAGCGGAAGGGGTGTCGACCGCGGGCGTGAGTTAGGCCGCGCATGTCTTCAGAGGTGGAAGACGACGCGATGGAAGACGACGGGGTGCTCGTCACCACTCCGTCGCCGTCGGCCAAGTCGGGGACGTCCTCCTCGTTCGCGGTGGAAGACGCGTCGGGCGGACTTCCATCGGTGATGAGACGTCCGAGCGCGCCGTCCCTCGTCGCGGACGAGATCGACGCCCCGCACATCGCGTCGCTCGTCGAGCAGTTCCACGGGACGTGGAGGCGCGACGGGATACGCGTCAAGGCTGCCGGGTTCGAGCAGGCGAGTCCCTCCTCCACGCCCGCATCTCGAAGTTTGTGCTTTTTACGCCAGCCTGGATTTGCGCTAACATCGACCTCCCAACTCCACCGCAGGCGGATCGTATCCCGCTCGATCCCCAGGTTTACGCGCCATCGAACGACGATGACGTGCCCATCGAAGCGACGGACGAACCATCCAGCGAGACCGGCGCGTCCAGCGCGCCGCCGTCGACCGGCGAGTCGCGATCCGACGACGAAGAAGACGAAGAAACAGCCGACGCGACGAAGGAACGAAACAGAGGCCCGGGGGAGCGCCCGGACGTCGGCGCGTTGCCCCTAATGCAGCTGTGCGAGCCGACGTACGGCGCGGACGTACGCGGAATATCGACGCCCTCCTCGCCCCATCGCGCGTCCATCGACGCGGACGGCGCTCGGTCCGTCGAGCACCGCTTCACAATCACCGTCCGAGCCGTGAGCTTCGAGGCGGGGGCGTTGGAGCGGGTGGAGGGACACATCGCGCTCGTGGACCTCGGCCAGAACGCGTTCAACACCGAGCACGGCGTGCGGGGACGGATATCGGAGGATATGCACTTCGCGTGGAACCAGCACGCGAGGTGCGGGGGCGAGCGGGACGA
>Ga0115571_1002200_pt1 | contig 13026 bp, 9 predicted proteins | sample COGITO_mtgs_1205_FD_87293 | JGI IMG/M metagenome (GOLD analysis project Ga0115571, IMG submission 87293) | Pelagic marine microbial communities from North Sea - COGITO_mtgs_120531 | ecosystem: Environmental > Aquatic > Marine > Epipelagic | place: Germany:Helgoland, sampling site Kabeltonne...
ATAGATCAGAGATTTCCTGAACTCCTTCAGGGAAGCTGTTGCTGTCAAGGTGAGGATCCCATGCGCCAACAGTGATGCCTTTTGACATGAGGGTTTCAGCCAATGGTTCGGCTGGCGTTTCTCTTGGGTCGCCAACTTCTGCTTTGTACGACCAGCCAAGCAACAAGACCTTCGCATCATCAGCAGCAACCTTTGCGCTCCACATGATGTCGCTCAATACGCCAGCAACGTGGCTTGGCATCGAGCGGTTGACGGCCCGTGCGGCTGTGATGAGGCCCGCAGGCACACCAACATCGGCTGCTCGCTGAATCATGTAATAGGGGTCAACAGGGATGCAGTGACCGCCGACACCAACACCGGGGGTGTATCGGTGGAAGTTCCACTTGGTTGCGGCTGCGGAGAGCACATCTTCGACATCGACATCCAAAGCGGGGAAGATTCGAGCCAATTCGTTGACCAGAGCGATGTTAATGTCGCGCTGAACGTTTTCGATGACCTTGGCAGCCTCGGCGACTTCGAGTTTGCCGACGTATCGGACGTCTTCGCTGGTCAATTTTGAATACAATTGAACGAGTTTCTCGCCAATTTCTGGATTCGAACAGCCGATCACGCGGGCGACTTGGCGCACACCGTGGGCAGCATCGCCAGGATTAAACCGCTCAGGGCAGTATGCAATCTCAACATCGTCGCCGATGACGAGGCCGAGTTCTTCCACAATGGGTAACCATGTTTGAGCCGTGACGCCAGGATAGACTGTTGATTCAAGGACAACAATGGTGTTCGAACCTTTTGGAATCGCTTCGAACACAGCACGACCTGCAGCAGCGACATAGGAAAGATCTGGCTTGAGGTCATGCGTAATTGGCGTTGGAACGGTGACGAGCACCACATCGCAGTGAGGAACAGCCTCCGCGGTGGACCTGGTGATGTGCCAGCGTTCGGTTCCCGGCGCAGGGACGATGTCGTCAACGTCCGGGTCGCCAGTTGGATTTTTTCCGGCCATGACCATGTCAACAGTTCGCTGGGAAACGTCAACACCCCAGATCTCAAAACCTGCATCGTGGAAGCCAATGGCGGTGGGAAGGCCTACATAACCAAGGCCGATAATTCCCACGGTCTTCATCTTCGAATCGCTCATGGCTCGGGGCAATTGTTTGCGTTCATGAAACCATTGTATCAACTTGAGTGTTTGAGTTGGTTTCATTAATGCCTTCAGTTTGTCCAGTAAAGTGGATGAATTGTCTGACGAGAAGAGACTTCGACCGATGTGGGTGAATCGCTCCATTTGGGCATCCCCAATCACCATCGTAAAAGAGAACATTGAGCACAGAGGCTTAATTCGTCGATTGATTCGACGAGACTTGGACGCAAGGTTCAGGGGTCCTTTGCTTGGCTACCTATGGGCGATTATTGAGCCGCTGCTCTTGGCCTTGGTGTATTCTTTCGTTTTCGGAATCATCGTCGGAAGAAGTGACCCTCATTATCCAGCGATCGTAATGATCGGGGTCATCGGTTGGTCATTATTTGCAAAATCATTGACTGGAACAACAAAAACTCTAACTTCAAATTCTGGGTTATTTCAGTTTACGAAAATCCCAAAATCGGTCTTTGCAGTAAGTGGGATGCTGACGAACTATGTGTTGAGTTTTATCTCATTGTTCGCTCTTGTGCCGTTCCTCATCTATTATGGGATTGAAATCGACACATCCATTATCATGGTTCCATTTTGTCTCATTGCATTGGGATTAGTAGGAACAAGTGTTGGACTTATAATCGCTCCATTTGCTGTCCGTGTTCCTGACTTGGTCAATATTGTTCAATTCATTGCTCGAGTTGGTTTCTTTCTCTCGCCAGTCATGTGGACATATCCTATGTTGTCAGGAAAATTCGGTTCGGGAAATGCATTTGTGTTAGCTCATCTAAATCCAGTCATCGTCCCGATCACCATGATGAGAGATTTCATTCTTGGAAGTAACTCTGGGATTCCGGATTATGGTTTTGCAATGTTTGGTGGATTGTTTTTCTTCAGTTTCATCCTAGGAACAATGGTGTTTAGAAGAAAAGCGCACAAAATGGTGGTGGGATTGTGAAAGTACTCAAACTCAATGAAATAGAGTTGGCATACCCACAATCTCGTTTTGAGAAAAAAAAGGGAATGGAACCTTCACGCATCGGACCAATTTCGCTTGAATTTTTTGACTCGGAAGTTGTTGGTATTATCGGCAAAAATGGCTCCGGAAAAAGCACGTTGCTAAGGTTGGCAGGAGGAGTTTATCCTCCTGATTCTGGCGGAATATCAATTGCAGGGACAATATCCATGCTCGCCGGAGTGGGTGTAGGTTTCAACAAACACCTCACTGGGCTTGAAAATACCTATCTTTATGCTGCCCTGATGGGTTGGAAGAAAGAAGATGTTGATAATCAACTCGATGAGATTCTAGCTTTTTCTGAACTTGGCCATCATTTTGACCGACCGTTACGAACTTATTCCTCGGGGATGAAAGCAAGATTGGGAATATCTGTCGCCACGGCTTTTCGTCCGGACATACTGCTCGTTGATGAAGTGCTTGGCGTAGGGGATGCTTCATTCAGAAAAAAGAGCGAGAAAAGAGTTAGGGAGATGATTGATGGCTCGGGCACTGTAATCATTGTCTCACACTCTCAGGGATTCATGATGGAGATTTGCGATCGAATTATCCTGATGGACAATGGAAAAGTTGTTGACATAGGTGAGCCGGCTATGATTTACAAGCAATACAATCAATTGTTGGGAACTAACTCATCCTAGCATCGAAATTTGTTCTGCGATATACTCAGCGGCTTTTTCCAAGGAATATCGTTGTAGGGCGATTTCATGAACAAGGTATGGCGAGTGAGCATTTTCTATCAACCTCAAGACCCTTTGAGCAAAAGAAGTATTCACATCAAAGACTATATTACCATTTTTCTGGTAAAACCATGAATCTTTTTTCGTTGGGACTATCGCTCCAATCACTTTTTCTTCCTTCAAAATCTCGGTACCATCGCTCATCGTATCAGTTGCAATTACGAAAACCCCACAGGCGCCCGCTTCCTGGATAATCCTTGGATTACAGTCTCTCCCCGACATGACGATTAATGTCCTGGTTTGATTATAGAGAGAAAGTAATTCTGTTCTTGCCACCTCCCCATAATTGTCAATTTCGAGGAAGGCATATTCCTTCTTCAGGCTTTGAGTGAATGCTGGTAAGTCACCACGATCTCCTGCGATGCAGATTCGAAGAATGCCGTCCGTTTCACGGTCCAAGCGGTCCAACAATCCAACAAATTGTAAATGGTTCTTTGTTGGTTGCAATGTTGTTCCGCAAAACATCATGTCGTATTTACGATGATAGTTGATTGTGAATTTTGGTGGAAGAATAGGTTTCACAAAAGGAACAACCAGTGATTCCGAGTATATGGATTGATACTGAGAAAAACTCAATTTATCATCAATAAGAACGATATCATAAGGAGATGGTTTTTGCTTGGTGCGTCGTTTGTTGAAATGATTCAAAAGGTTCTCCAAGTTTCTTTCAAGGCCTTTATATCCAGAAACTGGATTCAACTTATGTTCAACAATCATCCCAATGACCTGCTCAGAAAGCACCCTTGAATCAAAAGTAGGCTCAGAAATCAAGGTTGTGATATGTTCCTTGTATGTCTCTAAATGTGGGAACATCAATGCCGTTGCTGGATAATGAAGCCATATTGGCTTTGATCCTTCATTACCTGAATTTGAAAGGAAATCATGTAATGATGCATAATTTCCCCGAGTAAACACAATAGCGCTGTTCATGAATTGCTGAAGTTGAGCAGGAGAATCAACACACCAATATGTCATCTTATCGGTGACTTCGTATTGGCCTTCTTCCTCACCGCTGATCCAGTTCCGCCGTTCATTTTTAGAAAAACCTTGGACGATGTGAAGATGGCTGCAATCCAATGCTTTGCACATCTCAACGCCCAATTGTATGTAGATGTCCGAAGCAAAGAGAGCGTGAAGGTCTGAGGATTCCTCGAGTGTTTTTCTCCCAATTTTGCTTTTCTCAGCCAACTGAACTCGCTGCAAAAAATCAGGTTTATTCCACGACGCTGGAGTTTTATGAAACAATACCATTTCTCTCATGGAACTCCCTCCTGTTGGAACCGATAGACAAATTCAAACATAGCATCATATGAATCCGCCATTTGTTCGGCGTAGCGTCCATCAAGAGCATCCCCTATTGAGGAGGCTAATCGATTCACTAACTCCTTATCCTCGAGCATTGCTTCAATCGCCTCACGTAGATTTGATCGTTTTCTTTCGATAATTATGCCGTTTTCACCATCGATCACGATTTCAGGAACAATGCCTACTGCGGTCGTGATTACAGGCCTGCCGCACGCAAGAGATTCGACGACGGGAAGTGGCCCCCCCTCATGTTGACTTGCACAAATCAAAGCATGATTTGAACGGTAAAAATCACCCATGTCTTCTCTCAAAACCGGTGAATCCGGAGTAGCTGTTGAAAGGATCACGCCTCGTTCTTTAAACTCCTCAACAACAGGTTGAATGACACTATGGAAGCCTTTGTTGATTCCATGGTGTTTGTTACCTGGGTTGCCAACCCACATCAATCGCAGTGTATCAAGTGATGGTAATTCCGCAGGGTAAAACAAGTCGCGTTCTACACCGTTCGGCGTAAAAAAACCACGCTCAAGCGAAAGAAGTTTGTTGATCTCCTTGGAAATGTATCCGGCTGCCGCGAACTGATTACACACTAAACTCGCTTGACTTTCATCCAATCCCCTACCTGACCAGGAAGAGAGAGAATGAATTCCGACACAGGTTTTTCTAAATTCAAATCCGTTAATCTTCACGCCATACCTCATTGCATCATACCAGAGGAAAAAGAAGACGACATCAAAATCAGAGAAATCAGCGGAACCAATTTTTTCACGGAGTTCGGATACATAAACCACTGATATCTGGTCGTGTGAACTGTGTTTGCATAGAGATTGTGCCAAAATGTCGTAGGCCCAACCAGGACGATCAGCAACCAGCAAGATGTTCATTTCAATTCCTCAAGTAAGATGTTGTGAAGTTGCTTGTGCATTGTTTCAACACTGTATCGATCATGGACAAATTGCACTCCAGATGATGTAGATGATTCTCTAAAGGCTTGGTTTTGTAGGACTTCGCACACCGCTTTAGCGATATCATCAGGATTTGAGGAATCAACCAACAAGCCAGTTGTACCCTCAATGAAGGTCTCCTTTGCTCCTCCTGCATTGGTTGAGATGACTGGAACTCCCTTTGATTGAGCTTCAATCAAGACATTGGGCAGACCTTCAATCGCACTTGTGAGCAAGAAAGCATCAAAGGTTGGCAAAATGTCATTGACATCATCTCTGTATCCAGAAAATTCCACCAAATCTTCCAACCCAAGTGTTTTTGCGTGGCTAATGGCTGTTTCCAGCATTGGCCCGTCCCCTACCATTTGGAATCGAACTGGCTCTTCCATCATTTCGTTGACTTTTGATGCTACATTCAACCATAGAAGAGGACGTTTGACTTCAACAAATCGAAACACCGTCCCCAATGTTTTTGTTTTCTTGATGCGAGAAGAATGGTGATTGATTGATGTATTTTCAAAATCAAAACCATTCCTTAGAAGTAGCATCTTCTCCTCATATCCACCGAGCCATTCCTTGTACTTCGCCAGACCATTTTCGCTGTTATGACAAAGGTACACATTGTCATACGATAGAAGTTGTTTGTACAATATCCTTACGTATCTATTGTTGAGATAGTAATTTGGTCCTTTGTCCGGGAAAGTGCTGTTGCTGTTTGCAAATGGAGGAAGGGAACGAGCCGACATTACAATACGAGGTACACCTGCAATCAGCCCAGCGATAGCGCCCAGTACATTGGTGGTGTCTTGCCAAAGGTGCAAAGCATACGGGCGATGTAGACGAATGATGTGAATGAGATTACGGATTTTGTTGGTCATACCAGGATTGAGGGGTGAGGTTTGAGGAATTAACGATAGAAGATGTTCAATATCGGAGGTATACACTGATTTCAATGGTTCTCGTTGCAAAGAATAATCCAATATTTCTACATCCAATGACCTCACCTCATCGATGAAAGAATTAGTGGATGTATTCACCGTTGAGTTCCATACCACCAATTGTTTGGAAAATGAATCACAAGAAAGACAACGCACCACTTGTCGTTCAGCTCCTCCAAACTTGAGTGAATTGTTGACAATGAGTACATGATTTTCCACGGGATTGTAAGTCGTCTCTGGCATATACCCCAAGAGAATCTGGCGAAGAATTTGGCCTTCAAGAAGTTCCTCCTCGTCGTCAAAATACGTGTGCAGATCGTTGCCAAGATGATGACGAATCTCATCGAAATAATTGGCATAATTACTCAATTCCACACCTCTGTAAGCCTGATGAGAGAGTGTAGAATAGGCATGGCCCATGAGATTTAGATCTGCGGAAGATTTTGCTGCTCGAATGTAATGCTCAAAAATATTTGAATAACGATCTGCACAATATGACATGGCCTCAAGACGCTTAAATGCTTTAAAAGCAAGTTGTTTAAATCTGTATTTTGTAGAAAGCTCCACCACGCATGAAAGAAGGAACGGCTCCGCCTGTCCGAACTCATAGAGCCTCTGAAGCGGCATTTTCGGATCACCGTTGCTTGTTCGAATCAATACAAGGATTTGATGGGGTGTAAATGATTCAACCTCGTAAAGGATCTTAAATGCAGAGAAAGAGTTTTCAAAATCTGATTCTGTGATCGCATTTTTGAATTGACTTCGTGCAAGTTCCAATTTAATTTCACTTTCTTCGAGGTTTGAGTGGCGAAGCCAAGGGCCAATTTCTTCCTCGCTCATGATTTGTAATCCAATACGAATAATATCCAACAACTGTGTTTGATTGTATTTCTGTGGCTTCATTTCCCGGAGTAATTTTTCTGCTCTATTTTTCTCACCCACTCTAAACAAAGTACGTAATGCGAGATGATTGTTTCGAGGGGTGGATGGCATTTGATTTACGTATTTGAGGCCCAATTCCCATGATTTCGAATTAAATGATGCTCGAAGTATTTCATAAGGGGCTTTGTGCTCAAATCTCTCGAAAAGTCGCTGAATATATTCTTCTATTTCCAATATGGGCGCTCTTGATGTTAGGAGTGCTTGAAGAACCTTTGAATGGACGCCGTGCAACCCATATTCTTTCCTTAACAAAGCAATTGAGGCGTTCATAGCTCCATAATTCCCAATCTTACTCATCAAGATAATATATTCATACATCAATTTTCTATTGGAATAAACAGCCTCAATGTTGCTGTTCATTACCTCAATGATCTCGTCTTGCTTTCGAATCCGCAAAAGAGAACGGACCAAAAGATAGAGTTCTTCAGAATCCACAATGTGACCGTCAATAGCCAACGAGAGATATATCTCGGATATCCTTTCATCATCCTGTTGCTGATACAAAGAGGAGATACTGGGGTATGACATGATGTCAATGGCTTGCGGTTCAGCATTAGGTTCACGAAGATCGATCAAAACTCCATGTAATGAAATGCCCAGCCTTTCCTTTGGAGAAGCGTTAGACTGAACCACCCCTCACCAACTCTCTTCGAACCTCAACGACGCTACTCAATAAGCAATGCGGAGGCCAGGGGTAGTTCCTACAGATTCCACCCCATATCTCAATAACCAGTTTGCGAACCGGTAATTGTGGAAGACTACAATATACCAACCACGCTCTCTCGAAAAGAGGAACTTCTACAGAGCGAATTAAATCGAATTCGCCAAACAGCCTCATTCAAATTTGGTAATCATTTTGTTAGAGCCCTTGAGCGACCTTGGAGGATTCCTTTGCTTCCTTTCACAATTCCATTACTGATGTTCAAAATTCTGCGTGATAGTAAAAGCACCAACAATATCGCCACGAGGTCAACACGGCACTGTGTTGTGTTCTTTTCTAGCGCATCTGTCAGAGGGTTGCATTTTGACCGCATAGAAGCATTGATTGCGAAGATGAGAGACCCCGATTTGCAGATAATACATGTCACTACGGATGAAATGTTCGTCACTGCCTCAAGAAAAAATGTTCACTACTATATGTTTCCTGAACGCGCAAAACTCAATGGAATGAACCCAAAATTATGGAACACCCAATGTGAAGTATTTCTAAACAGCATCTTTGATATTTATTCTCCCAAGACATTCATTTTTGATGGAGACTACCCCTTTCGCGGCATGTTAAATTCGATGGAGTCACGCCAGGAAATGAACCGTTTTTGGCTTAGAGAATCCTCCCTAAACTACAAGATTTCATCACTTCCCGGTGACGCGTTTGAGGTGTTTGATGCCATCATCCATCCTACCCTTCGAAAGAAAACTGACCCAGACACCAATATCGGGCGGTCTGGGAGTATTTTCTGTAATCCCATCCTTAGCGCCTTACCTGAGAAATCGCAAATTGACTTATTTAGAAGCAAAGAACTTCCTGATGAATGCCAGTTGATCTTTTTTGATGTGGGTAAGCGAGAAGATTTGGCTGAAAGAATCGGCCTTGAACTACTTTCAAATGAGAATGTATACTTGCTCGTCAGAGAGAATATGAGAATTAGATCTGTATTGGACCATCCGCGTACACTCTCCCGTCCTCGTGTGACTTACTGTGAAGCATTATCTGTGTGCGATGGGGCCGTCATTTACCCAGATCATTTCAGTGTTCATACTGCCTTTTTTACTCGGACTCCAGCCTTGTCAATTCTCGAAGAAGGTAAAACCATTAGCAGTCTGCAGGAAGAGTTTGGCGGTGAAGACATACCCTTGCTTTACCTTGATTCATTTACCAATGATGGAATCATTCAATCGTCTGTAAACAGGCTCATTGACCAAAATGTACAACTCCAATTAGTCGCACGAATGGAGGAGTTTGCATTTAATGACGACACGGGTTCGTTAACTCAACTAATTATGGAGCATCATGCGTGATTGAATAAGTCAACGCCTCCATGTTGGAAATCCTCTTTTCATTATTCCATTCGCGAGCAAGACGTTCGTCACTCGAGTCCATTTGTTGAAGGAAAAAACTGATTTTAGAGACAACCTCATCTCTAACTCTCTGATCGATGTACGCAGATGAAGGCCCAAACCATCGTTCGAGGTAACTGAGTTCGAACGCATGTTGAAATCGAGGAGTGAATTCCCGAGGATAATTTTGCATATCAAGCCTTGAAAATGCATAGAGCAAAACGACTTCGTGGCTGATCGGTAATTTCGACAATTTTAATTGAACCTCATTTGTTGAAATCAATTGATGTAGCCGTTCAGAATGAACTTCTTCGAGTCCAAGACTTGTTCTCAATGTCGATTTCCGGAAACACTTCCAGCAACGATAACATGCTTCCTCCGAAGACCCCCGAATACATGACCTTGCGATTGAACCAATTTTTGATTTTGAACAAATAAGTTCTGTCCCAACCTCGCTGATACCTCCAACCGGAAAGGTGAGTGGGAGTCCCGCTGCATCAAACACATTCCACCACATTTTTTTGTGTGAGGTCACTTCATAGTCCTTGTAATGCAGACGACCAAGACCGAAAAGTGATTCGAATACAGTGCCATAGGCTATACCATAAATGTTCAGCCAATTGGCCATCAAGATGGCCGGAACCCCATTGGACAGGTCTGTTGGAAAACCAACGGGTTTTCGTAATGACTCTAAATCACACAAAACAGTGAGACAGCGATAGCCTATTTTTCGTAGTTGCTCACACGAAGCGAGCGCCGCTCTTTTGTCATATAGCGTCTTTTTTTCTGAATCAGGCCGATTCAGAAAAATTGGAATGGTCGTGCTCGGCAGGATGGAGAGTGCTGCGGTTGAATCTGCTCCACCACTGAAGGCCAAAGCCATGTATTTCCCACTTTTTGATTCGTACGGTGAGATTGAGTCTCCAACAGGACCAATTGAATAATTGAAATGTTTAAACGCATCCGCAAATCGTTGGCTAATCGGTTTTGGGAAAACTAAATTTTTCTTTATCCACGGGCGCACTACGAGAAATGCAGTAAGGGCCAGATGGTCAGGGTGAATATCATCCAACTCCATCCCTGATGGTAATTCGATGAAAAAATCCTGTTTGACCATTTCAGAAGAGCTTACCTTTGGTTCATTCTCTTCATACTCAAAAAAGAATCGTAAACGGCCGTGTTCATGGTTGCATGAAACGATCACGAAAATCAACTCGAGTCTTTGTTTAGGTACCAGTCGATCGTTTGATCTAACCCTTCTTGGAGGGTCGTTGATGGATTAAATTGCAAGTATGTTTGGATTTTCTCAATGTTGGCATGGGAGTGGAGGATGTCTCCTTTCCTCTTTTCTTTGTACAATGGTTTCATTGTTGCCAAACTCTGATCATATTTCGACAGGCCATTTCGAATCCCGTAGAACAAGTCATTCACCGTTGTCGTGCCGCCGAAGGCGAGATTCAGGACTTGGCCGTTGATTTCTGATACATCGGGAGTTGTCATGGCAAGGATATTTCCGTCTAGCACATTGCTGATATGTGTGAAATCACGACTTTGTTCCCCATCTCCATAGATTTCAGGTTGGTCACCCTCCATCATGAGTGAGATAAACTTCGGAATGACTGCGGCGTAAGGACCCAAAGGGTCCTGCCGAGGACCGAAGACGTTGAAATATCTGAATCCAATTATCTCCATGTCATAACAACTAACGAATGCTTGTTGAATGAGTTCAGTAGATTTCTTGCTTGATGCATAGGGAGAAAGCAACATTCCCGTTTTTTCCTCTACCTTAGGAAGGGTTTCATCAGCACCGTATACAGACGAACTCGAAGCAAAGACAATTCTTTTTACTCCCTCCTCTTTGGCTGCAAAAAAGACGTTCGTTGTTCCAAGGATGTTGATATGAAGGCTCAAAAGTGGATCGTCGATGGATCGCGGGACTGATCCTAAAGCAGCCTGGTGGCTTACATGCGTGCATCCCTCAACCGCATGCCTACAGGTTTCATAATCTCGAATATCACCTTGAATAAAATTGAAGTTTTCATGATTTAGAAGGTGGGTTATATTTTCTAGATGTCCTGTGAGAAGATTGTCCAAGACGGTCACTCTGCACCCATTATTGATGAGGTAATCTGCAAGATTTGAACCAATAAATCCTGCACCTCCCGTAATCAGCACATGCATTTCTGCGAAGGATGCAGATGAATCCATGTTTGTCGGGCGGAGACCTGTTCTTCAAAGGTTTCTCTCTTTCCAAGCAAGAAGACGCAAAAATGACCGAACTACCTTAATGTGGAAGTTTGATAACTGTGTTCCCCGTATCAACCACATGGAAGATATCCCAAGGGTTACCGTCATCGGAACATGCCGCGTGCATCATCCATTAAGAAATCTTGAACAGCGAGGAAAAATCATACTCAACAATGGAGGCCTTGGTTCCTTTGTCCATAGTTCACCAGAAGCGCTCCTTCGTTTGCGAGTATTACTTGGATTAGAAGCCTATGACGAGCAATTTGTTAAACTCCAAGTTGGAGAAGCAAAAGATTTGAGATTAACACCGGATGATGAATATGATTTTTTAGACACCGATCTTCTAGTCATCGAGCTATCGACTATCAAAGCACTCTCACTTCTCGGACAACCTCTACAATTCAACGAAGTCAACCGCCACATGTGTACCCCCTATGGCGAGTTCGGGAAAGCGATTCGAAAGAATCTCAAAATTGCGTTTAATACACGAGCCTCTTCTGTTGAATTGCCTGAAATAGAAGTTCCTGAGAATTACCCTAAGGAGTATATCAGTCTTATCGAAGAACTAAAACCTCTTGTTTTGGACAGTTTAGCAATCTCAACCGACATTAATGAGATGAGGAAACTTGCGAATGTTCCGATTCTGCTTGTCAATCACATCAACCTCCCTGGCTCAAATGGAAAATTGATCACTTCGAGAAACAAATTATGCAATATCATCACTAAATACGCAGAAGCAGAAGGTGTTGAAGTGTTCAATCCCGCTGAGATGTTCACAAATCATGCCCCTGAGGAATTGTTGATGGATGATGGAAAAGACCTGAATCATTACGCAAAAGACAAGCTCAACATTGTTGGTGACATTCAACTCGAGAGAATCCTTCATGTTCTCAAGTAATCTAATTTCAGTACATGCTCCAACAAGGAGTGTCATGAGAGCAATGACTCAACCCAATCCATGCCGGAGATTTCGTCAAGAGTTATGTCATCGTTGGGATTGAGGGATTGAACCTCGGCAATTGATGAAAGAATATTCTTCTTTGTCCTTGTTCCGACCACAACTCCCCAGCCCTCATTGACAGAAACCTTACATCGAGCAAGTTGGTCATCCATTCCGGTGTTCATGTTTGGATAGAAAATTGTGGGGATTCTTGAGATGCGCATTTCATGAAACGAATTGTAGCCTCCAGCTTGTATAGAATAATCAAACCCGTTGAAATAAATTGCATTTGGATAATCACGCAGAATTCTCACCCGTTCGTTGGAGAACGATACTCTCTTACCGAGGAGTGATTCCCCTATGACAATAAATAAATCCGAATTATGCTCCAATAGTGCGTCAATAGTTAGGCGTATTTCCGAATCAATATCGTTAATTTGCCCTGCTCCGAGTTGAACATACCACACTTCAGCCAATTGAGGGACACCAAGCCGGCTACGTGCTTCTTCTTTCGACAGCATTTCTTCCTCCTTCACAAGCAAAATTGGGGGAACCCGCATAACTTCGACAGAGTGATCTAACTCTTGTTCTTGCGCTGTAACGGCGTCGCCCGGATGGATCACAGTGTCGAAATACTGTATGCTGTCGACTGGTATTTTCGATCCTTTCTTGAACATACCTCGGCGCATCCACGCCTTTCGCATGTTTGGGTTTCTTCTTATGGCGTTCAACATTCCACGGTAAGGGTAGGCACCATCAAACATG
>Ga0115571_1002221_pt1 | contig 12960 bp, 9 predicted proteins | sample COGITO_mtgs_1205_FD_87293 | JGI IMG/M metagenome (GOLD analysis project Ga0115571, IMG submission 87293) | Pelagic marine microbial communities from North Sea - COGITO_mtgs_120531 | ecosystem: Environmental > Aquatic > Marine > Epipelagic | place: Germany:Helgoland, sampling site Kabeltonne...
TAGGTTTAAAAAGCAATCTAAATTGATTGATAGTTACCATACAATCTACTCTTTCAGGCACTCAGGGGCAATAGATATATTCAAAAGAACAGGGAGTATAACCAAGCTTCAAAAGGCTATGGGACACTCATCTATAAACGTTAGTTTGACTTATCTAAGGGGCTTAGAAGTGCTAGAGTTAACTGAGGGGGATATGCCTGAGTTGACGCCCCCTAAAAACATCAAACTTAATAAGCTCATATAAACTGAGGAACTAGAAAGAATCTTTTTCTTTTAAATTTATATCCCAAACGCATTTTTTTACTATATTATAGCTTAACATTTAATAATCAAAAAATGAAAATCAAATTATTCATTGTCAGCATAACACTTTTAATGTTTCAAAAAAACTATTCTCAACAATTTGAATACAAAGTTTTTTCAACTATTGAATCAGTTGTTAAGACTAAGAAAATTGGTATTGGTGGATTAATTGCCGAAAGGTCAAGAATGATATCTGAAGCAGAGAATCTTGATTATAATGAAACTACCACTTTAAGATTAGCGGACCAAGAAGAGGAAAAAGAAAAAAAAAGAAAAAAAGGAGATAATAAGAGTAGAAGTGAAATTAGAACAAAGCAATATGAAGAAACTAAACTTTTAAACTTCTATAATCAATTTGGGATTAGATTTCAAAATATTGCAACTAACGACGCTTTAATAATTTCTAAAATTAATGATTTGGCCACTAAGGGTTGGGAATTAGCATTTGTTACTGGTTCGGCTGAAGCTATGAGCGGTTATGACGACCCAAACGGAATTATTTACACAAGATATATTTTTAAAAGAGAAAAAAGATAGGATTACTAATAATTGAACCAATCTTTACTCTACAAACAAAGCCAAGTCATTAGCCTAAGTAATATGACATTCCTTTAAAAACGTTAGTTTGACGTATCTAAGAGGCTTAGAAGTGCCAGACTAACTGAGGGGGATATGCCACAAGTCTAATTTAATCCTTAAAAGCGAATCTAATTAGGTCTTTTAATTCAATTAATTCTGGAATTTCATCATGAAGTAATTCAGGTAAGTTTTCAAAAAACCATTTTAGAACAATAATTCTATAAAAATCACTTGAATTCGTAGACATAATCAAACGCAATAGCCACTTGATACTACTGATGATATTGAGGGTGAAAAGAAATTAGTTCAGTTATATAAAAAACTAACTGATAGTGATAAAAAGTTTTTAATGGGTTGGTTAGAGGGTCAATCAAATAAATCAGGGTGAAACTTTCATCACACCATCTTCGTTCTTACTTTGTGAGTTATATGTTTCTCCAAGATGTTCGTATTGAGGATGTGATAGAAATTACCGGACAATCTTATCAAACTGCAATATCTTTTTATAAAAGGATAAACACACAGATGATGAGGGATACTTTATCTCATTGAGATTTAAGAACAATTTTGAATAAAAATAAGATTACAAATCAAAAAAGTAATTAGTTCAAACTTTGAACTTATTTTTTTTAAACGAAGATTAAAACAATAGTTATACTGATAATAAATAACCATAAAATAAGAGTTCCACAACCCGAGTTCTTTACACCCTTTTTCATTTGAGTTTTACTACTCTTTAAACTCTACCCTAAATGTAAAGAATATGAATATATAATCTATAATTAGAAGTTTTTGCATATTTCTTTTTTAAAAATTTCAAATGAAAAAACCATTTTTTTTTATAATTCTATTAATAGTTGTAATTGGTTGTAATAAAAATAATGATGAGGATTCTATTGACACACCCTCTCAAATAGAGAATTCTGAGAATAATTCACATAATACAGCTAACTCAGACGATTCAAATGATAGTAGTCAAGAATCAAGTAATGATTCCAATGACAGTTCAAATGAAAATTCTAATGATGAATCTTCAGACAGTTCAAGTGATACAAAAGATAATTCAAGTAATGATACAAACTCAGACAATTCTGTTGAAGACTCTGATAATTCAACTTCTGTAGATATTGGTCAATATATAACAGTTGCAGAGGGAAGTGGAAATATCGAATTAGTTTCTCATTCAGAAAATGAAAATGGAATTACTGTTACCGTTAGGATAACTCCCTCTGAGGGATTTACAATTTGGGATTTACAAGGAGCAGATTTACCTGAGAATACTTACGATTTAATATATGACGTTCGTGGTTCATTTGAAACTACCCTAAATTTTAAGGGGGGCGAGGTAACCCCGGCATTTGTTTATTTAACCGAAAATACTCTTTGGTATACCACAGAGGGGCATTCAAACTCTTTGGAGTGGCATGAGGATAGAGGTGAGACATACCTTGCAAATGAAATGCTTGACAGAGCGTATGAGGTGTCTACTGAGTTTATGAATGAAGTATTGAGAACTTCCAGAATTTTATGGTTTCCTCTATACCAAACCTTACCTAATGGAGAGTTTCATGAGAGAGTCGCCAATACTGCTGGAGGGACATCATGTTCCACAGATGATTACCCTCATATTATTGATATGAGACATAATTCAACGGCTGGCGTTATTTTACATGAAGCTGGTCACAATGTTGACAATAGTTGTAGCATTTCTGAAACTCAACATCAAAGAAGCTCTGAACTACATTCAATATATTTGGATAGATTGGTTGAATCTGGAGGAGACCCTCAATCTCACTATCAACTTGGATATGGTGCTGGTGAATGGTTTGCTTGTGCAACAGCGGCTTACTTTGATACAACAGGTGAAAATGATTTAAGTGATGGAGCAGGAACAATTGGAGAGGGATACGATAATGGTCGTGAGGGTCTTCAAAACAAATACCCAGAATTGTTTGAATTAATAAGAGAAATATATAATTAAAGTACTTTTTAGTTTATTTTAATCTTTATCAAATAATACTTAGAATTATTTTTTATTAATTATTTATAATTAAATACATTTAAGCCAGGTAATGATTACCGGAATTATATTTCATAATTTATAACTTCATTAAAAATATAAAAATATGTTTGAGGGAATAAAGACTCGTTCTTATATTAATGTTAGCTGAGAGAATATTTCATTATTTGCTTTCTCCATTGCAGCTATTTCTCTTTCTTCGTTTTTAAATTTCTCACTCTTTCCCACATACTTCACTTTGTCTATTACTCGCTCAGCCCACTCTGGCTTATTTGCGGCTATATATTTTATTAATGGAATAGGTGGAGGTGTAGCAGTATTTTTAATTCCTTTGATGCTTATATTCTTAATGTCCTCTTGACTAAAAGCTTTTCTGTTGATTTTAAAATATTTCTTCAAGAATGTGGTAATGGTAGCCTCAGAGGTCTCAAGCAAATACAACTCATTTTTACTTATATATCCCTTATCAATAGCCTTCCTTATAACTTTGCCCAGTTGAGTGTCTTTAGTGAGGTATTTAGTGCAATCAATTACATCCTTCAACTGATTAACTTTGAACTCTCTGGAATTTATAAAAAGAGCTATGTTTATACCCAGGATAGAAGCGTCTATTATGTAAGAGGCTACCTCCTCAAATTGCACACTGTCAGAAGACTTTATAACCATGTCTGAGCTCTTGTCTACTATACTCCCTAGGTCAACTCCCAGCTCATAATCAATCCTTACTGATTCACCATTAAAATCAATGTAATAAGTCTCATGTTGCTGGATTAAGTTGAACCCTCTGGATAGGTACAAGTGTTTCAGTACAGTCATATTTGACCTTAGTTGAATTTTAATACCCTGTATAGTTTCAAGCGAGCCCTTTCTCTTAGTCTGTAAGCCATGAGCCTCTAGCATTTCGACCCAACTCTCTTCTGTATTATATTCTGCTCTGCTGTATTGTCTAGAACATTCTCTCAAGTAGTCCATTGAGTCGATTGAGCGTTCTCTCATATCGCTGAATACTGAGTCCCAGCCATCGTAATAGTCTGAGGTGATTTCAGTAGAACCATCAAACCTTCCAATTGCATTAACATTGACTACCTCCTGAGTTCTAGGCCTAGCTGAAAACTGCTTAATGTCTAAAGGGTGAACCATAAGCCTAACTCCCTCTCTATCCCAGTCCTGTCTCCCTATACAGTACATTTCAATAGTTCTATCACAGACCATGTCAACTCCAGAGTCTAAAGCTGAAGTACAGAGTACATAGTCAACGTCATTAAATATACCAGACCTCAACTCATCAAAGTCGTTATTAATTAAGTAGTCTTCATTTTCAACCAAATAAGCCTCTTTAGAATCAAAGGAGTAATATGTTACTACAGACTTCCCTAGTCCCTTTAAGTGTCCAGCAAATGCCTGTATTGACTTTTTGCTATTAACCCTAATGACCTTAGTACATAATCCTTTATCATGCTTGGTTATTTCATTAAGCATTTCTTCGTCAGTACCTATACAGTCGTAGTATTTGACAATTCTCTTATTTGTAGTTTGCTCTTTTCTGTCTAAGTACAAAACATCACATCCTAGAGCTTCTGGAAGCATCAAGGGAGTACCTGTTAAATATATTTTAGTATTGTTTGAATCAATCAGCTTGCCATTTATTCTCCCCCTTATATTGGCCTGAGCAATTAATGTTTGTGGCTCATCGACAAATAGGTAGTCAATTTGATTAAGTAGAGCTGAATCGGCTAGTGTGTTATATACTGTGAAGAAGCTTTTGTCAGACATATCAACCCCCATTAGGAAATACTGTCCAAACCCAAAGTCTATGTCATTATGTGAACCTTCCTTGCTGTTTACGATAGCCTGTAAAGGTGCTACTAATGCCGAACGGTTTTCGTCCTCTGCAAAGTCAGCCATTAAATCATTTGCTAGTGTAGTTTTCCCCGCTGAAGTGTCGGCTACTATGAGAAGGTCTTTTCCTTCTGCTCTGGCCTTTTCTATTCTAGAACGAACAGGAGCCTTAAGCTCGCCAGCGTAATCATTGTAATAAAGTGTATTATTATTAGTTTTCATTTTGTTGATTTTATTGGGACAGTATTAAGTAGTAAGAGAGAGGCCAGAGGTCGAGGAAATCATACGATAATTAGTCCCAAACCTCAACCCCAGCTTCTACTCTATTTCTTAATCATTCTTTGATTCTTTCAAGTTGTGAGCTAGCATTCTGAAACATTGGTTTACACTCATATTTCTTTTACGTGCCCAGATGTGCATTGATTGCAGTTCATCCTCTGTCAGTCTTACTAGGTAAGTCTTTTGAGGTCTCTTTTCTAAAAAATTCATGTCGTTACTCATAATTGATGTATTTAAGTGATTAGCTTTTTTTAAAAACACACTTATATATCATTAGTGACATACACTTTATATATCATGAAATAGAGGGGTGAATAATTGCATTGCATTTGTCTGACAATAGCCTAAAATAGAAGCCGAAATCAACATGTTTATCAAGAAGAAGTGAGTTTTTATAGGGTCTAACGAGGATAGAATGAAATTAATCAAGACTAGAGAGGAAAGTATACAATTGACTATATGGAGAGTGAGAAGTGATTAGTGGTTATATTTCTTAACAGTGTGTGTGAGACCCTGAGGCCTGATTGTTTCCTTGGGGGTTTTTTTTGCGAAGTATCGAATTGGATACCTTGGCGATTAGTATCAATATGACAGACTCAAGAATGTGATATCACCAAGGATTCCGTCTGTTCAGCCTTAAGAGAATACAAACGTTTTCATCGTTGATATCATATATTACATTGTACACTATCACCGTATTAAATACTGCTTATTTCTAACACTCATCACTAACAATTCTAAACCAGTGAGGGAGATTAATCATTAGCTACTCAAGTATCCCCTGAGTCAGTTTCTCTTTGTATGGGTGGTTCACCGTTATACTTTACCAAATCACCCTCCAATCACCGTTTAAGTACTCCGTTTTAATTTTAGTACATTCCATGTATTAATTATTGTAAAGTAATGTGAATTAATTAGTTGACTCTATTTGAGGTCCTTAGAAATATAGTTTAAAATGAGCAGAACGTAAAAGGTTTAATAATTAGTCCGTTAAGTTAACCGTCTTCGGTGACATCGTCGTACTTAATGTCGTACTAGGAAATGTCTCTCTATCAGTGTATATTTGCACCCAATAATTATTATATAATCAGTGTTGGATTGTCGTTCTTTTTGTCGTAGTATTGCATCTTCTTTTGAATTAGCAAGTTCTATTAAATCAATGAGAATACACCTTCGGGGTGTAGCGTAGCCCGGTCATCGCGCCTGCTTTGGGAGCAGGAGGTCGCAGGTTCGAATCCTGCCACCCCGACAATTATCTTACCAGTGGTCTTTTGGACCTATTCGGGATGTGGCGCAGCCTGGTAGCGCACACGCATGGGGTGCGTGGGGTCGCAGGTTCAAATCCTGTCATCCCGACTATTTTTTTTGGTTGGAAAACAACCATTTCATCAAATCTGGATCTGCAAAAGCATTGTGCCAACTGTCATGAAAAACTTCAGGGTATAATGTTAACTTAACAGGGGCATCTAATTTTTTCAATGCATCGTACATGGCCTTTGAAAACTTAACCGATACCACATCGTCTTTTTCTCCGTGAAAAATCCACAAAGGAGTTTTGCGCAACAAAGGAGCCCAACTGGGATTTCCACCCCCACAAATAGGAAATGCTGCTGCAAAATAATCAGGGTTTCTACTGACCAACTCAAAAGTTCCCATCCCTCCCATCGATAATCCACCTACATAACGTCGGGTAGGATCAATAAGATAACGTTCTTCTAAAAACAACATCAATGCTTCCACAATCTCCAATTGAGGGTTGTCAGGCAGCGAATCTGAATAGGTATATATTTGATCCAAAGGCTTGGCATAATCTCTCAACACATTGGCCCAATAAGAATCTTTGGGACATTGAGGAAACACTACAATAGCAGGGTATTTTGTTTTGAACTCCTCCGATTGAAAGAGATAACTCCCATGAACCAGCTGGGAGCTGTTGTCATTACCCCTCTCCCCAGATCCGTGAAGAACAACCAGCAAAGGATAAGATATTTCAGGACTGAAGTTTTTAGGCAAAAGTACCCTGTAAGGGAGGGTATCTTTTTGGTATTCAAAAAATTTAGCCTGGTAATCTTGACCATAAGTCGAGCAAAAGCAGAAGAACATAAAAATGAAGATGATTTTTTTCATGAGTATATTTTAAGTCATTTAATATGTCCCATAGGTGAATCATCACAGGTCAAGAGTCCTGATACGTAATACAAACCATTGGTAAGAAATTGAAGTAGTTTAGGGTTCTCATAGCTATGGGCATTATGAGAAGGAGAGGAATAAAAAACCCTTCCCTTTCCGTGGCGTTTGATCCATGAAATATATTTGATATTATCACTGGGTCGCTTGCGCTTCATTTTAATCTTATCCAATTCCATGTACAATAAAGGTCTAAAATTATATTTAAAATAGGCATTATTAAAAAAATAAGGTTCGTCATAATGAACAAAACCCTCGGGATCAAAACCCTCGACCATAGGATGTTCGGAATCGACCAATTTTACATGAATTTCTTGCTGAGGTGGGTGATAATTAAAACTCCCCCCCGACATGTCACTAAAGGCCAATGAATAATTCTGCATGACAATCCCCCCGTGTAGCAATATCAATCCATTTCCTTTTTTTACAAATTGGATCAAGTTACGCTCTAATTGTTTCGCCTTTTTCAACCTTTGACTTTCAGTCAAACTAGAATCTTCGCCCAATACATCCCAAAACAAATCCCTCCGTTCACCTTTAGAACAATTGTTATTGAGAATAACCACATCGTATTTTGAAAGTTCCTTTTTCTCAAAATCAGTAATGTCTTTTGAAAGGCTTACTTCAAATGCTCCTGTACTTTGGGCAATGATCTCCATCACAGCCTCTGTATGGGGAATCGTCCAATGCTTATAGCCCGTATGGAGTGAAAAAATCAATACCTTTTTTTGTTTATTGACTGGGATTTTTTGTTGCATTTTTACAAGTGATTCAATACTCATCAACCAATCGGAGTTCAATTCAAATGATGGCAAGCTTTGTGATTGAACGACTGAAGTGAAGATGAATAAAAGTGAAAAGCAAAATGATTTATAATAAAGTGACATTGGCTAATGTTTAATTGTTGCTAATATTAATTAATTAATGTAATTATTTAAACTTTGAATTTGTTAAATTTACAATTCTATTTGTGTGCGCGCACATTAAAATTAAAACTTATTTTGAAAATTTTAACTTCTAAAGCTAACTTTACTTAACCAAACAATAATCATGAAAATCTATTATATAATTTTCTTGGTAATATTAGGTTGTAACGGTGGAATAGAAAAAAAGGACTGTTTGTGTTTTGAGGTAAAAGAGCCCGAAAGTATTTCGGTGGAAAGACCCATTTCAATAAACTTAAACAAGAAAGAAATCACTTGTTGGGATCAAGAAATGATATTGATCAAAAAATCTGAAACTGGCACACAAGTGATACCCTATCAAGCAGACACAGCGGAACCCAATAAGATATGGTTCAAACATAAAAGTAACACCGAAACCCAGATCAAGTATTGTTTTACCCACCAAAAAAAACAAAACACCGTTCCCCTATTCCAAGGACAAAAAGAGAATGGTGATTTTAAAATAGTACACCAAGGACAAGCCTTGATGCATTATCGATATAAATTGAAATCGGTACCCGAGGGGGTTAATCCACTTTATCAAAAATCAGCTTATATTCATCCTGTTATTTCTCCCAAAGGTGATACACTTACCCGAATTCAGCCCCCTGACCATTATCACCACTATGGGGTTTGGGGCCCTTGGACCAGAACCAGAATAGAGAATGTTGGGGTTGACTTCTGGAACCTAAAAGACGGGCAAGGAACAGTTTTATTTAAAGCGTTCAACAATACCGAATCTGGAAAAGTATATGGTGGTTTTAGTGCTCACCAAGAACACCTCAACCTATCACAAAATCAAAGACAGCTTGCTCTGAATGAAAACCTAAAAGTTAAAGTCTGGAAAAACAATAATCCCAACCAATATTTTATAGATTATTCCACTCAGTTTAGTTCCCCACTTAAAAACGGAATACTCTTTGAAGCCTACCGTTATGGTGGTGGTTTAGGGTTTCGTTTTAAAAAACAATGGAACAAAGACAATTGCAAAGTCATTACCTCAGAAGGTAAAAATAGAATCACATCCGATGGCACCTCAGCAAAGTGGTGTATGGTATACGGTGTTTCAAGTGATGGCATTGGTGAAACAGGAGTCCTATTTATGAGCCATCCCAATAACCAATCACATCCTGAGCCTATGAGAGTTTGGCCACTTGAGGCCAACCAAGGAAGGGGAGATATGTTTTTTCAATTTTGCCCTATTCGCCATAAAGAATGGAAAATAGAACCCCAACAATCTTATGAGCTGAATTACCGTATGTTGGTTTTTGATGGAGCAATAACTCCTGAAGAAGCCGAAGAACACTGGAAAGCGTTTGCTCTCCCATTTAAAATAAATGTACTAAACAACTAAAACCAATGAAGAGAAGAAAATTTTTAGGTAAAACTGCATTAGGAACCGCTGCAATGATAGGGTTTCCTTCCATAGTCCCAGCCCATGTTTTGGGAAAAAATGCACCCAGTAATAAAATTAATATCGGTCAAATTGGATGCGGCCGGATCGCCCGCTCACATGATCTGATCGACACCATGGCTTTTGATATTGCCAATGTAATGGCTGTGTGTGATTTGGACTCCAATAGAATGAAAGACGGTAAAGATTTGGTAGATCGGTTTTACCAAAAGAAAAGCGGTAAATCCAAATACAACGGAACGAAAATGTATGAAGACTACCATGATATGTTAAACGACAAAGACATTGATGCCGTATTGATTTCTACTCCCGATCATTGGCATGCACAACCCGCAATGGAAGCGGCCATCGCTGGAAAAGACATTTATCTTCAAAAGCCAACTTCCTTGACAGTCGATGAGGGAAGACAACTGGTCAATGCCGTCCAAAAAAACAATGTCATTCTTCAAGTAGGAACACAACAAAGGGCCATGCCACAGTTCAGAATTGCTGCTGAATTGGTAAGAAATGGAAGAATCGGAGATTTACATACAGTCAAGATTGGGCTTCCTGGTGATCCAGGAGGACCAGAAGCTCCCCCAATGCCCATCCCTGAAAATTTGAATTTTGATAAGTGGCTCGGATCCACACCTGAGGTACCCTACACAGAAATTGGTGTTCATCCTCAAAAAGGATATGGACGACCCGGATGGCTAAGACACGAAAACTATGGAGCTGGCATGATTACTGGTTGGGGACAACATCACTACGACTCTGCGGCTTGGGGAATGGACACCGAATTGAAAGGTCCTACTTCAGTCCAGGCCATTGCAGAATTTCCTAAATCAGGACTATGGAATGTTCATGGAGATTTTATGGTAAAACACGAATACGATAACGGAATCTCAGTAATGACTAGCGGTGGCTATCCTAATGGCGTGAGATATGAAGGATCAGAGGGATGGATATTTGTATCAAGAGGTGCCTATGTGGCCTCAAGTTCTGACCCTGTAGCTCAGGAAAAAAGTAAAAAAGCACTGGACGCCTCCGATCCAAAAATACTCAGTTCGGAAATTGGCGCTAACGAAACTCATTTGTACAAAATTGATGATCAACACGGTAATTGGCTTGACTGTATTCAGTCCAGAAAAGCACCTATTTCTTCTGTAGAAATGGGACATATGGCTTGCGTGGTTTGCCTGGTCAGCCACATTGCCATGAAAATACCTCGTAAATTGCATTGGGATTCCAAAAATGAAAAATTCATCAATGACGACGAAGCCAACACACTTTTGAGAAGACCTCAGCGAAAACCTTATGGAACCAACTATTTAAAATTCTAATTTTATAGCAATGAAAATAATTAAAAGTTCTCTCATCGCAATTCTCATCCTTTTGGGAGGATGTGTAAAGAATCAAAAAAGTTCAAAAGTAAAATTGATGATCCTTGACCCCGGTCACTTTCATGCTGCATTAATTCAAAAAATATCCTATGATGACATCGACGGCACAGTGGATGTATATGCTCCTGACGGACCAGAAGTAAGAGATTTTTTAAATAAAATTGAAGGATACAATTCCAGAGAGGAAAACCCTACCAATTGGACGGTCAGAACCCACTTAAGCGAGGATTATCTCGACAAAATGATCAATGAAAAACCTGGGAATGTAATGGTCGTTTCGGGAAAAAACTCTAAAAAGATTGACTACATTTGGGCGGCCGTCAACGCTGGATTAAACGTTTATGCCGATAAGCCACTGGTCACCAATCAAGAAGATTTTAAAAAACTGGAAAAGGTTTTTGCCTTGGCCAAAGAAAAAAATCTTTTGGTTTACGATATCATGACAGAACGCTTTGAAGTAACGACAAGAATTCAAAAAGCCCTTTCTCTTAAATCCGAACTATTTGGAACACTTCTGGACGGATCACCTTCAGCTCCTGCCATCAGCAAAGTAAGCGTTCATCATTTATCAAAAATTGTTTCAGGAAAACCCTTGGTACGACCTGCTTGGTTCCTCGATACCGATCAACAAGGGGAGGGTATTGTAGACGTAACCACTCACTTGGTTGATTTGGTTCAATGGGAAGCTTTCCCCGATCAAATTATTGACAGCTCTGAAGTTAAAATTGTTTCAGCAAAAAGGTGGACTACTTCCCTATCTCTTCAACAGTTTAAAAAAATTACAGGATTAGATGAATATCCCGAGTACCTCCAGAAAGACGTAAAATCGGATACACTAAGCATATATTGTAATGGAGAAATCAACTATACCCTTAAGGGAAAACACGCCAAGGTTTCAGTAATCTGGGATTACGAAGCACCCGAAGGTTCGGGCGACACCCACCACAGCTCTATGCGGGGATCGAAAAGCGATCTGATCATCATACAAGGGGTAACCGAAAACTACAAACCTACACTCTACGTAGTAGCGAAAGAAATGGAAGGTTTTGAATCCAAGCTAAATCAAGCCATCAAGTCACTTCAAGAGGAATTTCCTGGTATAAATACCGAGAAAGTTTCTGACAATCAGTGGAAAATTAAAATTCCTGCTGCTCTCAAAATTGGACATGAAGCTCATTTTGGTCAAGTGACTGATAACTTTCTTAAATATTATAAAGAAGGAAAAATACCCCAATGGGAAGTACCCAATATGATTACTAAATATCACACTACGACACGTGCCTATAAAAAGGCCTTAGAGCAATAAAAATTCTATAAATTTACATTGTTATGAAGAAAAAATTTTCAGCACTACTTTATCTGGGCATTTTTTATTTAACCTCCTGCATTTCTCAGGAAAATCCCCCAGAAATTAAAACCCCCGATCAGTCCAACTATTCAACCGAAACCATAGTGGATGGAATTGACGTTCCTTGGGGTATGGACTTTATCAGTGAAAGCGAGCTTTTAGTAACCGAAAAAAAAGGAATTCTTTACCGTGTAGTCAACGGTAAAAAAACAGAAGTATTGGGACTTCCAGAAATATACAAAAGAGGGCAAGGAGGACTATTGGATGTTGCCTTACACCCAGATTTCAAAAATAATACTGTAATTTATTTTACAGCAAGTGCCCAGCTTGAAGGGGATACTGGAGGCAATACAGCCCTTTATTGTGCAAAATTGAATGACAACCAACTCTCTGAAGTTAAGTTATTGTACAAAGGGACTCCTAACACCAAAAAAGGACAACATTGGGGATCTAGAATCGTTTTTGACGATCAGGGTCATTTGTTTTTCGGTATTGGAGACCGAGGAAATCGAGATGTAAACCCTCAAGATCTCGAGCGTGATGGTGGTAAAATTTATCGTTTAAATCTTGATGGTAGCATTCCTGAAGACAATCCATTTACCAACAAAGAAGGAGCTAAACAAGCCGTTTACTCCTATGGTCACCGAAACCCTCAAGGAATGACA
>Ga0115571_1002222_pt1 | contig 12958 bp, 9 predicted proteins | sample COGITO_mtgs_1205_FD_87293 | JGI IMG/M metagenome (GOLD analysis project Ga0115571, IMG submission 87293) | Pelagic marine microbial communities from North Sea - COGITO_mtgs_120531 | ecosystem: Environmental > Aquatic > Marine > Epipelagic | place: Germany:Helgoland, sampling site Kabeltonne...
CGGTGGATTCGTGGAGTCTCCACCTCAGGATGGGGAGGTAAGGACATTTTAAGTGACCATGTTTAATTTAACTCGTATGCCCGAACAACTTTTAGGAGCGTGGTTTCCAAGAGCATTATTGCTAACAACAAATTATATTTCATGGTTTCGACCCAAATAATAGGGTGAGGATTTCATATTCCTACAGTCGTATTGTGATGCTCATAGAAAGTTGAATTGCGAGGGCGTTCACACTTCTTTGATCCGGGCTGGTACTCCTGACAGTCCTCTTTTGCTATATCGATGGTGACCTGCTTTCCCTTCTGTTTCCCCCCTGCTTTTGGCTGATTTCTAAATTCAGAATTACTCCTCGATGTGTCCTTGCGATAAGGTCCCAAAGTTCTGGGACTTCTCGTGTAAGCCGGCGGCAAATATTCAAGATTCGTGCCCTTGCTTTTGAACGAAGAATTTTATCGAAGCCAAACTGGGCATATTTTGTAATATGGGGTGCTGGTAGAGATGGGCACTCGTTTTTTTCAGAGCTGAGTCCGAGAGTGCAGAGCAAGGTGATTGCTTTCCTTGACGTCGACCCTGAAAAATGCGGCAAAGCATACATAAACCACCATCATAAGAATCCAGTTGCTGTCCCAGTGTTTCACCACGACAAGGTTGCTACTTTGTTTGAAAAGGAAAAATGTATCGTCGACAGTGCGTATGGAAGCGTTCCGATTGTGGCATGCGTTGCGAAACGCCAGAAAGGAAGTAGACAGCTTGGAAGACTGGAATATAATTTGAGTCTCATGAATCTTATAGAGGGTCAGTCTCTCTGGTATACATGCTAGCTAGTTGGACATGTCCGCATCATGTTTGCTTGGAAGTTGTCTCGATTCATTTGATAGACAACTATGGGTTATCTTGGTCTGCGATAGAGTTAGGAAACATTTGCATGTATAGGAAATGAGTATGATTGCGTGATATTTGCTTAGTTAAGCATCAAACAACGCGTCGGAAAATGATCACAATCAAACAATGGTCACGCCGCCGCGCCCGAAAAAGAATTCAAAAAATATGGATATTAAACGTCATCAAGTGTGCAGCTCATTGCGCTCGATCTCCTGATCTGACTACTTTCCCAGAATCCAATAATATCGAATCCATATAAAATGGAACAAGAATCGTCAAGGGCGGAAGTGCATGAGATGCGGTCGTGCGCGAGATGCTTGATGTATTTTTTTGTGGCTTCCCCGTCGGGCCTTGGCCATCAGATGTTAAATCTTGCATTTTCTCTTTTGTATTTGCAAGTTGTCGCAAAGAAAAAGATGTAACATCACTTACTTTATGTAAAGATGCTTCCCTCTCTACGGCCATGCATCTGATTTTCTGAGTCGTATGTCCAAAGCATTGGGCAAGTGATTCGTTTCTCTCGGGAAGATGATCTCTGAATCCACTTGCACCAAGATGTGTATCTGTCGAGGTTCCGAATTCGAATATTCTCCTGTCTTTGGAGATAATTACAGCGTCAACCTCACTTTCTGAAGACGAAAGCATTGCTATCGGCCTACCAAACGAGCACTCCCACCAACAAGCAAGTCGACCATCTGCTCCTTCGAACCGTAACATTAGGCATGGATCTTCTTTGAAGCCGGTTTCCGCGGGCCCATGATGGCCTATGACCAGATTTGACGATATTTCAGTGGCAGCAACGACATACGAGGAACGTTCAGGATACTGACAAATATGCATGCACGACATTCGGATTGCCCTGAACACACTGGCAGTCAAAATATCCCATAACACAAGACCCATTGGCGACATGGCGAGCAATAGTGGGTCATAGCCAACAAACGTTAAAGTTTCAACACCCGCACATGCGTTCGTAACTTGTGTGTCGACAGTACAAGACGCCGCCTGGACCATTTTGAACCAACCAGGGGTTGCAAATCTTTGAAGACAACAACCATCGGGTTTCCACAGAACAACATCATTGCCCGTTGTTGCCAGCAAAGATCCATCAGTTGAAAACGCTGCAGTGTGCGTAAGTGATGAAGATGCAGTGATTTTGTGTGACATTGTTGAGCAACAACTCCAAAATGCACATTTTGGAGACCATTCAGCGCTCATTCTCTTCCAAATTTTTATGTCACCATCGCGAGAGACCGTGCAAATCATTGGGCCACCCACACCAGCCCTGCAAACAGTGACGAATGCCACCGATTTATTGTGTGGCCCATGGCAAACACAAACGCAATTGAAGCCTCCATTTTTCTCATCTCTACCTGCTTGGACGAGACTTAGCGAGCTCCATCTCTCCCATATCCTAAATACTTCCTGTTCGTAGCCCTGCGCCCGATCTTCACCTTGTTGTAATACGCCTACTGTTAGTCCTGGGCCATCCTGAAACGATCTGCCAGATAGTTTAGTATATGGTTGTCGCTCAGACCTTCCGTCAACCGTGGCTAGGAACGCTCCATCATTGCTGAATGCGGCATGACTAACAAACGTTTGCGAACTTCCACCCGTTTCATTAGAAAACTTGTTTTTAGATACCTGAATATCTGAAATGTGACGATCTCTAACTTGGTCGAAAAGCTGTAAATTTGAGCCGCTGGAAAACGCGAGGCATCCAGAAGCTGGTTCGAGCGCCACAAGATCGGAAAGTTGTGTATTATCTAAAGCTGTCTCAATGTCACGCGCGCCATTTGAGATCGCTGCTTCTGTTAGACTAGTTGCTGTGTACTTTTCCACATCTCGTTTCTCATGCTTACTGGGACGTACTCCTTGGATGACACAGTCAACTTTCATGGACGTCAAAGATAGAAAACGAAGAGCGTTATCGCTGCAGGCCACGCAAACCTCCGTAGGATTCGTGGGGGTTTGGTATATACTGCATAGAGGTGCACCGAACGAGGCAGATATGACCTGTGATTTTCATTGAGGTGCCATACTACTAAAACACATTCTGAGCCACCAGAGAGCAGGCGAGTTCCATCACTCGAGAATGCTAGGCATGCAACAGGTTGGGAGTGCCAGTGAAGCGTGCTGCATAGTGGTTCATTGAAATCGGATCTACCTGAGACATATGTGGACAAATTGTTATGATGCGCAGAGTCCATAGTAGGGTTGTAAAAATTACGCCACAGCAGGATTCGGCCTGTGATGTCGCCTGCAGCGATAATCTGATCACTGAAACTGAAAGCCAAAACAGATATGTTTTTGGTGTGGTGAAGCCTTATTGGTTGACTGGGCGATCGATTTGACAGTGTTTTGCCTTCTTTGCAAACAAGAGGCCAGATAAGTACTGTATGACGTTCAAATGTACCCAAAAAATGATTCCTGTGACTCATCACAAGCGCTGGTGGTGCTGCGAGTTTTGCCAAACGCTCCAAAGTTCGACCCTTTCCTAAACTGTAAGCGTACACACGACTGCCTTCTGCGGGCTGGCCTTTCCGAACCCGCTGCCAACAGGAAATATATACGATATCATCTATCTCAGTTGCAACTATGTTTGACACAGCTAGGCTTACCACTGGCCCAGGAACAATATACACTGCAGTGACAGAAGCATCTCGCACATCCCAAGCACGTAGTGTACAGTCCAAAGATGCCGACAGCAGAAAGTTTCTACATTGGTAACCAGGTCGAAATGCAAGAGCTGTCACTTCCGCAGCATGGCCTCGGAAGTGGGGACCAATGGATGCGCCAGTTGAAGTAGAAAACTTCCTAAACGTGTTGCCCGAGCATAAGAATATCACCTTTCCATCAAGCGACTGTGAAAGCCAAAGAAGAAATTTTAGTTGGTATGCTCCCACTGCCACACATCTCACAAGAAGAGTAATGAAAAGAAGAAAAGATGCATCGTTCATCTTACCAGCAGTGAAGGGCGGTCGGTGAGGCTTCCGCCGGCTCGGCGAAAGTGTCGTTTGTGAGTTACCATGGAAGCAAAATACCAGTTCTGCTCAACTTTATTTCATCACAAATTGTCGTTTCTAGCTCTTGATATTCTTGTCTGGTCGAGGCCTCTCAGTCCTTGCAAGAAGACTGCGGGGGTGAATCGGGGCGTCGGCAAAGATTCTTCCCTTAATTTCGTGCCGCCGCCGTTAAGTGTTATTACCTTCGAATGAAGGTACCTTCGAACGAAACTTATTAAAAGTGTACAAAAAACCTTCGATTTCAAAAAATTACTTGATTGGATCGAGTATGCGTGAGAAAAAGGTACTCTTGGATCAGGTGACATGTAGAAGGGCTAAACCAAGATTTTCGATTTAAAAATAAAATAAAATAAAATTGATATCAATGTATGGAACGAATAGACCGTGATGTTTGATAAACGATACCAGGTGAACCGGACATTTTTTACAGTCAAACATTCCGGTATATTATGAACATATACCTTCGAAGGTACCTTCGTACGTAATAAATAAAATAATATACGTAAGATTAATAACATGCATGTATAATGATGTATATATACATACAGTACGAAAGAAGTATGGATATATAGATATAAATAAGGTAAATATATGGATTCGTTTATTTGAGTAGTGATATTTATATTAGTTACAAATAATAAAAGTACTTGTATTAATAAGTATATTAAATACCTTCGTAAGGTTTCGAAGGTACCTTCGAAGGTACGAAGGTACATACGAAGGTATTCTGAATTTCATAAGGGTGTGCCACTTTTAACGTAACTTAACTTGATTATAGTTAAGGATAAGTCGCTTACGTGAACATAATAAGCGGAATCTTTATACTGTTTGCCCACTGGAGTGATTGTGTGGATCGTAATGATAAAGTCTTTACGTTATTATATTGAATCGTTATGCATAAAAAAATGGCACGCCCTTATGAAATTCAGAATATACTCGTATATTTGATACCTTCGTATTAAAAAGAGATATAATTTATTATATAATTGACCTTTAAATTTTCAAGAATGGCGGCGGTGTAAGGCAATGTGCGCGAGCGCGCCTGAGGTATCTTGACATACAAATAACACACCTGTTGCACTGCCATCCCATCGCGTTCCATCTGACGGAACGTCCTCGCGTTAACATATACGCCAACTCCACATTCGGCGCCAGTAAACAGCGCCGAAACGCCGGGAAACCCGTAAGGAAAAAAAGTCGGGGAAAGTGAAAGGAGGCATCAAGTTATGCGTCTTGAGAAATGCTGGTTCTGTTCAGGAACAATATACCCGGGACATGGAGTGTGTTTCGTACGCAACGACTCAAAACTTTTTCGGTTCTGTAGATCAAAATGCCACAAGAACTTCAAGATGAAACGAAATCCCCGCAAGGTAAAGTGGACGAAGGCGTACCGAGTTTTGCACGGCAAAGACGCCACGCGTGACTCGGCTTTCGAGTTTGAGCGCCAGCGCAATCGCCCCCAACGATACGACAGGAAAGTCACGCAGAGTACATTACGTGCGATGAAAAGAGTGGAAGACATCAGAACACGAAGAGCTGAACGTTTCCACGAAATGCGAATGAGTGGAAAGGAAGAAACTAGCCGGGGCAGCGACAAGCGTGAACTTGAGCAACAGATTCATCTCATTAGAGCCCCTACATCTGTCGTCCCAGAGAAGCGCATCGTGCAGGCAGGAAAAATGGCACTCACGGTATCGGTTTCACACACTAATAACGCCGAGGTCTTTGAGTGAGGATGGGGATGAAGTCATTTTCGAAAGTACTTTTAAAGGAGCGCTGACAAAGCCGTCCAACACGAACATTAAGCGGCTGAGCAATCATACTGGCTTAAACACTCATGTTTCTATCCGTTTCCAAGCGGAAACGAATCTCTCGACCCCGTTGTAGTCCATGTGAGTATGAACGTCTTTGAAATTTCTCAAGCATGATAATAGCTTTAGCACATCTTTGACTTGGCTTCCTCCGCCCGTTTCGAGCAAAATAAACCCGCCTGGAAGAAGGTGCTGCGCAGCGCCTTTGCAAATCAGGCCATAATATTCTAAACCGTTTGTCCCACCTCCTTCAAGTGCGAGCCAGGGTTCATGGTATCGAACTTCAGGCTGAAGGTTCAACATCTCTGCATAAGGAATATACGGCGGGTTGCTCACAATCCCGCCGAAAGTTCCAACGTACTCGTTGTCGTTACCAAGACACGCCTCAAGAACCCCAGCTGACTTCAGCGGTTCGTACCATGAACCTTCATGGACACGAATTTTGCACCCTCCGCTTGAGCTCAAATCATAACGCTCGACATTATATCTTGCCACCTTGGCAGCAGAATTGCTGATTTCAACAGCATGAACATACACCTCTTCAGTTTCTGGTAGATCAGCTAGGGCCCTAGCCTTGTCTATTTCTGCAGCTAGACATATTGCAAGTGCTCCAGAGCCAGTGCCAAGATCAACCCAAGGCGAAGCACACAAGCGAGGACTGTGTAGTAGAGCGGTTCGAGCGAGATCGATCATGAGCTCTGTTTCAGGTCGCGGGATGAGAACTGCTGGGGTGACAAGAAGGACAAGCTCACGCCAGTAACAAGTCGCAGTGGTATACTGGAAAGGCACCCTGTCGAGCAAACGCCGTTCCCACATGAACTGCAGTTCTGCAAGATTCTCTCGTACTAAAACGGCAGAATTGCCGCACAAATTTCCCCCCCTTCCACTAAAGTATTCAAATCGACCTATGTGATCTCCGTCACGCTCGTCGCATTTTGTTACGATGGCATCCTGCAGGATCCAATCGATTTCGAGATAGAGACTCTCCAATTTCGGCAAGATGAGACTCTGATTGTGCTGTATTTTCGCAGCAGCTCGGTCGGCGCAGCTCCTGGCCCAAGCCCGCCAGCGCTTTAAGTCTTCGAGAGACACAACATTTCTCCCTGATCTATCAACCAGGGGCTTCTCGAAGATCTCGACGTCGTGGATGCTTCGTGTTGTGGGTGCACGTTGAAATCCTCTGGCAATCGAGTAAGTCTGACACTTGAAGACACGGTGAAATATAGGTGTACGTACGGCACGAGACGCGAATAGCTTACTCGCGTAAGTATAGGAACTCCCCATTGTGGAACAGTTCTGACAATAACTGTCCAATTTCTGCCCCCGGCTACGTGTTGTTCGGTACCTTCGAAGGTACCTTCGTAGGTACCAAGATTAGTCGCTGTATTTCGAGCTGAAGCAGAAAATGCTGAAGACGCAGCAGTTTCAAATAAATGCGTACAAGCAAAGTGGTAAATACGAAACTTAATAATAAGGATCAATCTGCTCTTCTTCTTATAATTTACCTCCGTCCGAACGAAACTTAATACAGTTGCTTGCTTGCGATTGGGTCACTCGGAGATAGAAAAACATGTAAGAGTTAAATAGAACATATATTACGTTAGGGTTATTATATGTTATTATTAGATATTTACCTTCGAATACGAATGAATGAAAGGTGACCATTTCGCGAGTCAATGAAGAAAAGGACCAAAAACTACTGCCGTGGGAATTTTCTTCATGGACTCGGTTCGATTGATTTAATATGTAACATTATGTACCTTCGAAGGTAACATTTTGTATATGTTAATCAAATATACGATCCAAATCACAAATTCCCATACAGAAGTGACATCGCCGCGCTCAGGTGGGACAAAAGCTGCGCAAAAACTCATACTCCATTTCATACGAATACGTCACTGTGACCGGTTGTTTTGATGTGACTGGAAACAAATTCTGAGACGTTGCTCATACAAAAAACTTTGAAAACCGACAGCCTCAACTCTTTCGCTTCGCCATGGTATGGCCGTGATTGTGATCGTATGTATATTAAAATGGTGAAATGGCGATTTTTCTTCATCGACTCGCGAAATCGGTCGGGTACCTTTTCATCGTAAATATGACATCACCTTGAGTGAGCTCATCTGTCATCTTGTGCTGCTGACAGTGCCGGCTCTTTGTCATTGTCACGAACATAAACGATCCAGGAACAGCAGATCGATGGATCCCGCGGCAAACATATGTACCAACTTTGAACAAGTCGGCCAGGTCAGCTATTCAATAAACACTTAAGTCGGTCTTCTCGCTGTTTCGTCCCATGGGCTGAAGCTGTCTTGTTGCAGGCCTTTGTATCACATTACTACAGTATTTTTGACACTGATCGCAGCCAGCTTGGACCTCTTTATAAGGTAGGCCTCTAGTCCACAACATGGTATGATTTGTGTTTCTTTTGGCACAGACCCCTCCTGGGCGGTTTCCTTCCAAGAATCCTTTTAAAGCAGTTCCTCTTCCACTTTTTGTGGCACCTCAAGTCACTTTGATGTGCCAATTTCTTTAAACCACAAGTGACATCATTTGATCTCTGTGCAGGATGATATATCCATGCTTAATTTCGAGCATAGCCCGCAGCGCCCGGGACAGTTCAAAGGAACTGTTGCCATCCTCCAGAAATTGCAGAGCTTGCAGTTCCAACAGGTGAAGCATCAAGTGGTCACCACCGATTGCCAACCAACACCTGGAGGTGGTGTTGTTGTTATGGTTTGCGGGAACTTACATATCGATGCTGAACAAAATCCACAGAAGTTTAGTCAAGTCTTCCAGTTGCTCCCAACGGGTTCAGGATCCTTCTACATCTTTAACGACATATTTCGCTTGAATGTAGGTTAGACATAAAATAAAGCTCATCTTTATAGGTACGAAAGGTATATTAAGAGTCAAGAGGCGATTTCGAGCAATTTACAATGTGCTCTAGCAACAGGGAAATCGGGCAAAGCAATAATCAGAACGCAGTTTTGCCGCCGAGACACAAGTTGACCTTATGCACCAAGTTTGGATTTTCCATGGCGGCAGCCACGCGCTCTTTATCATTCAGCTGCTTGTTCACAGCTGCTTCCGAAGAATGCGAGCCGGGACTAACAGTTATGTCAATTTTGATCCTTCTCGGAACCACCCGAGAGAGTTTTAGACGCATCGAAAGGCCGATCAGGGTCACCATACTGCAACTAGGGACAGTTGGAGCAAACCTAATCTCCGCACGCGATCTTTCAACCCTCACTTCACTTTCTTTCACAACATCAAGCTGCGCGTACACATCGTAATCAGCGACAACGAAATAGAAAAACTGGGTCAAATACTTCAAAACACTCGCCTGCTCAAGGCTGTAAGGATGCTCTGGGTCGTTGATGTTTTTGACGTGCTCGAAAATCTCTCTCGTAACAAGTGGATCGAACGTGGGATCTTCGTTCGCCTCTGCCCGACACGTTCTACCAGATCGCGGATTCGAACGTGCTCTGCGCACGACGGGCGACGGATTACTAAATTCAGGTCCCATCGAACTGTGTCGGCCTTCGCTATTAAATTGCTAGCCGAGGTGCAACGCCGGCTAGAAAAAGTGGAAAGTATGGTCACTTCGTAAGGAACTTTCGCCGAAAATGCAAAACCCAGCTTCACCCTTCGACGCCAGGGTTCCCTCCTAGGTCACTGCAGATCAGCACCAACATCGAAGAACGCCTCCGTCCGTAGCATAGACAAATTTATTGAGTTTCCGGTAATTTAAGGATTTTTTGTCCCGAATTTGTTGCACAAGTACTTCAAACGCGTATTTGCCTCATTACCTTCGTTCGTAGTCAAGTTAATGCGAAATTCTGCGTTGCCCGTCCAACTATTTAATGGATACATACATTGAATATAATTAATCTATTATATTTGGAATTTAACTCAAGGATTGAAGGTATAGATATCTATATTCTATTAAAAAAATGTAAAAAATAGAAAACAGCAAATAATATTAGCTTTGTATAATAAATATGATAACGCACGTTATTATTAGTTATTACTTTATTTTACCTCTTTATTTCTCTCCCCACGAAACCATTATTTTCGAACATTCGAACCCCCAAATACAGATCTGTGTTACTATCTTTTTGTCACCGGGCGGGACGAGTCATCCTTTAGTCATTTTTTTAATACACATCCTGAAGCGCGCCACGCGCTGACAAAAGCTCGTAATATAAAAAGTCCACGCGCACCTGCGTATTTTCGATCATCAGAAACGATCCCCCAGCACACTTCTGACAATACAACAGTTGATTTTATTATATTCACACGTGTTATAATAGCTTTAAGTGCCTCCCTTGATGAATGACCGGGGAGGTTTATGACTCAGAAATGACGCGGTCGGCTGGTTCGGGACTTAAGATCCTTTGACTGCCCAGAATTTGATCGATGCAGCTTCGATGAAGAAGTGCACATAGTTTACGGTTTGAGGCTGAATTTTCATCGATGCTCGGTCAACTTCGACGTCGACCACCGCCTCCTAGGAAGACGCGCTTGCGTCGTGCTTCGTGCAGAAGTGGCGTGCGTGTGAGGACGACGCTTACGTGCACGCCAAGTGCAACGATAAGGACGTGCCGCGGTGATTTCGTACGGTGATTTCGTCTACGACTTTTGAAAATGATCGAGCTGACGACCAATCAGAAGGCGTATAAGGGCTCACGCCGCGAAGAAAAGTCGGGTTGGAATATTGGCCTAACGTGCTTTAAGAGTTAAAACTCTTAAAGTCCCGAATTCCCCCCGCCGTGAGCGACAATAAAAACAAACCTGTAATCATACAAAACTCTAAACCCTGAAAGCCGAACCACGACCCCCAAAGACACTGTGCGGACCCTAAAGATACAGCGCACCGCTTGTTACTCGCGCGTCAGCGGCTGCAGGAGCGCGCAACTTGCTCATCACGTAAAAAGCGCTTTTTCCAGCGCGTGGCACGCTTCAGGATGTATATGGGAAGAATTAACTCAAAAAACACTCGCCCCGCCCCTGGGCCAAAAAAAAAACCGAAACTCAGGACTTCGACACCTTATGATCTATATGAGAGTTTCGAACGAACGAAACTTATTATTAATTACCTAATAATCTTATTATTATGAAATATTATGATTATTATGAAATATTATATGTAATACAATACGAAGGTAACTCTTAATAAGTTTCGTATTATTACTAATAATAACTCTTTTTCGTATTGTATTACCTTCATTATTCGTTCGACCACGGGGCCAATAGTTAGGCATTACAACCCATGTTTAATTTATGTCTTTATTCATTATCATTATTCGTTCATTCGTATTCAGCTGTTTCTCTTTTTAGAGTGTAAATAATACATGCATATATCAGAGACGAGAGTTCATTCGTATCTACAGCTAGCGTTATGCAACTTTTATTTCTCGATAAAATAAAGTTTAACGCGTACAGAATATCGTGTTGCTTTTTGGAACGACGGAAGCACGCGAACCGCCCTCTCCTTGGATCCCTCCTGTTTGAGCAGAAGATCGGCTCCACCGAACGCCACACAAGCTTTTCTACCAGGAGCCATGAAAAAACACTTTGTCAGGTTACCACGATGTCACAATTCTCTCACAACGGCGCTTCTGGTTGACACATACCAGATCACCATGGCATACGCTTACTGGAAAAACGGAACGCATAATCGAACTGCATCTTTTGACTTACTTTTCAGAAAGAACCCCTTCAATGGAGAGTTTACTGTTTTCGCTGGCCTCGAGGAGTGCCTGCGTTTTGTATCCAACTTTCATTTTACTGATGCTGACATCGATTACCTACGCAAGTGAGTATGAAATCAATGACAGGCTCTATTTACACTTGTTGACAGCTCTTCGAATGGCTTGCTCTTTTCTCCTCACTGAATTCAACCCTTAATCCATCAACTATGCAGCGAGTCCTTCGCCCGTTCGATGGATTCTGCGTTTTTCGAACATCTCGCAAAGTTAGATTGCTCTCAGCTCAAGATACTCTCGCAGCTTGAGGGAAGTGTTGTGTTTCCGCGTGTCCCTCTCATACGTGTAGAGGGACCTTTACTCGTTGCTCAGTTAATCGAGACGCCTCTCCTGACACTAGTAAACTACGCAAGCTTGGTTGCCACGAACGCTGCTCGGCATAGAATCATGGCCGGTGACAGTGCAACTCTTCTTGAATTTGGTTTGAGACGTGCACAAGGAACCGATGGAGGTGAGATTGTCCAAGAATCTAGAGTTACCACTCAGCCCAGTTCCCTGGTTACCACGAAATTGGCTTGAAGATTTCTAATTTGCTATACGCAGGTGTGTCTGGATCAAGATATGCGTTTCTCGGCGGTTTTGATGGAACATCGAACCTTGAGGCTGGCCGTCAGTTTGGAATTCCTTGCAAGGGTACCCACGCACATTCATATGTACAGTCTTTCATGGGATTCCAGGACATCAGTGACCCGCGCTTGCAAAATGCAGATGGAAGCTGGTGTCAGAATTTTGTTACTGTGGTGAGGAAATAGGTCCCAAAGTTTTCTTGATTTGATTGAGCACTCCCTATTTTTGTGTAGGTGAAAGAACAGCTTGAGACTCTTGCTGGCATCAAAGAGCAGCTACCTGAAGGAATTCGATGGGTCGAAACGAACAAGGGCGAGCTGGCTGCTTTCACTTCGTATGCCATCGCTTTTCCTTCCAGCTTTCTCGCACTTGTAGACACGTACGATGTCTTGAGATCTGGTTTGCCAAATTTTTTGGCGGTCAGTCTTGCGCTCCGACAGTGCGGATATCAGCCGCTCGGCATACGCATCGATAGTGGTGACCTTTCATACCTCAGTATACAGGCCAGGAAAACCATGAGAACGGTTGAGGAAGCTCTTGGCGATGCGCGTGCCGGCGGCTTTGCAAGTCTTGGTGTCACTGCGAGCAACGATATACACGAAGAAGTACTCCATTCTCTTAATCAGCATGGCCACTCCATTACGGCGTTTGGCATCGGAACTCATCTGGTTACATGTTTACGACAGCCTGCCCTGGGCTGCGTCTACAAGCTTGTAGACATAGACGGCTCACCCCGAATCAAACTAAGCGAGGACGCTGACAAAATAACTATACCTGGCAAAAAGGATGCTTACAGATTGTACCTGAAAAATGGTGAACCAGTGGTTGATGTTATGGTCCAAGTCGGTGAAACCAAGCCCGAAACTGCTCAACGTATTTTGTGTCTTCACCCATTTATTTC
>Ga0115571_1002230_pt1 | contig 12926 bp, 10 predicted proteins | sample COGITO_mtgs_1205_FD_87293 | JGI IMG/M metagenome (GOLD analysis project Ga0115571, IMG submission 87293) | Pelagic marine microbial communities from North Sea - COGITO_mtgs_120531 | ecosystem: Environmental > Aquatic > Marine > Epipelagic | place: Germany:Helgoland, sampling site Kabeltonne...
CGTAGCGACGACAGTGATACCACGTATACGCTTCGCCTTGCCTATGACCTGACCCCCAACGTGAGCGTCTACGGTGGTGTTAGCACCGGCTTCAAAGCCACATCATGGAACCTTTCTCAAGATACTGGCCCTCTTGCCGCAGACCTAGATGCCTTACTCGCAGCGGGTGACCCTGCCCTACCGGCACTGACCGCATTTGGCCTGCCGCCGGGCTTCGCCAACTACCCCGGAGCGATCGCTGACGCGACACGACTAGCCGGTCCGGAAGAGTCCGAAGTTTATGAAATCGGGCTGAAAGGCACCTGGGACACAGTGTCTGTGAACTTGGCGATCTTCGATCAAGAGATTGAGGGATTTCAGTCCAACGTATTCACCGGCACAGGCTTTGTCTTGGCTAATGCCGGCAAGCAATCCACCGAAGGGGTTGAGGTAGACATCAAATGGGCCCCCACGGATGGGCTGCGATTCGGGTTTGCTGCCACCTGGCTGGATCCTCTGTATGACGATTTCAAAGGCGCACTGGGTCTTGATGGGCCTGAAGATTTCTCGGGCCGCCAACCCTCTGGCATCCCGGAGTTTTCCGCCAACACCAATGTGACTTACAACTTTATGGCGGGGAATGCCATGAGCTACGTCCGGCTTGAAAATGTCTTCGAAGGAGAAGTGCAAGTTGTGGATAATATACCGTCCTCGATTGCTTCTCGAAAGGTCAACATGATCAACGCGAGCGCGGGCGTCACATTTGCCAATGGGGTGCAATTGAACCTGTGGGGTCGCAATTTAACGGGTGACGAGTATCTTTTGTCGGCATTCCCGTCCGTTGCGCAGGCGGGCAGCATTAGCGGGTACCCCAGCCAGCCAAGAACCTACGGGCTCACCGTAAAATATAACTTCGACTAAACAACACAATTATGTGAACACGGCGGCGGGTGAGCGCTGCGGCAATATCGGGCGCTCACCGTTGTCACACACGGTGTGTGGCTCTGATAGACCTGTTGCCCGAACCGTAAGTCCGTATCGTGCCCGGGGTTGGGGGTGCTGGCTAAAGTTGGCATCGTGCAGGTCCACCTGTTAAGCCATAGAACCCGGCAGCCTCATTGAACTCGGTGACAGCGAGTGCTCTAACGGATCACAGAAACCGCTAGCAGCGGGCACGACTCACCTCAGGCCCTTGAGTCAGTACCTTGAGTCAGTGCCTTGAAATCGCAGCCATTCATTACTGGTGGAGAACGTAGAGCCAACCCCCTGATACGGCGTGCTGCAGCAGCATTGGTTAACAAAGTCTCGATCTGACTAGCACTGCCACCACCTTCGTCACGTGTAATCCAGCGATCTCAGAGCAAACCACTCCGAGTCCGGCATACTTCAATCTTGATAAAAATGTGCTTACCCAAGGCCTCCCACCTCTGGCAGACAACGCAGTATCTGTCGTATTACATCGAAAATAACGGGTAAACCGCCTGGCCTATCGTATTGCCTCGCCTTTACAGGTAGAACCGTGGCTGCACACCGCTACGCCTGTCGATGAGATTCTTGTAAGGCTGCTCAGTGTGCGGCAGCCATTACCCCTCTCGCTGATATTAATTTTTGGTTATGCATGTGATAATCTTGAGGCATAAAAATAATATATGGGATGACTTATGAACCTTTCTCGGACTCTACCTCTTACTTGCTGTGCTACTGCATTGACCCTCGCGGCATTCACATCACAAGCTCAAGGTGTACTTGAAGAAGTCTTCGTCACGGCAGAAAAACGCGAGGCAACCCTTCAGAACACTCCCATTGCCATTTCGGCCTTTACCAACGACGATCTGCGCGCTCGATTAGTCGACAGGCCACTCGATCTTCAGCTCAATGTACCCAATATGCTCATGTCAAAAGGTAACTTTACCTCCGCCGGCATATCAATCCGTGGCGTGGGCAATCTTGCCGTTGGTTCAGCCGCCGACAGCGGTACCGGCGTGCATATCAACGGGTTCTATATGAATGGTCCCCGAGTGTTTGAGATGGACTTTTTCGATGTTGATCGCGTCGAAGTCCTTCGCGGCCCCCAGGGCACTCTATATGGGCGAAACACCACCGCTGGCGTGCTTAATATGATTACCGCCAAGCCGGATACCTCCGAGGTAAGTGGCAACTTGAATGGCGAATTTGGCAACTACAGTCGCCAACGCTATGAGGGCTACATCAACATTCCTTTGGGTGAAAATTTTGCACAGCGCTTTTCTGGGTTCTATCTCACTCAGGACGGCTTCGTCGACAACGCCTATGACGGCACTGATATCGACGACCGAGATCTTTTTGGATTCCGCAGCAGCACGCTATTTGAAAATGAAAAAACCTCGGTCCAACTTGTGATCAACTATCTTGAGGAAGACGACGCCCGTATGCGGGGTAGCGACCAGAAATGTACCAAAGACACGACTAGCAATGGTTTCGGACAAATTGGTGCCCTGGGTTGTTTGCCCACCTCACTAGGTAATAGCGCCGCAAACTCTGCAGGCACAATACTTGGGGCTATAACCAGTGCCGTGCAGAGCGCTACGTTTGGCCTGCTGCAGTTTCCGGCAGATGACTATGCCAATCCTCAGGTTTTTGATGATCCGCGGCGACAATTTTTAGATACAACCCCGCGATATACAGTTGACGACACCGTGGTTACTTTCGAAATTGAGCACGATTTCGGTAATTTCAGCCTCAACTTGCTTACTGGCTATCATGACACCAGCTTTTCAGGGTCCAACGATTACGACTTCACCCAAGCATCTGAACAATGGACTTGGCTCTACGACGAGCTCATAGGCGGATTCATACCGAACCCCCTGTTTTGTACACCCTCGGCTAATCAAGGCTTTTGCGACAGCGGCGGCGTACCGGTGGATCGAGGTGAGGACGGGATGGTTTACGTTGACCGACTGTACTCCGCAGATCTGTCCACTACCGAGGGGGAGGAATACAGCCAAGAGATTCGACTCAGCAGCGACTTTGACGGTCCGCTGAATTTCATGGTGGGCGGCTACTACCTTCACTACGAGGGTGAGACCCACTACAAAGTGTTCAGTTCTGCACTGACCCTCTATGCGCTTGTGCCCAGCTTCCTCGGTGGCGAAGCGCTACCCGAAAACCAGCGCTATTATGACAACGACACCTCCAATAACGTACTGGAAACATGGGCAGTCTTTGGTGAGGCCTACTGGGATGTTTCCGAGCGACTGCGCGCCACCTTTGGACTCCGTTATTCTGATGAGAAAAAGTCCGCCGATCAGCGAACAATCTACGTCGACTTCCTGACAGATCCGAACCAACCAGGGGGCGGCTATGAGCGCTTTGAGTGGTCTGATGCTGAGCCTACAGGGCGGATTAACCTTACCTACGACGTGTCAGACGACATTATGACCTACGCGCAGGTATCCCGCAGTTTCAAGAGCGGGGGATTCAACCCGATTTCAGCAGAAAGCCTGCTCGTGCAATTAGACCCCAGCGCGGCATATTTCGATCCCGAATACATCAACGCTTTCGAAGTCGGGTTTAAATCACGCTTGTTTGGCGGTGCTATTCAAGCCAATGCTTCTTACTTTTATTACGATTACGAGGGGCTACAGGTTTCCAAGATCATCCAGCAAACGTCGGTTAACGAGAATTTCGACTCTAAGATTCAAGGCATCGAGGGCGAGTTTATGTTTGCCGCCACCGAAAATCTGATCTTCACGGCCAACGTGGCATGGCTAGATACCGAACTCGGAGACGTCTCCTCCTTTGATCCCGGTGATCCAAACGGCAGCACCTATTTAAATGACGGCCGCGGCCCCAGTGACGGTGTGATTAGTATTGGCAACGCGAATCCCTATGTAGGGCCGGATTGCCCAAGCACTTCTCCAATTCCAGAGCTGGGTGGCCTTCCTGGCTGCGCCGGTATCCCCGTCGATCTCAGCGGCAATAAAATCCCCGGATCGCCGGAGTTCTCTCTGAATTTAGCCGCCAGCTATAGCATGCAACTCGGCAACGCAGGAAGCCTCTCCGCCGGCGTACAGTACTACTGGCAGGATGAGTACTACAGCCGAATATTCAACGGTGTTACCGACACCATCGAGGAATGGGACATCTGGAATGCAACACTGCGCTTCACACCTGAGCAAGGTAATTGGTATGTCGAACTGTGGGGTCGCAACCTGGGCGACGATGACTTTGTCACTGGCCAATATCGCATTGATGCCAGTTCGGGATTGGGCACCAACCAGTTTCTCCTTGACCCACGAACCTACGGGGTGACACTCGATTACGCGTTCTAAGTCGTAGCACCCTAGGTGCTAAAGCGTCGTTGCGTCATTTTGCAGCGTAGGCCTTAATTTTCTCTCCGAGCAGCCGATACTCGGCCGCTCGGGGGGTTTTCCTTCGCCACATAAGCCCCACCTTCCGTGCTACTCCCGTTCGTTGAAACGGGGTAACCACGATATCCGTGCCCGCAGTAATACCCGCCGCCACTGACATTTCAGGTAACAGTGTTACACCAATTCCGTTGGCCACCATTTGTACAATGGTCGCCAAGCTGGTCGCTTGGTACGGCACTGAAATCTGGGAATCACGTAGCTCACAGGCTTCGAGGGCATGATCTCTCAGACAGTGGCCATCTTCGAGAAGCAGGAGGTCCTCCCCCTGTAAATCGCTAGTTGTCAGCGCGGCCTTATCCGCAAGCGCATGACCGGCAGGGCTGGCGAGCAAAAAGTTATCAGTGATCAGTGACATAACATCAACAGCGTCGGCGGGAAACGGCAGCGCAAGAAGCAGCACGTCAAGTTCTCCCGCATGCAATCCAGCAACTAATTGATGACTCAAATCCTCACGAATGAATAGTTTAAAGTCAGGATGTTCTTTCCGTAAGCTACTGAGTAACGGGGGCAAAATGAACGGTGCAACGGTGGGAATGACTCCCAGGCGCATCTTTCCCGTGAACGGCTCATCTGCGGCCGCGCACAGTGAAAGCATTTCCTCAACGTCGACCAGTATTTCCTGAGCTCTGACCACGACATCCTGACCGAGACTCGTCAGCAAGACATTGCGGTTATTGCGCTCCATCAGTGACGCAGACAGACTCTCCTCAAGCTCTTGAATACCTGCACTTAGGGTACTTTGACTCACGTAACAGGCCTCGGCAGCACGGCCAAAATGCTGATGCTCTGCCACGGCACAAAGATACTTCAGTTGCTTGAGTGTCGGTTGTCTAGCCATTTATCGCGCCCTGTAGTCGAAAATAGTCGAAAAAATCAATGATCGTAATTTTCGATCATATCGTTCAAAAAATCTATGTAAGCCAAAAGTACTCGGGTTCGGTATATTAGTAGCACCCTGTTAGTGACGCAGGGACTCAAGCGTCACCGTATATCGATTCCAGGAGAGAACGCATGGAACTCAAAGGTACTAAAACCGAAAAAAATCTGAAGGACGCCTTTGCAGGCGAATCTCAGGCTAACCGACGCTATCTTTACTTCGCCGCCAAAGCCGATGTAGAGGGCTACAACGATGTTGCTGCCGTCTTCAGATCTACTGCCGAAGGTGAAACTGGCCATGCTCACGGGCACCTGGAGTATTTGGAAGCTGTTGGCGATCCTGCGACTGGCCTGCCCATGGGCGATACGCGTAAAAACCTAGAAGCCTCCATTGCCGGTGAAACACACGAGTACACAGACATGTACCCGGGAATGGCCAGCTCCGCACGAGAAGAAGGGTTTGACGAAATTGCTGACTGGTTTGAAACGCTGGCTAAAGCCGAGCGCAGCCACGCCAACAAGTTTCAAAAAACACTCGATACCATGGAAGACTAAACAGTAACGACGACTGATTAAGGGGAGCGCGCTGCGCTCCCCTTTCTTTTCCCCTTAGAAAACCGCCAGAATACGGAAGTCCACGATGCGAGAAGGAAGCCTAGAAGCGCCCACACGGCACCCTATTGACTGGAAAAGTGATGATTTTTGGGTCAAAGATTCGCTTAACGACGAGTTAGAGCGGGTTTTTGATATTTGTCATGGCTGCCGGCGCTGCGTTAGCTTGTGCGACTCCTTCCCTACCCTTTTTGATCTCATTGATGAGTCAGAAACCTTTGAAGTCGATGGTGTAGATCGCGAGGATTACACCCAGGTGGTTGATCAATGCTATCTCTGCGACCTGTGTTTTTTGACCAAATGCCCTTATGTTCCGCCTCACGAATTTAACCTCGATTTCCCCCATTTAATGCTGCGCGCGAAAGCCATTAAGTTTCGCGAAACCGGTGGAACACTTCGCGACAGATCCTTGACCAGCACCGACACGATGCTGGGCATGATGTCGATACCCTTGATCGATATCACGGTTAACGCGCTCAACGGTAACGCCAGCTTCAGGAAAGTCGTCGACAAGGCACTGAACATTCACCACGAAGCTCCTCTGCCCCGCATGCATGCCAAGACACTTAGAAAGCGGGTGGCACCACTGATCAAAGCCATCGAACCAAAACCCATTGGTGAGACAACGGGCAAAGTTGCCCTGTATGCGACCTGTTATGGCAACTACAACAGCCCTGAAGTGGGCGAAGATTTCGTGAAAGTTTTTCAGCACAACGGCATGCATATAGACGTAGTGCCTAAAGAAAAGTGCTGCGGCATGCCCAAATTCGAGCTGGGTGATTTAGCCGCGGTAGATGCCCTTAAACAGGCCAACATTCCCGTTCTCGCCGATCTTGTAGACAGGGGCTACGATTTAATCGCACCCATTCCCTCATGTGTGTTGATGTACAAGCAAGAACTGCCCCTCATGTACCCCGATGATCCTCAGGTACAAAAAGTGAAACAGGCTTTTTATGACCCCTTTGAGTATCTGTGGCTGCGTCACAAAGGTGGCGCTTTAAATACAGAGTTTCCCAATGCTATTGGCAGCGTGGCCTATCAGGTCGCGTGTCACCAGCGGGTCCAAAATATTGGGCTGAAGACACGGGACGTTCTGGCTCTTGTTGCAGATAGCAACGTCGTCCCTTACGAGCGCTGCTCCGGTCATGACGGCACCTATGCTGTCAAAAGTGAAACCCGCGCCAAGTCGGTTAAAATCGCGCGACCTACTGTAAAAAAGGTGGATGCACAGGCTCCTGATCACTTGATTAGCGACTGCCCAATGGCTGGAGCTCAGATCGCCGACTTGGCGGAGTCCGTCGAGACCGCATTGCACCCCATGACACTTTTGCGCATGGCCTACGGCCAATAGCTGACAATTAAAGGAAACGAAACCATGGCACAACTAAGACGCGAGGACCTCTGGTCGCTAGAAGAGTACGCCCTACGTCGTAATGAGTTCCGCACAGAGGTCATGGCGCACAAAAAGACGCGTCAACTGGCATTGGGACGACATGCGCGCCTGTACTTCGAGGACGACGTCACTATTCGCTACCAAGTTCAGGAGATGTTGCGCATTGAGAAGACCTTCGAGGCAGCCGGCATAGAAGAAGAACTCAGTGCTTACAACCCTCTAATACCCGATGGTCACAATTGGAAGGCCACTTTCATGATTGAGTTTGGTGATCCTGTAGAGCGCGCTCAGCGCCTCTCAGAAATGAAAGGCATTGAAGATTTAGTCTGGCTGCAAGTGGGAGACCTGGACCGAATCATACCTATTGCCGATGAAGATCTTGAAAGAGAAAACGCGGAGAAAACCTCGGCGGTTCATTTTTTGAGATTCGAACTCTCCGTTGAACAGATTACAGCGCTAAAAGCGGGTGCCACCCTGTACGCAGGCGTTGATCATGCCGCTTATCCGATCGAAAAGTTTGCCGTGAACACAGAGATACAAGCATCACTCACCAATGACTTAACTCTGGTCGCGCACTAGAAAATTTGCCTGTAAAGCCCGCTTAAGGAAATCAAACCATGTCACTAACTCAAGTAGGTACTGCGTGACGCTCGTCGTGTTTGACATGGATGGCACACTCCTCAACGCCCAATCAGAGGTCACGCCTTTCACCGCCGAAACCCTCACGTTGTTACGGCAATCGGGGATTGCTTATACCGTGGCTACAGGACGCACCTTACAGGCGGCCCTGGGCCCCTTAAAGGGATTTCAGTTTGAACTGCCCCATATACTGAAAAATGGTGCCGTCATTTGGTGTCCTGAACAAAAAGACTACAGCCATCGCCATCTGCTGACTCAGCAAGAGGTGTGGCATGTCCTAGAGTCGATGACCCTGCAGGAAATCACGCCATTCCTCTTCACTCTTGATGCAACAGGTCGCCATGCGGTTTACCACGGGCCCCTCAAGAGCGAAGCTGAAAATCGGCTGGCACAACTTTTTGAAGACGAACGGCACCTACCTCTTGAGCCCCTAACAACCATGCCCAAGAACGTACAGGTCATCAACCTCAGTGGCATGGGTCCGGCAGCCGATATCAGCACCATCGTGAATTCAGTTGCTGATGAGCCGGGATTAGTCGCGTACACAGGCACAGCCATTCAATCGCAAGGCCTGTCATGGATGGATATTCATCACAGCCAGGGCAGTAAAGGCAACGGCATTAACACCCTGCGCGAGGAGTTAGGTTACAGCGATATTATTGTGTTTGGCGATGGCGACAACGACCTCAGTATGTTCGCAGTCGCCGATGAGTCATACGCCACGGCCAACGCTGACGATGAGGTGAAGGAACAGGCAACGCGCATCATAGGCCATCATGCAGAAGATGGTGTCGCTTACTTTTTGCGTGATCGCTTCAATCTTTAAGGGTTTGCCCCGGGGCCTGAAGCAACTTTGGATGCCTTGGCTGAATTAGCCAAACACCGCTTAGTATGAGCAACAGTGCCATGAACTGTGGCCATCCTGCCGTCTCCCCTAAAACCGCTATACCTACTAAAAAAGCGACGCCGGGAATGAGATAGTTAATCGTTGATAAGAAGCCCGGACCCACCTCGCCGACCACAATAAAGTAAACCCAAGTAGCGACACCCGTAGCCATCGTGCCCAATACGAAAAGCGCGAACCATGGCGTGGCCACACCCCAAGCCTGACTCCAGTCCTGAATCCACATAGCCGGCACCAAAAGTAGTATTGAGCCTACAGTGAGCGACCCTGCAGACAATACGACGGGATCAATGACCGGAAGTCGTTTCGCATAAATGCCATTAGCCGCGTAGCAGAAAGTTGCGAGCAATGTTACCAGCTGCCCCGACAAGCGCATTTCTCCGCCATAAACCCACCAATCGTCGCCCAGCAGCAACGCGACACCCGCAAGCCCCATAAAGACGCCCAACATCCTTTGCTGGGTAAACTTTTCATGTGTGAGCAAATAATGGCCCATAACTAGCGTTGTAATAGGCATCAGAGCCATTAGCAGCCCCACTTCTCCGCTGGCCACGTGCTGCTCTGCCCAAGCAATCAGTACAAACGGCATAACATTACCCGTGACAGACAGTACCAATAGCCTCAGTAGCCAAATCGGCTCTTTGGGCAGGCTCAGCCGTTTATAAAGCAGCACACAAGCCATGACTATTGCACCCAGTGTCAACCGACCCCAAACAAGGGCGACGGGATGAAAGGCTTCCAAAGCCATGGCAATCAAACCGAAAGCGAAACCCCAAAATACAACGAGGTATAGTAATAAAGCCCAATGCTTTGGCTTGGGTGGCATCATTTTGCAGATCACTGAGAAGTAGACGCTAGGTGTACGAAGTTCGCATTATTATGGACTGCAATCTGCTAACCTTCCCCACCTCTGCGCTACGAGATCTAGAACCTTGGCCGACGAAAAGCCGCCACACATGCAATTAGCCACACATATTGAACGGGTTTTAGGCGTGTCAATGCCTTCGGGTCCGGGCATCAGTTTTTCTGCGGCTTTACTGCGCCGGTGGTTCAAACCCTCGTTCTTTGGTCTTGAAAAGCTACCCGGCAAGCCCGCTCTATTCGTGGGAAACCATTCTCTATTGGCTGTGGATGCTTTTGTCTTCCACATTTTAATGCACAACGATTATCGACGCTTTCTGCGACCCTTGGGCGATAAAACCTTGTTCGCAAGCCGCCAATATGCCGACACAGTGATAGAGCTTGGGGCCGCGCTAGGCCACGCTGACGTTGTCACCGCCTTGATGGCCGCGGGACAGGACCTGTTGCTGTACCCGGGGGGCACCTATGAAGCGGTAAAACTACCTGAGCAGCGTTACGAGCTCATGTGGAAAAATCGCTACGGATTCATTCGACTCGCGGCAAAGATGGGCTACACCATAGTGCCCTTCGCCGCGGTAGGGCCCGATGAATACTTCGATCAGCACCTAACCGGACCTGAGGTTCAACAGGCACAGCTCACGCAATTATTAATGCAGCTTGGCGTTTTACCGACGGACTTACGCTCAGACCTCGTCCCGCCCTTGCCATCCGGCGTGTTGGGCACCCCCATTCCCAAACCAAAAACAACTTTTTACAGTTTTTGTGCCCCCATCGATCTCAGTGGCTTTCAAGGCCGCAACCTGACCCAAAAGCAGCAAGAGCGAATTCGTGGCGACGTAGAACACGCTATCGACCTGGAAATAAAAAATTTGCTGCTTAAGCGTGAACAGAGTCGTCATAAAGACGGATTGCTGCGACGTATTCTTAGCGTTTAATAAAGGTTGAAAGTCATGGGCAGGCTGTTAAAAGTGCTCTTCACCATTACGGGTTTCACACTGAGCCTGTGGTTGCTGATCTCTGTTATCTGGGGCCCTAAACTGGCGGTTCAGATGTCTGAGAATCCCGTAAGTACCACTCCTGGCGATGTTGGGCTTGTCTATGAAGACGTACGAGTCAGTAGCAACGGCCTCGAACTTGAGGGTTGGTGGATGCCAGCCAAAAAGCCCAGGGCTGTGGTGTTATTTGCTCACGGTGCGGGTTCTAATCGGACATCTTGGTTTTTACCCTCCCTAGAGTTTTATCGGACACTGGTAGAACTCGATCTGTCAGTCATTACTATCGACATGCGTAATCACGGCAACTCTCCAATTACCGATGGCGAGCTTGGTATGGGTTCTAAAGAATGGCCCGACCTCATCGCAGTGTCTGACTGGCTAGATAGTCAAGGGTATTCAACCGTTCCTAAAATTGGCATCTCGCTGTCCATGGGGGGGGCCACCACGATCTATGCAGTCACCCAAGGGCTGGCGCTGGACGCCATGGTACTCATTGACCCCTTGTTGAACACAACCGACGCGCTCATGCAGGGAGGCTGGGTTGCCTTTGGTCTTCCCTCCACGCTATTTGCTCCAATGGCCTGGGCGGCCACCAGGTTAGGCGAACTGCCCTACGGCCCTTTGGATGCTGGACAACTGGCTGAATCCCTAGAGATTCCAACACTGATCATTCAGGACCCAACAGACCCCATTACTCGACTGCCTTTTGCGCAGGCACTGGCTGAGGCCAATGCCCACATCGGGTTAGCCGTAGCGCCTGCAATAGCGGCTGACGATGCCTGCGTTAGCAATAAAGGGCGCTGGGGCACCCACGTTGCCGCCTATAAATGTCACGAAGCTTGGACCGTCGGGCAACTCAGCGCTTTCCTTACGCAACACCTTTAGGCCCGTTAACGGCCCCGAACCAAAACCCGTGTCTAGCCCTACGACCACGACATTGCCCATATGTAAGATAATCCGCCAACAGTCTCCCCAACAGTCTTGCAAACAACATAGCCCCGATTAAGAACAGAATGCGTCTTGAGAGGGCTATTACCGGTGTTTTTAGACGCACTGCCCTTCGACCACATCCAGCCTCGACAAATCGACGTAATACTTAACCAATACTTACTAAATCCCTGTGTTACTACTGGAGTTCTACTATGAAAACATTCAGTCGAGTTACCGTACTTTTTGCCGCGGCCTTCAGCCTCGCAGCCAACGCCTGTCCGGAATACCTCAACAACGAAATGCGAAAATTAAGCTCCAAGGAAACTGTCAACTTTTGCGACGCCTACGCAGGCAAAGCCATGCTGATCGTAAACACCGCCAGTAATTGCGGCTATACCCCCCAATTTGACGGACTTGAAGCCCTACATCGCGAGTACGAGAGCAAAGGACTCGTGGTACTTGGATTCTCGAGTGACGACTTTTTCCAAGAGGAAAATGATGAGGGCGATGTCGCCGCTGTTTGTTATGAAAAGTACGACGTCAGCTTTCCAATGATTGCCACCAGTGAGGTTCGGGGCAAGGGTGCTAACCCCGTCTTTAAGGGTCTAGGCGAAGCAAAGGGGTATCCCACCTGGAATTTCAACAAGTATGTGGTTGATACACAGGGTAATGTGGTGGAGCACTTTGGCAGTAATGTTGGACCAGACAGTCAGAAACTACGCGGCACACTTGACGCAGCCCTCGCAATCGCTGAGTGATTGTAGGCCACGGCAACGTGGTTCAGTCGAACCCTGCGCATGCTGCCAGCGCCGGGTAAAGCTCACCTTTCACCATCTCATACCGAAGAAAATGCACCGAAGGGTGCATTTTCGTCGTCACTATAAAAAGAACGAGCTCAATACTGGCATTATGATTTGTGTACGCTGCCACAAGGGTATTCATAAACGCTTCGACGAAATGACCTTAGCAAAGTCTTACAACACGCTAGCAAGACTTCGAGAAGATCCTGATCTGGCCAAACACTTTCAGTGGGTTAGCCGGCAGAAAGAGCAGCGTTAAAGCGCTAGGGCTTTCCACACTGCAACCGTTGTTTCGTCTACAGAGATCTCTCCGCTAACAACCCCATTAGCCCGCGCCCTAGCGCCCTGCTCCCAGCGCTGAAACTCTGGTAGTACACGGGAGTTCCAAAATTCGAGTACCGATGCCTCCGTCCTACCCCGCTCTACGCAGTCTCTTTGCAGTCGTCGCTGTAAGCAAACTGCCACAGGGGTCTCTACAAATACGGTGTAATCGACAGCCGCCGCCAAGCCGGTCCAGGCACCCAACAG
>Ga0115571_1002235_pt1 | contig 12919 bp, 4 predicted proteins | sample COGITO_mtgs_1205_FD_87293 | JGI IMG/M metagenome (GOLD analysis project Ga0115571, IMG submission 87293) | Pelagic marine microbial communities from North Sea - COGITO_mtgs_120531 | ecosystem: Environmental > Aquatic > Marine > Epipelagic | place: Germany:Helgoland, sampling site Kabeltonne...
ATGGGAACCCTTGGATGGGAACCCTCGTGAGGGTTCAGAAATTTTCTTGCTGTTTTTCAACCCACACACAGAATAATTTTTGTTTACTGCAAACTTAGTGCATACTCTCTGCTAGCTTGACACTTCAGCGCGGCTATGACCGTCAAAATGTGCCAGAGTGCGTGTGAAGATCCAACACATCCACAGCCTTTACATACCAAAAACCTTGGCCCTTTCCCTTCGGAGAGAGCCACATCTGGATAGACGAGATGATTGTCAAGCAGCATCCCCGCCACTAGAATTCCGAGGCAGCCTAGCTCGAGTACAAAGATCGTGGCCGCTTCGGTAGTACCAAAATTGTCAAAAAGCAGCGGAACTGTTGTGAAGTACGCAATCGACAACAGAAACGACGTTGCTTGGCGAGCTCCAGTGTGGCCCAAGTCCAAATGGGTCTTTCTCATCAATCCGAAGGAAAGTGTGCATCCCCCGAGAAAGGTATCCCACGTGTCGTCTGACGGCAGAATGCTCCTTCGAACGAAGAAGAATATGGCAACTAACACACACGCGAGGGGTCCGTCCAAAACCGCCAAGATCGAGGTATTTTGGAAGCTCCTCGTTGCGATCGCAAAATCCGCGACCGATCCAACGGCCAAGCCCAAGTAGATTGCGGCATAATCGAGTTGGCGCGTCCAACGAGCGAGCCGTTTTGAGGGGGATGTGATGTGGTAGATCGTAGAACTAATGAAGGCGAAGGCGACAGACCATGCCACCGCCGTCGTCATCGACTCTGCGATCGTGTGCTCTTTTGTGATCACAAAAGGCCTCAATATAGCGTAGATTGCAAAGACGATACCGGAAATCAGGTGCACCCAAGACGAAAGGCGTTCAATGTGACCGTAGTCCCCCAGCAGTGAGCCCGGATGTTTCCGCCCGGTGTCGTTCTTCCATAATACGGCCCAGCACATCGAACGGCCTGGCTGAATTGTAAATTGGTCATTTTCAGGGTCGTCCCCGCGACTACACTTTTTCTCAACTTCCGAAGCGATGCCGATACGACTAAGAACGGGTGCAAACCGTCGTACCAGTCCTGTGCCACTGCTGCTGCTGCTGCTTGGCGCCGCGAAGGAAAATGTGAATGGGGAAGCGGACGACATTGACTGCGACCCAAGATTCAAGGCTACAGACGATGGCGCCGATTCGTAATCGCACCGCGAGCACTCGTTCAAATTAATTGCAGAAAGATCGAATTTCATAACACCCCACCCACTCCCCTAGTTCTTCAATACTAACGTACAGCGTACCGCATTATCATATCCACAAACACAGACACAGCAGACAGGACGCCGCAGACATGGCTGTTGTCTTCGGTCTGCTGAACACATCAGCCTACTTGCGATTCTGGCCGGGCGTGTGGGCACTGATCGTTTCAATAACATTGTCAACGATTGCCGTTCTAGGATTATTATTCGCCAGGTTCTCGAGTTCGCCGAAACAGACGTCTGTGTCGTTGATGTCGGCCCGAGTGGCCGCGTAGAATCACTGGAAAGACTACCGACGCACGCGGCGGGTGTGCGGCGCGTGCGGAGTGTGTGGCGCATGCATGGGAGCCTGTAGAAACTGTGGTGCCATCGGGTTGAGGTGGTGATGTGGGTAGAGGTTGGGGTACATTTGGATGTGTTGTTGGTCAAATGCTTGAGGGTAGTACTGCTGCTGTTGTTGCGGGTGGTAAGAGGCTAGTTCCGAGAAGTGTTGCTGCTGTGTGGGCTGTGTTGCGTGGGCCCCACCAGATTGCACTTTTTCAACAAAGGATTGGAGATGCGCCACAAGACCCTTGCTCGATGCAACCAAATTTAAAAGGTCTGCATGACAGGCCCCCTTTTCCTCCGTCTCTGCAGGCTTGTGGTCTCCCGTCCCTCCACCAGTGGAGCCACGTCCATCGCTGCTTTGGTCGTCCGGATCGATAGACGATTCCGTAGGTACCGGCGAGGCCGGAGGAGCGGATTTGAACTTCAGAGCCTGGCGCCTGTAAATTGAAATCGTCCACAGAGCGCACACCCTCGCCGCTTTCAGGTCTGCTTCTGACCGCTCGAGTTGCTTCTTGTTTTTGGCGCAAGTCTTTTCAAGTTTGCCTTGCAGTTCTTTGACCAATGAAGTTGCCTTTTTGACGGCAATTCGTTCGGCAGACAGCTCGCCGTCTTTTGCATCGGCGTCCGCGCGCGCGCCCTTCAACTGGGCCTTGAGTTCGTCTACTCTGGCGGAAACCTCGCTCCGTGCGTCTAGGAGCGACGTTATCTGCTCGGACGCCGTTCGCTTGGCTTCGGAGGATTTATCGCGCATCGACTCGAGTTCGGAACGCAGCGAGGCCACCTCGGTCGCCTTTGCGTCGAGGATTGCCTCAAATCCGCTGCGCTCCTTTTTGACTTCAGTGTCTCGTTTCCGTGCTTCACAAAGCTTCTTGCTGCATGACTTGATCTCGTCTTCGAGCACGAGTTGCTTTCCACAAAGGTCGCTGAGCGACTTTTTGAAATCGGCGGACATTTCCTTGCATTCCGGGATTATAATGTGGTCCAGGTGGGAGACCTCGACTTTGAGCGCATCGACATTGACGCGTTCGATTGCAACTTGTTTGGAGTGTTCATCGAGTGATTTGTGGAGCGATTCGACGTCGGCCTGCCAAACAGTCCGGAGTTTTCCCAGTGCCTCTTCGACGCGGCGCTTGATCTCTTGCTCCTGTTCACTCTCGAGCTCCGATATGCGCACCTGTTGCTCTTTGTCCCGAATGCGTAGATTTTTGATCACGTCCAGCATGACAGAGTGCATCTTCGAGTCCGGTTGTGTGTTTGGTGTCTCTGCCTGTGTTGTGCTTGTAACACCGGTGGACGAAGAGTCGTCGATGTCGATGGCCCTCCACTCTTTGGCCATCGCCGCCGCCGCGGCGTTGAAAGTAATCCCATCACACCCTGGGTCCATCACGCTGCTGCCCTGGGTGGCCGGCGGCCGCTGCATGGAACTGAATGTGTATTCAGAGTCTAAGTATTTGCCTTCCTCTGTTTTGCGCACTGTGCAGAGCCTCCAAAATCGATCGCCGATGGCAGTCCCCCACGGAGCCGAAAGGACGAGCAGGACGGAGGAGTTGAGGGCTGCAGCCTGCTTCGCGATAACGTCGATCTCGTAGCGGATAAGACTTCCGTTTCCAAATCCACCGTCGACGGGGCCGTAGAAGCTTGCACAGAGCTCGCGAATCAGAGTGGGAGAATTGCTGTGGAAGCCACAACGACTTCCGAACAAATCGACCACGACCATGAACCGGGGCATTTTTCCTTCGTAATCGAAGCCGATTGACTTGGGCCCCGCGTTGTTGAAGATGCTCATCAGTGTTTTTGTTTGCTCAAGAACAATCTCCATTGATGTCTGGGCAAAGGCATTAGTGGCCTTCACTGTAGTGTTGGCGATGAAGGCACTCAGCTTTTTCCCTTTGTTCCCTGCGAGTTTACGCAGACTCGCATGCATTCTAGCCGCCCCGGAGCGGTGTATTTCCTTTTCGACGTCACTCGGTGTGCCAGTCATCGAATCGTGTGTGTGTGCTTCTGAGTGTGGTGTTGGTGGTGTTCTGAGACGGTGGCAACGGTGGTTGTCTTCTGAGCTCGCAAACGCTGGCTAAGAGGGAGGCGCATCCCGCGCTACAAGTCCACCTACGTGTAGATTATTATATGCATGCACATGCATACTGAATGTACGCGTTTTGGAAAATGGTACACGCCTCGTCCAGTACACGTCCAGTACACGAAGTGTGTGTTTGGTGTACTAGGTGTGTACTGGACGAGGCGTGTACGCTTCCCGGAAGTTTCATGAACATGCCAAGGTGTACACGTGCAATCCACCAGCCCAACGTTTTGTGTACGGAGTGTGTACGAGATTCCAATGTCCCGTGGCACCGCTATCAGTACATTACATCTCCACACAGGCCTGGCGGTGGTGCCACCTCAGAAGAAGAGTGCTTTTTGAAATGGAGGAAGATTGCTACGATGCGACGGAAGCACAACGAATCGAAGAAGAAATGCAATTAGAATCACAGGCGGTCGATGCTGCGGGTGACGAAGCGGAGGCCGAGGCGGATTTGGGAAACCGATCGCAAGAAGCTAGTCGGAAACGAGATCGTGGTCGTAGCCCAGTAGGAGAAAGTTCGTCGGGTGTCTTGGAAGTTGACGAAAACGCAGTCGAATCCGTTCCGCAAAGCGTTGGGATATTGCAGGACGGACAGTATCCTGTTGTCCCAGGCATGGAGGATATCGTGGACGACAACGATGACGGTGCCGGAAGCCAAGCTGGCGGGTCTGCTGTCGCGGCCAACTCCGACGTACTCGCGGACGAAGAAGACGAAGACGAAGGGAATACAGATGAGATAGCATCCGTTCCACTCGAACCATGGCAACTCGGAGAGGGAATTCGTGCGGTGCCACCCAGCGACTCGCGATCGGCCGCAAACTCGGATTGGATGGCCTGGGGACCGGAGCAGCAAGGCAAGTTGCGAGCAGTGCGCCACATGGTCATGCAACGAACCCTGGAAACTCGCGACAACGACCAGAACTTTTGCTCTTACAAAGGCTACACCGAGCCTTCTCTCAACGAGCGGGTGATCTCGTTGGCTGCCATTGAAGGGCTCATGTTCGATACGGAAGCCAAGGGCATCTTCATCGATGGACAGGGTCTAGTCGAGGAGTCTAATCTTCCAGAGGACGAGGAGAAGCGTGAGAAGGCAGTGAGATCCATGCCGCCCATTCCGGCGTATTTGTACAAGCACACGTACCGCCAGGAGTACGACGCGGAGGGGGTGGCCGTTGCCGGGTCGCCCCAGCACGGTACCGACGACATGATACCCAATACTCGGGTTAAGGGCTACACAGCCCCTTGCATGATGCACTGCGTCGAGCCAATCTATATGAAAAAGAAGATCCAGGAAGGTGATCTTCCCGAGGACCACCCCGACTACGATGGGCGGGGCGTCGAAGTTGGGACTCGCGTCCACAAGTACATCTTCAATCGCCATTACAGTGTCGCTGCGTACGTCGCCAAGAACATGGATGAGACCACGCAGATGAACCGCGCCGCACGGGCGTTTAGAGCGGAGAACAAGTGGAGGGGCAAAAATATCGGACCCGAACGAGCTGCGAAGCAGCAGCGAGCTATGGTGGCAAACCCGGACGTCAATTGGTCGTCCGGTATGAAATTTGCCAGGATTCAGAACAACTACAGTCTCGTTCATCACTTCAATGCCGCTGCTGGCGTCGATACCGGCGGGAAATGCCACAATGTCTACCCCGACATGCAAAAGTCGCTGGGGAGCGCGTCGCTGAACCGACCCATGGAGTCCCATGCTCGTTTTGGAAGCTTGCACGCCCTTTCGCCAGAGTGGGCATTCAACGGTCGCGATGGTGCAAATCCACCCAAGAATCTCTTCCCAGATGACGACTTCCCCGACATGCCCCGACGAACCGACCCAGAGAACGCCGTCGGGCGGGCGTACGTCTCCTTTATGACGGCAATGGACGGCTCTGAAATCGAACTCGACCCCAAGCAAACCAACCCCAACAACTACATGGACGACGACGGTTTCATCGTGTTTCCCTATCCGGAGACCGTTCAAATGCTTTGCAACTGTCTCGTGCCATTGCGCGACGCAACGCTGCCACTCGTACTGAGCCTCGGCGCACCGGTTGGCGAGAACGCACTCGATGCGTTTTGGGTCGTAAACAAAAAGACGGACGCTGTGATAGCGGCCGAGGCCGCCGCCCTGGCGGACGCAACGTCCAGAAAGATCATGTCGTTGGGACTCGATGTGAAAGATGAAGCTGTATTCGCGTCCACTCGCGAGCGGCTCAAGCGGCAAGGCCGCCCGTCGTTCAACGACATGAAAGGCCGTCTGATGCACCTGTTTGACAGCAAAATGAGACCCGACCAAGAAACCGCAAGCGTGAAACGAATGAAGGCGTCTAAGATGGTCATGCGCGACTCGTTGGACCCGACCCCAGCCGAGCTTTCTACCGGCCCCGGTGGGTTCAACGACGAGGAAGTTACGACACGGCGCGTAAAGCTCGCGACCGAAGAGACAGCAAACTCCATTCGAGCAGTTGGGCAAATGGTCGAAGAAGCCTATGCGATAAAAATGTCGAGTTCTGACGAGCGGGAGCGCAAGAAGGCGATCGACTGGTACCCGCTTGCAAAACGAGAGTCGATCGACTGGGGGCTGAGAATGATGAAGGCAACGTATGAGAACCCCAAGCACGTTAACTCCGTCTACCCCGTCGCCAGGGGCATTTGGAACACGACTTTCAAGATGATCTCTCGCCTTCCATCCGTTTTCAAACACGCAAAGGTGGACGATACCGACCCTCGACGAAAAAACGGAAGCATCAACCTTGCGTTCGGGTTCAACAAAACAAAGCCGTCGGTTGGACTTTCTCCGTACGGCAACTACATGCGACTGCTGACCAAGGTCTACTCCAAGGTTTTGGGCGTGCAGGGCCGAGTCCTGGCTGGTCGGTGGGCCCTCCACTACGCGTCGCTTGCTCCGATCGGCCCGCCTGGCTTCAAACCAATGCTGATGCGAAACGGCATCCGCGGCTTGAACAAGTCGGGGGAGTGTATCGCGTTTCAGTATCTTTTCAACGGCTCCTGGAACCCGGACATCGAGTGCCAGTGGTGGCAGATGACGGGCGAGGGGTCGGCGCAATCGCTGCGCGCCGGAGGCATCTCGGGGACGAGCGGCGGTGTCGCCTGGTCGGACGAGGCGCTCCGCTCCATTTCAACCGGTGGGGTGACAAACGACCCAGCGGCCACCGAGAAGATGCAAGACATGAAGATCCTCTGCACGCAAGGGTTCCTGTCGCGTCCCCGGACGTACAAAGTGTCGACGGCAACTGGTCCGGGTGGTAGCTTGGTGGAAAGCTTCCGCACAATCAACGACATCACGCTGGATAGCACGCAGCGTGTCATGGCGTGCAACACGGGTTGCAACGCGGCCCACGTTCCAAAGTCGGGGCCTCCGCCTCGGCCGGACGCCGATCGGCGCGCCCTGATCGATCGCTGCGTCTCGGTCCCCGCCACGGAAGGCGCCCTGCATCAATGCATGACGGACGCGGAGTTCAAGGCCACCGTCAAGGGCGAAGCCGAGCTTGTGTGGACGCACAATCTGATGACGCGGCTCACCTACATCGTATTCGACTGCGTCTGTCTGGTTCCCGAGTGGCAAGCTTCGAACGAAAAGGCCGCGCGCGACGCATGGTCGATGTTGGACACCTACATGAATCACAACTTTGACATTCCCATCCCCGAGCCACGTCGCCAAACCCAACGGCGCAACATTGCCATAATCAAGTCGATTGAGCGCGCGCTGGCGTCGTACCTGCTTTTCAAGGAGGAGGCGGTGGCGTTCTCTGAAATGCTGCCGATCAGTCAACCTTTCTCGCAGGACGACGATCCGAGCAAGTGCGTGCACACCCTCGCGCCATTCGACATCGGGCAGCTCGTAAACGTAATCAGCACGCTCGTATACGACCAGGAAGTCATACTCGACACGTTCTCGCTCTCGCTCGATTCCAACATGTGGACCACCAACGAGCTGCATCACATTCTTGTCAAGATGTCCGCAATGCACGGCGTGCAACCTCCAACGGACCTATTCATGCGGTCAGGTGTCACGGAGACGTGCACGTCGTCGTCTAGCAACGGTATCGTATTCCAGCCACGTCCATCCGAACAGCAGCAGCAGCCCGCCGCACAGGCCCAGAGGCAACGGCAGCACTTCGGGCCGTACGGCTCGGAATTTGATGACGGCTCCGAAGAGTTTGGGAGTGGAAGCTGCGATGCCCCCACCGGTGACGATGCTGGCGGCGGCAACTCCACGACGGTGTCGAACGAGCAACTAATTCCGCTTCCCAATATCGAGTTCACGTACACAAAAAAGGGCGGCCACGCAAGGACGCAGCCCATTTTGAACACGTGCCAGCGGTTCTTTGAACGACGGCGCAAGATTTTGATGGAGTTCATCCGAAAGTCAGAGGCGTTGAGCGTAACCGTACCCGGCAGCTACGAGAAGAACAAGGTTTCCAGTAAGGTCGAACTTGTCATGTGCACCCACGTAGAGCGAAACTCAGCGGGCGTCGAGGTAAAACAATGCCGCTTGGACGACGGAACCGTCGAGTCACTTGCTGCCGTACAGGACATGGTTTTGGTCACTAGTGGTGAGGTAATCAGCTGTGGCTACACGAAGCAGGACGTCTCGAACTGGCTTCAGGGCGAGGCGAGTTCGTCGCAGTTCTCGCCGCAAGAGGGTGAGACGGTTTTTCTCGGGGTGAAGACAAATTCCTGGACTTTCAAGCGGCGCAGCGACGTCGAGAGAAGCACCGAGCACGTTTACGACCCCGCTTGGCGTACCACGGGGGTTTCGCCACCCGCAGCGATGGTTGTGGGAACGCCAGTCGCTACGACGTTTGACGGTGCAGCGCCAGCGACGGGAGCGTCGCAGGATCAAGCGGTTCAGGGTCGCCGTGTCGACGCTCGCAATACTGGGCCGATCGAATCGAAAGCGGACTCTCACATCTGGAAGGAGAGCAGGGCAATCGCCGAGCTTTTGTCAACGTTCAACCTCGATTCTGCACAGGTATTTGATCGAATCATCCAAATCGTCGATTCCAACAAGGACAACTATAGGCGAATTCAATTATCTCCGGAGGTCAAACGCGACACTCTGTGCGTGAAAGAGCTGGACAGTGCCGAATCCACGCTGATGCGGCGCTACCCCGAAAACTTTTCAAAGGAGCGCGTGACTGCCATGGACGACAGCCATGTTGCAGACGCACTAGGAACGGAAAGCATCGTCAAGTCTGGCGTCACAACCCAGACGGTGCTTCCATTTTCCGCCGTTTCCTTTAGCAACACCCTCGGCAGCATCTCGCAGCGCATGCACAAGTCTCGACGCGTGCGAGAGTGGATCACGTTCGAAAACCAAGAGGACGCCAATGGCTTGGTGCAGTTAATTCAACCCGACGATGTCTGCCAGCGACGACTGGACGCGTTAATCGACGTTCAGGCCCTTCCCGCGGCCGTGCCGCTGATGTCGACCACCGTGGCATTCGACCGGCCCTTGAAGGTGTTCAATGACGCTCTCTACTTGAATTCGGGGTTCGCCATGAATATCATGCGGCTTGAGTACGAAATCATTCAGTATTTCAAGACAGTCCCGGGACTTCGCCTTCAAGAGGTGGGCGAAAAGGAACCGACGCCGGGCGCTTCCAGCCACGTCGACTCGCCGTCCTCGCCGTCACCTTCGGCAGCGTCGTCAAATCGAGATGCCTCCGCGTGTGAGTCCATACCGGACGATGCATCCCCGCCATCTCCAAGCGGTGATTCTGCGCCGACGACGATGGTCGTATCCAAGTCAATCGCAAAGTGCGCCAAGGACATCGTTAACGATGGCAGAACGACTTTCACGCCCCTCGACGTCGATAGATGTATTCACGACCTTCGATACGAAACCAAAAGCGACAATCAGCTATTTGACAAGGCCCCTATCTTCTACACGCTCAAGCTTCACGAACTATTCAACTACTGCGACGGCACAATGTGTAAGTACATAATCGCCAAGTTTCCTGAAGTGTTTCGGTGCATGAAGCAGGTCGAAGGCATCGTGCCCGAAACAGTGACCCGTTTCTACGAAAACGAGCACGAGGCAGTCGTTCACGCAATGATAAAATCGGACATCAACCTATCGAACAAGCTGCTCAGCACCGCCAAGCGCTTTGAATACAATGAGTCCTCCGGGAATTCTGCGAAGAAGGCGCGGCGTGATTTCACTGAGCACGAACTGGCCAAAATACGCGCCACGCACAGAGAAAATACTGGGGAGGACGTCAAGGACCTCGAGAAGTTGCGCACTATCGCCTCCGAAAAGGTCGCCACAACTCGCGCTGAAAGCGCCTCTGCGTGCGATCGTTCGCAGTGGAGACAGAATGCCGTCGAGTGCAAGGTCAAGTGCGGGATGGTTCACCCAAGGGGCGCGCTCAAAAACGTCATCGCCGACGTGGGCATAGGCCTTCTCGCGAAAGTGCGCACATTCTACGCCGAGCACCCAGAGAAGACTTGCCCGGACCCGACGATGCGGCGAGGAATTGAATTCCTTCGTCCGTTGAAAGCATCGAAGTACAGGGGCACGTGCTCCGAATCGGAGCGTGATGTCGTTGAGATATCGCTGATGAAGGAGATTGATCGGCTCTCGCCCCATGCCACGGATTCTGGCATACCTTCGGCAGCGTCGGGATCTGGGACGGCGATGGAGGTGGAAATGGATGATTTCAACATTGCTCCGGAGCACGCAGCAGAATAATGCCATCTGAGTGTGCTGAAAGGGTGGGGGAGCGAAGAGGATATGACGACAATTGGTAACGCGAACGCTTGTTTGGCGTGCTGCAATCTGGTAGCCTTGGGGTGGATTTGTGCATACTGCTGCGCACCAAGGCCGCAGTTGGGAATTGTGAGTATCGGAGACACAGCAGCCGAAAATGAAGACTTGGACGGGATGTCCGCGCACACACTGCCTTTGTTAGCTGTCGCGCCATCAGTCATAGAGCGGTCGGACTGAGAGCCGTGTGTGTATTTGCCACGCTAGCTTAAACACCTTAAAAATAAGGATTGGTGTATGTGTGTGTGTTTCAATGTCGACAAAGGAGCAAGCCATTGATACTTTAACTTCTGTCGCAAAGGGTCTTGGCCATGTAACGAAGCTTTCGACCGCTTCTATACTCCAAGTGACTCTCCCACACACGGTTTCCTTTGGTGCCATTAGTGTGTGGAATCAGTCGTGCGCAGAAGTGTCTTCAGGTACGAATGTGCCGGTAGAGAGCATGCTTGTGAGCCAAGGAAAACAGTTAGTTATTGCAACTAGAGTGGGCGCCAAGCGTCCGCGGGGCGCAGATGACGATGATACTCCTCCCCAGAGAGACCTCGACGACGTCCAGGCAAAGGTGGACGAATTGGTCAAGAAGGTGAACAAGGCGGCGTTGAAAGACTCCATCAACGACTCGGAGATGCAGATCGCTAAGAAAGTGCTGCAGAAATGCACGGCGTTGCTGCTGGGACCGAGTGGCGTGCATGAAAAGGCAGTTCAGTCGTTTGGACTCTTTCAAAAGAAGCTCGCGCCATCCGATCCTAGGCCGCGACTTGTAATCGCACTCCGTCTGAACGCTGGCGTGCCGATCGACTGTAGAGTGCTAAAATCGTGCCTTGGCAATTGCTGGACCGATGGCGCGATCACCGTCTCCGACGCTGTATCGGGTGTGGATTCTGTGCAACTTCCGCTCACTCCGGAGGGCGAGGCCAGCCGCGAGCATGGGAATTTGCCGATTCTCATAGTGACGAGTGTGCCAATCGAAGGCCGCGCTAGCGCATAATAGATGCGAGTTGATATCCTTGTATGTGTGGTTTCTAATTGTGAAGCACCGTGAGAGAGAGGGAGAGAGAGAGGTCGTCACTCTCCCTTTACAACGTATGTCCTTTCGTGGTCCCTTGTGGCACCCAATGGTCTTACTGTTCGTTTGGGCGGCTATACCTCCAGTCGTTGTCGCCGTGGATGTGTTCGAGGTTTCTTCGAATCGGCAGTGCCCGACCGACCTAACAAATGACCAATGCCGCGAGCATGCAATAGACAACGGCAACAGTAGCATTTTTCTTTGGAGTGACCTAATAAGCTACCCGCCTGGCTGCTCCAGGCGTGAAGACACAACGGGATGGTTCTGGCAGTGGAACTCGGAATCGGGTTCCACCCTCACGTGCGATGCGTCCGGTGTGGCCCATTGCGAGTGCAAATCCACGATCGATGAGTACGATTGCGCCTTCATGCCAGACGTCACCAACCTTGCGGGCACGCTCGACAACCAGTGCAATACATGGTGCGACGTGTGGGGGTTCGGCTCAAATGACTACGACGAACTGACTGCTATGAACTTTTTAAATGGCGAACCTATCGTCTTTGTGTCCGACACAGCGGATCTGTCGTCGGCGTGCAGCAGCTACAACGCCACTTTTGGGTGGGCGGGGTCCGGAGGTTGGGCGGTGCACAAAGTTACAGCAAACACGGCCCCACAGTCCGTGTTTGCAATCGACTCCCTCCACTACAATCGTGGCAGTGCGTACATGGAACTGCGCGACAGCACTGTCTCGGGACTGGCGGAGATAGCTGCCAACTGCGATATCTCGTACTCGAACCCTCGCATCTGCCGAGCTGGCACCAAAACGATTCTTCAGCTAGGAAACGACGTCGGTTTAGACTGCCCGCTCGTTGGACCGATCGCAGACTCACAAGGTACGGGAACCTGCAACGATACGTCGACGTACACCACACTCGCAAAGGCGGCTGTGGCATTAGCAGCAAATCGGAATAGTGGGGACGCTTCTTGCCACACAATTACATTCATTGGAGACCCCGCTCGGACGAACATTTGGTTTCGACTGCATGCATCGGACACAACAAGTCCCAAAAGCGCCAATGGCCACCCGCGCACCGCGTACGTCGTCACGTGCTCGCCACCACCATCGCTTCCGCCGCCACCCTCGCAACCGCCTCCACTTCCGCCGCCTTCGCTTCCACCGGTCCAGCCACTCCAGATCCAAACAGAGTATTTTTGCAGCCGCGGGACGATCACGGCTGCCGAATGCAAACTCCGCTCAGGTGTGGCCACATACAGCGTCGATGAGTTCCCGGCAAGGCCTGCCGGGTGCTACATCTTCGTAAACGCATTCGGCCAACAGGCGTACTACTACAATCACCTGAACACGACGGTTCCTTGCTCCGGTACGAACCAATGCCTCTGTAGAAGCACCGAACTGCACGCACTCAGCGATTTGGCCTTCCAAACCACGCTGACGCTGCCCTTCAACACACGCACGC